>Ga0255058_10000312_pt1 | contig 29069 bp, 28 predicted proteins | sample Cases_109_9_MG_FD_188637 | JGI IMG/M metagenome (GOLD analysis project Ga0255058, IMG submission 188637) | Seawater microbial communities from Amundsen Gulf, Northwest Territories, Canada - Cases_109_9 | ecosystem: Environmental > Aquatic > Marine > Gulf | place: Canada: Northwest Territories... | reverse complement strand
CAGTGGCAAAAAGTCAAAAATCCCGGCCAATAATAAAATTGTTTCAACCAAATTTTGCGACTATAAGCTGCGCGACTGCGGTGGATGGCTTTCGAGTCGCGCGTCGTAGTCATACCGGAGAGAGATCGAACTCCGGGCCGCACCGGGATCATCGGAGATCATCGGAGATCATCGGGAGCGGAGTAGGGTGGATCAATCGCCGTCGGTGTCGCTGCTGCCTTTCATGTGAGCGGACCGCGCCCAGCCTCGGGAGAGGGCTCTACAGCGGTGACGAGACGTGCGGACCGGGTCCTCGCAAAAAAGGGGGTGAGCGAGGATCGAGATTTCGCCGTTCAAGAACCGGATAGCTTTTGAAGCGCGGGTAACATGTTGAAAGTCACTCCGACCAGCAATGGGTCCCTGCCGCTCCGGCGGGGCGAGTTCGAGACGATCGTCGAAGGCCTCGATTATGCGGCGCGGGGCAAGACCGGCTGCAACTTCTTCTCGAGCCGAGGCGAATTGGACCAGGCCCTCGCCTACCGCGATCTTCGCGATCGCGCGGTCGATTTGGCGCGGGCGCTCGATCGGACCGGGGTTGCGCGCGGAGAGCGTGTTGCCATCATCGCCGAGACCTCGCCCGACTTCTTGATTTTCTTCTTCGCCTGTCAATACGCCGGCTTGGTCCCGGTTCCCTTGCCGCTCAGCGTCAACCTCGGGGGCCGCGAGGCCTATGTGGCGCGCCTGCGCAACATGATGATGCGCGCGGACGCACGCTTGGCCGTCGCCGGGCCCGACCTGGTCGGCTATCTGGAGGAGGCGGCCAAGGGCCTCAAGGTCGACTTCTTGGGCGCGCCGGAGGAATTCTACAGCCTTCCCTCGGAGGGCGGTGATCTGCGCCCGCTCACTTCGGACGAACCCTGCTACATCCAGTATTCTTCCGGCAGCACCAGCCTGCCGCGCGGCGTTCTCGTCACCCAGCGTGCGATCACCGAAAACACGCGCGCCATCGGCCAGCATGGGCTTCAGGTGCGACCGGGCGATCGCAGCGCTAGCTGGTTGCCGCTCTATCACGACATGGGGCTGGTCGGCTTCTGCCTGGCGCCGGCCATGAACCAGGTCTCCATCGATTATCTGGCGAGCACGGCGTTTGCGCGACGGCCGCTGGTCTGGCTCCGCATCATGTCGGAGTACGGTGCATCGATCTCGTTCAGTCCGACCTTCGGCTACGAACTCTGTGCCCGCGTCTCCGGCCGGATCGAGGCGAACAGCTTGGACCTATCGCGTTGGCGGGTCGCCGGCGTCGGGGGTGAGATGGTCCGCCCCAGCGTGCTCCGGGACTTCGCCGAATGCTTCGCGGACAGCGGCTTCGACGAGGCCGCCTTCGTGCCGTGTTACGGTTTGGCGGAATCCACGCTGGCGGTCAGCTTTTCACCGCTCGGGCGCGGCGTGCAAACGGACCGCATAAGCCGCGAGGCCTATGCGCGATCGGCGCTCGCAATCCCGGCCAATGGCCCGGTAAATGGTAGTGGCTCGACGCAAAGCTCGCGCGCCTTCGTGAAATGCGGCGGGGCCATGCCCGGTCACCGGATCGAGATCCGCGACGAAGACAACGAGCCCCTGCCGGACCGGCGAATCGGTTGGGTCTGCATCTCGGGCCCAAGCCTCATGCGGGGCTATTACGACGATCCCGACGCGACGAGTACCATGTTCACGTCCGACGGCTGGCTCAACACCGGGGACATGGGTTACCTGGTGGACGGCGAGCTGGTCATCACGGGTCGCAGCAAGGATCTGATCATCTGCAACGGCCGCAACATCTGGCCGCAGGATCTGGAATGGGCTGTGGAATCTCGCTGTGGCGTCAGTCCCGGACATGTCGCCGCCTTCTCCGTCGATGACGATGAGGGCCGCGAGCGTATCGTCGTGGTGCTTGAGACGCGGGCCAGGGATAGCGACACCCTGCGCGAGTTCAGCCGCGAGGTCGGAAGCGTCATTATGGCCATGGCCGGGGTCGGCGGTGAGTTGGTATTGGCGCCGCCGCGGTCCCTGACTTTCACCTCCTCCGGGAAGCTCAGCCGAGCCGCGGCGAAAGCGGATTATCTTGCCGGCAGGATCGAGGACATCGCAGGCGACCTCTCCGCGCCCTCGATCGTCGAGCCTGAGGTTAGGCTGGCGGCGGGGCCCGGCAATTAATAGAGCCCGCGCGGCGGCGGCACTTGCCGCGATGATTATGATGGCTGCAATAGTCGCTTTGACCGGCGCCAATGGATTCCTGGGCCGCGCGTTCACGAAGCATCTTCGGGCGAGCGGATGGCAGGTCCGTGCGCTTCTGCGCCGCCCGTCCCCCGACTTGGCGGAGATGGGTGCGATCCCGGTCCCCGGCGCCATAGAGCAGAGGGACAGCCTCGACCGGCTGGTCGAGGGCGCCGATGCGGTCGTCCACTGCGCCGGGCTGCTCAAGGCGCGCAACAGCCTGGAGTTCACCTCGGTCAACGTGGAGGGCACGGCGCGCGTCGCCGAAGCGGCGGCTGCCTGTCCACGCCCGCCGCGGTTTCTCCTGCTTTCTTCTCTCGCGGCGCGCGAACCTTCGATTTCGCCCTACGCGGCCAGCAAGCGCGGCGCCGAGCAGGCGTTGGCCCGGTATGGCGGCTCGCTGGAGTACTGCAGCTTGCGGCCCCCGGGGGTCTATGGCCCCGGCGACCGGGCCACGCTGCCCCTGTTTCGTCAAATGGCGCATGGCTTCTTGCTCGTGCCCAACGTGCCCAAGGCGCGCCTTTCGTTACTCCACGTTCAGGATCTGGCCGTCATCGTCGAACGCTTACTCGCCAAGAGCGATTGGACCGGCCGCACCCTCGAAGTGGACGACGGGCGGGACGGGGGCTACGGATGGGCCGATCTGGCCGAGACGGCGGGCCGGCACTTGGGATGCCGCGTGCGGCAGGTGGCGGTGCCGCGGGGGCTGCTCTTGGGGCCTGCCCAGTTGAATCAGTGGCTGGCCCGAGCCTTCGGCCGTTCCACGTTTTTCACGCCCGGCAAGCTTAGCGAATTCTTCCATCCCGATTGGGTCGCGCGAACCTCGACGGACGGCCCGCTCGGCGACTGGCGGGCGCGTTTCACTTTCGAAACCGGCTTTCCGGCCACCCTCGAATGGTATCGGGCCGAGGGCTGGTTGTAGCCATGGCGCGGCGCGCGACGGAGACAATGGGTCGGGTCGGCAAAGCGGCCTTGGCCTTCTTAGGAGATGGGGTATACCAAAGGACGTGGATATTGACTCATTTCATGGCGGCAAAACGGCCTGCCCGGGTAGGCGCGGTGCGCAGCGCGATGTGGGACATCGGGCAAGCGCCGCAACGCACCCGGCAGGCCGTTTTGCCCCACCGAAGGCCGCGATCTCTCGCCCGCTCACGGCGTTGCGGCCCGCTTGTGGTAGCCCCACACCACGGCCCACGACAACCATTTGGCCGCGCCTTGTGAGCGGACAAGATCTCAGCGGTGAAATGGGTCAATATCCACGACCTTTGGTATAAAACTTCGATGACGGATACCATGCAAAGCGACACTGACGAGGTCTTCCAGGAGATTCGCGTTCTCCTGGAGGCGCACAACCCGAACCGAATCGAGATTACCGAAGAGACGGACCTGAGCGCCGATCTCAACATCGATTCCGTGGCGGCGATGGACGTCATAATGAATATCGAGGACAAGTTCGAAATCGATATTCCCATGAACCAGGTGGGCGAGCTGCACAGCGTGCGCGACCTCGCCGACGTGGTTCGTGCGCAACTCAAGAGCGGCTGATTCCATGGACATCCTCGACAAATACGATCTGATCTCGAAGCGTCATTCGGGCCTGCTCGAGGTCGGTGACGATCCCTTTGCCGTGCGCATGGAACGGGTGCTTTCGGCGACCGAAGCGCTGATCAACGGCCGCCCCACGATCCTGGCCGGGACCAATAACTATCTCGGCCTGACATTCGATCCGGCGTGTATCGCCGCCGGCGTCGAGGCGATGCAAACCCAGGGCACCGGGACGACCGGCTCGCGCATCGCCAACGGCACCTACGCCATGCACCGCGATCTCGAGGAAGCGATCGCAAAGTACCTCAAACGCAGCCACGCCATCGTCTTCTCCACCGGCTACCAGGCCAATCTCGGCATGCTGTCGGGCCTGGCCGGGCCGAACGACGTCATCTTCATGGACGCCGATTCTCACTCCAGCATCTATGACGGCGTTCGCCTGAGCGGCGCCAAGATTATCCGCTTCCGCCACAACGACGCGGCCGATCTCGACCGCCGGCTGGCGCGCTCCGAGGACGACGGGGCCTGCAAGCTGATCGTCGTCGAAGGCATCTATTCCATGCTGGGCGACAAGGCGCCGATGAAGGAACTGGCCGAGGTCAAGCGCAAGCACGGCGCCTACCTGTTGGTCGACGAGGCGCATTCCCTCGGCGTCCTGGGCGAGCACGGCCGGGGTGCCGCGGAGGAGGCCGGCGTCGAGGACGATGCGGACTTCGTCGTCGGCACCTTCAGCAAGAGCCTCGGCGCGATCGGCGGCTATGGCGCGTCCAATCATCCCAAGCTCGACGTCCTCCGCTTCAACGCCCGGGCCTATATGTACACGGCCTCCTGCTCGCCCTCGACCGTGGCGACGGTTACCAAGGCGCTCGAGCGCATGCAACAGTTGCCGGAACTGCAGGAGAAGCTCTGGTCGAACGCCAACACGCTCTACAATGGCTTGATCGAGCTGGGTTATGAGATCTGTTCGCCGGCCAGCCCGATCCTCGCCGTCCGAATGAAGGACGAGGCCACCGCGGTTTGGGTTTGGAACCGGCTGCTGCAAAACGGCGTCTACGTCAATCTGGCGCTGCCGCCGGGCACGCCGAACGGGGCCTGCCTGCTGCGCTGCAGTCTCTCGGCGGCTCACAGCGACGAGCAGATCGAGGAGATCCGCCAGCACTTCGCGGCGATCATGCAGGACTTGCCGCTGCCATCGAAGGATGCGACAGCGACGCAGGCTCGGGCCTGAGGGCAGCGGGTTCCTTATCTTCGCGCGGATTTGGGGGGCTTTGAGACCTAGGATTTGCCGCCGGTTCTTATTGTCTTTGGCTTGATCGACGCCGCTGGAGGGCGGTTTGGGCTCGTGCGGGCAGACTTCGCCCCGGGAGCCAACAGAAGCGGCGCCTGTTGTAGGTGAGGTTGGCCAGTCGGGTCGTCACCGGAACGCGCCTTTGCGATAGAGCTGCCAGAACAGGACGCTGGAAGCGAGGATCGGATGGCGTCTCTGCCAGGGGGTCAGGTCATGGTGCACCCCGGAATGGCGCTCGATCTTCCACAGCAGGTAACCTGCGCCGTCCTTGAAGGTGAAGGCGCCCTTCATCAATCGCAGGACCGATAGCCATTTGCCGGCCAGACGGCGGCGGCGCCAGCGCGCGGCGGCGCGGCGGCGCGCGCCCTCTTCGCCCTCTTCGCCCGTGGTCTTGGCGAACTCGGATCCGAGGAGCGCCGCCGCAAGGCGGTCGTAACGCTCCCGGTCGAACTGGTAGAGCGCGGTAGCCCGCTCGCCGCCTTCGGAACGCAGTTCGCTCGCATAGCTCTCCTGGAAGGCGCGGTTGAATAGCTCGTCGGGCCGGTCGATCAGCGCACGGGTCTCTCCGGCCGTGGTCGTCACGGCCTGGGCGAGGGCGTCTATTATCTGGGCACGGCTGTCCTCGTCGCGCGCCCAGAGTAGCCGCATGGGCTGGGCGAAGCGCGCCCAGAAATAGGAGTGCAGCGTTTGCGGTTCGACCAGCTTCTCCAAATGCGGCAAGGACACAATCGCATATTTCGCTCTCACCAGCCGGTCTTCGAATGGAGCCTCGATATAGAAGACGTTCGGGGGGAGGATCCGGTTGGCCGAGGCCAGCAGGGGGTTGCCGTAGGCCGCGCCGTAGCGCTCGACGATCAGATAGAGATCCGCGACCTGGTCCCGGTCCTCTCCACTCCTGAGGCAGCTGCCGTAAAACAGGACGCCTAGGCCGGCGGGATCGTGGCGCCGGCGGACCGCATCCGCCAGCGACCGGAAGGGTGCTGCTACCGCTGTCTCGACCTCTGCGGCAATCAGGCTGCGGATGTCACCGGTGGCTTCGCCCATTTCGCTAGACTCTCACGAAGTCGACCCGATCGGGCGCCGAAACCACCAGGGGCCCGTCGGCGGGCGCATCGAACATCTGTCCGTCCAAGGTAAAGTATCCCTCGAAACGCAGCCGAATGCTGTGGGCCCCGCGGCTCTTATAACAGGTCGCGGGCAGATCGCGTTCGTTGCCGCCGTAAAGCACCTTGCGGGCGGAGCGCAGCAGGCGCTTGGGCGGATAGGTAATCGCGGTATAGCGCAGGGGCTCCCCCTTCTGGTGCCAAAAGGGTTTGGACTTCATCACCAAACTGTCCAGCGTCGTGGCGAGGGCGAGCAACAGCTCTTCCGAGGATTCCGCAGCGTTGTCCAGGCTTACGTGGATGGTCTGGCCGGTCACCACCTCGCTTCGGCCGCCATGCAGCATCCACGACGCGAGCAGTCCCATCAAGGTAAGGCCCGACGCCCAGTCGGCCCCGATGCGCCAGGGGTGAACCTTGGATTTGCAATACTCGATTGCACGGGTGATGCCGCCGGCGCCGAAGAACATGCCCCGCTGGACCGGACTGTTGGGGATATTCTCGATGCGCAGCACGTTGCGCGAGACGATGCCTTGGCTCGGGCTCCGAGAAGGCCACAGCTCGGCGAGCCTGGTTAGCGATTGGTCCGGCTTGCCCTTGAGGCCGACGTCGTAGGCGCTCATGTTGGTCATACCCCGCGGCAGCACGGCCAAAAGGGGCAGGCTGGCGAATGGCCGGTCCTCCAGCACGGCCGTGAGGACGGCTTGCAGGGTGCCGTCGCCGCCGTTGACTACCAGCAGTTCAATGTTGTTTGCGGCCAGGTCCTGGAGCGCGGGAAGAAGCTCCGCAATGTCGCCGAGCACCCGGTGTTCAATGCCGGCGCCTTTTGCGGCCACCTCGATGATCGAAAGGCCGCGGCGGTTTTGCTGGCTCTTGGGATTGCTGATCAGCCCGATGCGGCTCATCTCCGCAACTCGCTTGCGATTTCGCGATGCCTGGCGCGAGCAAGTGCGAACGTTGCGGCCGGTCCATCCCCGGCCATGCTGTCCACTCGTAAATAACGGCCTGTTTTTCCCCCGGTCACGCCAAGCCTTGTGTTTTGCGGCGATTGGAAGTGAGGACCTCGTGCTGCAGGAGGAACCGCGCAATCAGTGCCAAGAGGGCGATAACGGGAGCCCAGGCGGCCAGCCAAGGCAGCAGCAGCCCCGCTTCGCCCATGGCCGTGGTGATGCCGGTCAGAATGAAGGTTCCAAATCCTATCGAGATTCCCATGAGGAAGATCCAGGCGAAGGATCCCGTCCGCGAGTAGGAGGGAATCAATGACATGCTGAGCAACAGCATGAGAAGCGGCTGCAAGGCCGCAACCAGCCGTGCATTGAACCAGGTCCGGTAGATATTGACGGGCCGCTGCCCGTAACCGGCATTGTCGATCACCTCGTTCAGTTGGCTCAGGCTGAGGTCGGCAGGAGCCCAGGACAGCATCTGAACGATGTTGAAATCGATGCGGCCGAGCCAACGGTAACTGGGAAGCGACTGGGTGCCGGCGTCCGTGGCGCTTTGGATGACCGCATTCTCCAATACCAGCCCGGTCTCCATGAACCGCGCGACCGGTGCGTCAATTCGCTCGAGAAGCAGACCCTCCGCATCGCGGCGAAAGATCGTCACGTCCGAGTATGTTCGGCTTCTTGGACGCGGGTTTTCCATGCGAATGATATCGTGCCCGCTATAGAGCCATAGCCAGCCGTCTGTCTTCTGGGAAAAATACTCGTGCCCCGACTCCGACCAATCCCAGGAGCGGAGCTCCTGAATCGCGCGCGGCACGATGCGGTCGTCGAGCAGGAACTGCAGGAAGACCAGCGGCAGACTGCCGAGCAGCACAAGGCGAATCAGACCGATTGGAGAGAGACCCGTGTTGAGGATCGCCACCAGCTCTTTTTGTCGATACATGACACCGACCGTCCATAGGCCGGCGATCAAGGCGGATACCGGCAGCAGGGCCGAAACGTAGGTCGGCAGGCGAAGCAGGCCGTAATCCAACAGCACGCTCCAGGAATCCTCCCGCATCGTCACGACATTCTTGCCGACCTCCATCAGATCGGCGGCCAGCGCGAATGCCGCCGTGCCGACGAGTATGAGCGCACAGCGAACCAGGAACTGGCGAATCAGATATAGGGCGAGAGTCTTCATCGGTTTTGATCGCGGCTAACGCGGTTTCGCGAAACGAACGCCACCAGGCGGTCGATCATGCCTTCGATCGACCGCGTTGCGGAGGGTTCGCCGGCAACGAAGGCGGTCCGATAGAACAAAAGGCCGGAGATCGACAGGAAGACGACAAGCGGGAGCCACAAGGCGAGCAACGGCTCGACCCCACGATTGACCATCCGTTCACCGAACTGGAGGATCTCGTTATAGAGGATCAACCCGCCACCGCCGACGGCAATTCCGTAGAACCGGGTGCTACGGCGGCGGCCGAGGGCGAGCGACACGGCAAGGAAGGGCAGGCCGAGTATCGACAACATGCGCACCAGGCGCCCGTTCAACTCGGAGGAGAGATGACCCGGATTGTGGGCCCCCGTGGGATTCTTGATCTGCTCCCAGAGCTCGAAAATCGTATATTCCCGTTCATCCCGGCCGCGCGCACGGAAGGGACCGAGGTCCCCGTCACCAAGTGAAACCCTGATCTCGCTGAAGGTCAGTACTGAAGCCTCGTCTGCCTCATTGTCCTTGGGAGTGGCGAGACGCACGCCGTCGTAGAGGAGGGCATGGGAGGCCTGACCGGTAGAATTCTTCTCCAGCTCGCCTTTCTTGGCGGTGGTGACTGCCGACTGGCCCTCGGTGTCGTCTTCATAGATGAAGACTCGCCCATAGGTTTCCCGGTCGAAACTGATCTCCCCGACAAGAAACGTCAGGTCGCCCTGAGTCATGAACACGCCCTCTTTGGCGGCAGCGTAGAGCATCGGGCTCTTCACCGCCGCCACCAGCGAGCGATAGGCGTAGCGGGCGTGCGGCTGCAGATAGTTGAAGGTGAGGGCCACGATTGCCAGCACGGCGAAGGTCACGAGGAGCAGCGGGCGAACGAGCTGGTGCAGCCCCGCACCCGCCGCCAGAAAGGCGTCGACCTCACTTTCCCGGCTCAGGCGGTTGAAGGTCAGAAGAATGGCGAGAAAGAAGGCGAAAGGCAGCGCCATTCCCAGGTAGTGCGGCGCCAGGTAGGCCAGCATGCGTGCCACGTAGTGGAGCGGGCCGCTGCTGCCGAGCACCAAATCCAACACCCGCAGCAGCCGCTCCACCAGCAGGATCAAGAGGGCGACCATCAGAGTCATCCCCAGCGCGGGGAAGATCTGGCTCAGGATATATCGGTCGAACGTCCTCATGTCCTGGTTCAGCCGGGTTCGGTTCGCAGGTGTTCGAAGCTATCGGGTCCTGAATACTCCATGAGCCTGGCTTTTCCTAGGATTTGCCGTCGGGGCCGGGTCGCTCGAGCTCAATCGTCCGGGTGAAGCGCTCGACAAACCGGCCATCTTCCGGGTGAAGGCCCTGGGCGCGGACCGTGAGCGACCAACCGGCGGCGGTTTTCTCCACCTCGTGCAGGAAGTAATGCGCGCCCGGTTTGTCGCTGTAAGGGCGCGCCGAGGCCGAGGGAACCCCGAAGACCGGAACCGGGCCGTTGGCGCCGTCGATCTCGGCTTCGAGAAAGCGATGGTCATGGCCATGTAGCACCAGCTCGGCGCCGGCCTGCCCAAGCGCTGCGCAGAATTCCGCGCTGTCCAACAAACGTTTGCGATGCTTGGTCGTTTCGCCGAGCGGTGGATGGTGCACGAGCACGACGCGAAACAACCCTTCGCGACCGAGGAGGCTGAGCTGGCGCTCGAGTTCGCCCACTTGAGAGGCGCCGAGTTTCCCGGTCGCCATGCCCGGGCCTGTCGGCAGGGCGCTCGAGGTGCCCACCACGGCCACAGGCCCGCGGCGGCGAACCAGGGGAAAGTCGCCGAAACCGGTAGGTTCCCGCCCGGGGTTGCCGCCGGCCTCGCCGGTGGCTTCACTGGACATATAGCTGGCCCAATGGTGCCAGCTCCGCGAAAAGGGCATGGCGACGTAAGCGTCGTGGTTTCCTGGCACCACGGTCACCCGGTCCGGTGTGCCGAGCCGCCGCAGCCAATCCGCCGCCGTCTCGAATTCGCCAGGCAGGGAGATGTTCACCAGGTCGCCCGTCACCACCACATGGTCGGGCTGCTTGGACTTCAGGTCCGCCGTCAAGCGGTCGAGCATGTCGGCGCGGTGAATGCCCTTGCGCCGATGCTGCCAGGAGAGGTAGCCGAGCAGCCGCTTGTTCATCAGCTCGCCGATGCGCGGGCGCGGTAGCGGCGGAACGTGGGGATCAGAGAGGTGCGCCAGCGTGAACATGGCCTTGCTCCCTGTCCTTCAGAATTCGCTCCACCAAAACGAGGTCCGCCGGCTTGTCCACGTCGATCGCCGCCTCGGCGAAGGGCAGATCGACGATGGCGGCCTTCGCACCGAAGATCTGCGAGGCCTGGCGTGCCGCGCGGTCGACCGTCAGCCGTCCCAGAAGATAGGCCAACAGAGGTGAAAGGCCGAAGGCGCCCATGATGCGCCAGGGCCGTTTGCGATTCTGCTCGATGCGCCGCCAGAACTCGACGGCACGAAGACCCTCCGGCCGCAGCAGCGCGAAGAGATTGGCCCCGCTGCGAGGTCCGTCGCCAAACTTGAGATAGGTGCGCTGGGTCTCCGGATAAGCCTTTTGGATGACGCTCGCCGGGGTCACCGCGGCGGCCACGTCGGCGTCCGAGCTTTCGCAGGCCATCAAGAAATGATCGACCATCTCATTGTTCAACAGCGGATGGTCGGCCGTCGTGATGAGCAGGGGATAGGGACTTTCCAAGGATCCGACCGCCGCGAGAATGCTGGCGGTGGGGCTGGCTCCGCAGGGCAACAGCGTCAATTCGACCCCGGCGGCCCGCTGCGCCAGGGCCTCGCGATCCTCGTCCGTTGCACCGGCCTGGATCGAGACCGCGATCCGGCTGACCGCGCGGCACTGGCAAAGCGTGTCGACGACGCGCAGCAGCATCGGCACGCCGGCGGCCGGCACCCAGCACTTCTCGGTCACCCCTGCCGCCTGGGCGACTGGGTTGTCGCCGCCCCGCTCTCCCGCCAGGATCAAGGCGGTGATGGGACCGCGGTCTTTAGAGTCCGGCCGGCCGGTCAAATCAATCCCTTCTCATACATGCGGTAGGTCTTGTAGGGCGACGCACCCGACATCTCTATGATACGGCGGACACGGGTATTATCCTCCAGAACCCAGGACAACTCTCCCCAATTTGTTCCCCGTGATGCGTGATAGCGCCGCACGCTGTCGATCACGCCAAGCGCCAGGGCCGCGCCCAGCGGCCGGTTTTGGAACCGCCGCCGCACGCCCATCAGAGGCAGGCGCGCGGTTTTCGTGCCCCGGACCTTGAGCCGCCACAGCAGCTTGGCCCAGCCGAACGGCAGCAGGCGGCCGCCGAGGTCGGCGATGGCCTCGTTCACGTTCGGCAAGGTCACCGCCATGGCGACGGCTTCGCCGTCGAGTTCGGCGATCGCGGCGTGGCCTGGCGAGACGAGCGGGCGCAGGTTCTTGGCCAAGAACGCGATGTCCGGTGGCGAAAGGGGGACGAAGCTCCAATTGTCTGCCCAAGCATCGTTGAATATCTCGGCAACCGTCTCGACCTCCTCGCGGTAGCGGCTCATGTCGAACGGGCGAATTCGCACATTCGGCTGCCGTCGAAGCCTTTCGATCGTCTTCGTGACCGCTGCCGGCGGTTCGCTCGCCATGTCGTAGAGATAGGCGATCAGATCTGCCGCCTTGCGATAGCCACAGGCTTCGAGATGCTGGGCGTAGTAGGGGCGTGCGTGTCCCATCATCAGGTAGGGCGGGGTGTCGAAACCGTCAACCAGAAGGCCGCTCTCGTCGTTGACCGAGAGGCTGAATGGCCCGACCAGCCGTTCGAGACCCCGTTCCCTCAGCCAGGCCTCCGCCGCCGCCGTCAGGGCCAGGAAGACCCCCGGATCGTCGATCGCGTCGAGGAATCCGAAGTGTCCCGTCGCGTCCTCATGGCGCTCCAGGTGGGCCCGGTTGACCTGTGCGCTGATGCGTCCCACGGACCGCCCATTTCGCCGCGCCGTCCAATAGGCGACCTCCGCCGTCGCGAAGTAGGGGTTCTTGCGGGGGTCCAGGTGCTCCAGCCGTTCGAAGCGAAGGGGTTGGACCCAGGCAGGGTCGCCGGCATAGATCCCCGCCGGTACGTCGAGGAAGCGCTTCAGGTCCGCGCGGTTTTCCACCCGCTCGAGGGCAATGTCGTTAGGTGCGGCGGGGCGCGGTGTCATGATCGACGGGATGGGCCTGGATCGCTTGTCGGCCCTTTGCCCTCAGGCGGCCAGCGCCGGCGTCTGCTCCAGCATCTCGAAGGCGTCGTGTCGCACGTGATCCTGCTCCATCTCCGCCTTCAGCATCGCTTCGCTGACGATGCCCTCGTCCAGGCATTCACGCAGCAGCCCGAAGAAGAAGCGCTCCTGATTGCGGTCGGGATGGCGCTTGTATCGCAAAGGCAGTTTATTGTTCTCGAACAGGCCCTGCACCCGCCGCATGACCCAGCCGACCGGCGGGAAGGGCGGAAAGGTCTCGGCGATCGTGAAGTCGATCGGCAGGCCGGTCTTCCAGGGCTGGGTCAGGCGCCGGGTGTTGTGCAGCATCTTGGTGTCCGCCGTCAGACGGTCGAAATCGTTCCATTCGTCCTCGAGCAGCCCGATCGAGTCCTGGGGTTCCAGTTTCAGGCTGATCCAGTCCATGTAGTCGCGGCTGAAATCGAACAGTTCATTGAACTGCGGCTCGGAATGCCAGTGGGTGAGCTTGGCGCAGTCGAGCAGCATCACGCTGCTGGCCCAGCAACCGCTCCACTTTTTCGGCCCTGAGCGCATGCGGCAAAGGATCGCCTTTCCGCCCATGTCTCGGCTCAACAACTCCCAGATATCGCCGACGGCGAATATGTCCGGGTCGGTCACCACGGCGCGGCCCTTGTAGCCCATGATTTGCGGCGGCAGGAACCTGAGCGGCGTGAAGGACTGCAGATCGTCGTATTCCCAGATACGCTCGGCCCCATTGCGCATGAACGGCCGCCCTTCCTTGGCCCGGATGAAGGGATAGTCCTCCGTTTTGAGGATACGCACGTCGAACTTGTCGGCGTTCGGCGAGTTGCGCTTCAGTGCATATTGGCCCACCCGCGCGCCGAGCATTTGGCGCTCGTTGGTGTGGATGAAGACGCAGGGCCTCGCCTCGCTCATTGCCTCGGTCATATTCTCTTCGTGTCGTCCTGCGTTGGCAGATCGCCCCTCGCTCGGGCAAGCCGACGGTCGCGCCGGGTCATGCGTTGGCCGCCGGCTCGAAGTCCTTCACCGTGCCATAGCCGAAGAAGGGCGAGAGCCGCTCGCCGATGATGGTATCGATCCGGGTGACCTGGCCATCGTCGAAGTAATCGCGGTATCCGCCCACCTTGCCGCGGCGCACCTTGTAGGAATTGGGATTGCTGCGGTCGGCCGGGGCCATGCGCGAGCCGCTGAGCCAGAAGGTGCGCTTGGTCTCGAGTTTGCGCATATTTTCGACGGAGGCGAACTCCACGGCGTCGGACAGTTGTTCCGCGCTTCCCGGGGTGCCGATGAACTCGAGCAGCCGGCCCAGCGTTTCCTCCGGCGCGCGGCGCAAGTCCTCGTAGCGCAGAACATACAGCTCCTCGATGCGCCCGGCTTCATCGGCCCAGAGGTTCATGAAGTCGACGATCTTCTTGAGCCCCGACTGTGGGCGCATAACGAAATCGAAGATCTCCACCTCGCCCTCGCCGGTCGGGTACTGGTTGATCGTCTTCTTGCGCGGCCGCATGCGGAACTTCCACTGAAAATATTGCGAGACGACCACATCCGCCGGATTTCGGACCAGCAGGACCACCTTCTTGCCATAGTAGTCGGCCTTGTCGTCGCCGTGGCCGGTGAAATCCTTCACATAGTTGTCATGGGTGAAGAAGATCGTCGGGATGGCCGGGTTCTTGCGGTGCAGGTTGTCGAACACGAGCAGGTGACGCTCGGCCAAGCCGTGCTTCTGCTGATAGAAGCGCGACAGCAGGACCCGAACCCAGGTCCGACCGCTCTTGCCGAAAGAGACAATTACGCAGTCGGCTTCGCGTAGCATCTTAAACTCGTCCCGGCCTCTCAGACGGCGCTCGGCCGCCACCTGCTCCGCCTCCGGACGGTGGCGGTGGAAGAGCATCCGGACTTCGCGCAGGACCTTACGGACAACCGTGTTCATGGGGCCTAGACTAGCAGATCGGCGCATTTCTTGCGGCGCTGCTATAACAGTGCAGAGGGTCCCGCGCAACGTCGCGTTTTTCACCGTAGTTCTTTGTGTTGGCTCGTAACATTTTGAAATAATTCGTGAGTTGCAGTCTGGAGGCGTTTGGCCCATTTTTCAGCCTCTCAACGGCGTCACCCGCGGCACACCGTCTTCTCGTGCTGCCCGCACCACTCAGGATCCCCCTTGTTATGTTGCACGACCTGACCAGGAAGCGCTTGGAGGTTGCCTACGCCCAAAATCCGCCCAGGGTTTGGCTGATGATGGGTCACAAGGCGGGGGACAATTCGCAGGTTCAGGCGCTCGCCGAGGCACTCGGTTGGCCCTTTGATATCAAACACTTCACCTATAAGCGCACGGAACTTCTGACCAACCTGATCAGCGGCCCGACCCTGGCCGGCGTGGTCCGGGCCCAATCGAGCGATCTGGGGCCGCCATGGCCGGACATCATCATCACCGCGGGCCGGCGCAACGAGCCGGCCGCCCGTTGGATCCAGAAGCAGGCGGCGCCAGAGAAGCACGTACGCCTCGTCCATTGCGGGCGATCCTGGGCCAAAATCAAGCGCTTCGACCTGATCGTGACCACGCCGCAATATCGTCTGCCGGAGCGGGCCAACGTGCTGCACAACCTGACCCCGCTGCACCGGGTGACGGAGGAGCGCCTGCGGGCGGCGGCGGCCGACTGGGCGCCGCGCCTGTCGGCGTTGCCCGGGCCCTATCTGGCCGTGGTGATCGGCGGCAACAGCGGGCCCTTCACTTTCGACCACGCCGCGGCCAAACGCCTGGCGCGCCAGGCGAGTGCGCGGGCCAAGGAGATGGGGGCCTCGTTGCTGGTCACCACCAGCGCCCGCACGCCCCGGGACAAGATCAACAGCTTCGAACGGGCGCTCGACGTGCCGGCCGAGATTTTCCGGTGGTCCAAGGACGTGGCGGAAAACCCCTATTTCGGCTTCCTGGCGCTGGCCGATGAGGTCATCGTGACCGGCGACAGCATGTCGATGCTGACCGAGGCCTGCGCGACCCGGAAACCGGTCCATATCTTCGATCTCGGCGTCGGCCGCACCGCCATGCGCCAGCAAGAGCCCACACAGATCCTCGCCGCGGTGAAGGAGGGCAGGGTCTTCGAGAAAGCCCATCTGCAGGCCTTCATCTACCGGATGGGCATGCACGTGGGCCCCAAGCGCATGACCCGGGACATCCGCATCGTCCACCAGGTTCTGGTGGACAACGCCATGGCGGTCTGGCTGGGCGATCGTTTCCCCGAGGGGAGACCGCCGGGCGTGGAGAGCGTCAAGCTTGCGGTCGCGCGGGTGCGCGGCCTGTTCGGCTTGGCGGACCTGCCGGACATGGATGTCGGGCCGGTCACAGAGATCGGCCACGCCGAACCGCTCCGGGCCGCGTCCTAAACCCTCTATCAGACGGTCTCACGCCGCCAGCGGCGGGGTACGGTCCAGCACCTCGAAGGCGTCATGGCGCACGTGGTTTCGGCGCATTTCGGCCCGCAGCATGTCTTCGGTGACGATGCCCTGATCCACGCATTCCCTGAGCAGGCCGAAGAAGAAGCGTTCCTGGTTCTGGTCCGGGTGCGCGCGGTAACGGCCCATCAGGGCATAATCGCCGAATAGTCGCCGGCGCAGCCGGTGGGCCCAGCCGAGTACGGCCAGCCCGCCCGGCTTCTCCGGCGGGAAGTAATCGACCTTGAGGCCGGTTTTCCAGGGCTGGGTGCGCCGCCTGGTGTTGTGCAGCAGCTTGGTGCCCGGCGTGAGGCGGTCGAAGTCGTTCCACTCGTTCTCGAACAGGGCGATGGTCTCGCGCGGCTCCAGGCGCAGACTTATCCAGTCCATGTAGTCGCGCTTGAAGGCGAACATCTCCTCGAACTGTTCGGCGCAGCGCCAATGGGTGAGCTTGGCGCACTCGAGCAGCATGACGCTGGTGGCCAGATGGCCGCGCTTTTCTTTGATACCGGAGCGGGGCCGGCACATGATGGCGGCACCCTCCATATCGCGCGCGAGCAGCGCCCAGATGTCGCTGGCGGCAAAGATGTCCGGGTCCATGATCACGGCCCGGCCCTCATAGCCCATGAGCTCAGGTGGCATGAACCGGAGCGGGGTGAAGGACTGCAGGTCGTCGAAATACCAGACCCTCTCGACCCCGTCGCGCAGGTAGGTCTGGCCGTCGCGCGCCTCGAGGAAATCGTGGTCCGCCGTATCGATCAGCTTGACGTCGAACTTGTCGGCGTTCTTGGAATTTCGCTTGAGCGAGTACCGCGCAACCAGAGCTCCCACCATTTGCTTGTGATTGGTGTGGATGAACACCGTGGGCTGCATCGGGATGCCTCCGCTTTGCTCTCTCGTTTGTCCGGGCCGTCGATGGGGCCTGCTATGCTGTTGAAAACAGGGCAATAGGTCAAGAGCGCGCGCAGCGCAACCCCCTCGTGGCCCGGCTTTATCGGCGGCCTTCGCACCGCCCAGGACTCCAGCACCTTCAATGTGCGCCGCGGCAAGGTCGGCGGATATCGGAACGATATTGCGCCCGAAAAAATCGCGCGGATCGATGCCCTGGTCACGGAACGCCTCGACCCCCGGCTCGGGTACGGGCAAAGGCCGGACAGCCGTTTGGCTCCGGGGCAGGCCCCGGGGTATGCCGGGGGCGGGCCGGGGAGGCCTGATCGCGGTCTTTAGTTTCCGGCCTCTGCCCGCTCAGCGCGGGCCTCCGCCAGCTCGATGCGCAGGTCCCGCAGCATCACGCCCGTCTCCTCGGCCAGGTTCGCGACCGCGCTTTTCGCCCGGTCAAAGGCCGCGAATAGTGAGGTATCGGCACTGCTCGCGGCAAAGCCGTAAATGGCGCCGTTGTGCACATCCACCAGCACGCCCTGGGCCTGGCCGTTCGCCTGGCCGGCCGTGCTCAGGGTCAGCAAGAGATCGACCAGGGCCGGCTCGGTGAAAGCCGAGGCTGCAGAGCCCCGCTCGCTCCCGGCGAAGACTTCGTAGATCAGCACCGCGTCGAGCTGTTGGTGGCCCGCGCTCCGGCGAATGCCGTATACGGTCGCTTGAATGGCGGTCGGATCACACCGCGGGCCGGTCCCGCGAGCGCCCTCGTCGCGGCCCATGGGTCCCGCCTTGTCCGGACAGGCCAGGGCGACCTCCAGCGGACTGATCGGAACGAACTCGCCCCAGCCCGGACCGAGCGCCTTGACCATGGCCAGCCACGCTTCGGCCTCGCTCTGGGGAACCGGGCTCACGGCGCCTTTTTCGATACGGGCGAGCCCGATTCTGGCCGGAAATCTCAGCGCCGGCTCTTCCAGGGCGGCCTGGCGGGCGGCGGGATCGATTGCCTGGCCCTTGGCCACGGCGGCCTGAGCCGCATAGCGCCCGAGGTGGTCATTTTCCGATGTGGTCTGTTGGGTGGTCCCGCAGGCCGCCAGAATTAGGACCAGGCAGACCAGGCCAGCGACAATTATGGCCTGTTTGATCATGACATCCCCCTCTTTCCGTAACGCGGCCATGCCCGGCATGGTGACGGCCGAAGGCGACGAAAGGGGGACGGGGTTATGGCAAGAATATGGTGATGCCCGCGGAATTCGCGCCGAGCCGATCGGGGTCGCTACAACCGTTCCTCGGTGTAAGCAAGCCAGCGGCGCGTGTACTGGTTGTCGAAGCGGGCGTTGAGGCTTGCGCACCTCCTCGGCGAGGACCCGCGCGAGAACGCCCTCGAAACGCGGCGGCACCACCTCGCCGCGGCCGGCATTGCGGCGGTCATCCACATCCGCCGGAATTCTATCGTCGGCATTGTCGACGCCGAGGAAGCCGGGTGGATGGCTTTTTCAGTTCACCCGACCGGTCCGGGTCCCATAAAATTGTGGACCGAGCCGTTTTTACTCCCCGGCGAGCCCTATTCGAGCCCGGCGGACACCGCTTCATAGCCGAACTCGGGGGCCAGCAGCGTGGCGACGAGATCGTCGATCGCCGCGGCCTCTTCTTCGGTGAAATAGTCGCGGTAGCCGCCGACCTTTGCCCGGCGGACTTTGAAAGACTGTGGGTTGTTCGGGTCACCGGGCGTGATTCGCCTATCGTTGCTACCGAAGGCAGCGCGGGCTTCCAAGCCTTTCATGTTATCGAATTGGGCGAATCGAACCGCCTCGTCGATCTCTTCTCGCTCACCCGGTGTGCCAAGGAACTCCAGGATCCGCTCCAGGCAATCCGCAGGTTTTGCCATCAGATCTTCGTACCGAACCACGAGTATGTTCGGGAGATTGGGAATCTCCCGAGACCAGGCGTTTAGGAAATCGATGATGCGAGGTAGGCGGAACATCGCGAACTCGAAGAGTGGGGGCCCATCTGGCCCGACCTGTATGTCCCGGAGGTCGTCTTTCAGGGGATTGCTACGGTATTTCCAATGGAAGTAGTCCGAGACCACCACGTCGCGGGGGTCGCGAACTAGAAACACTACCTTCTTGTCGTAGAAATCCGATTTATTGTCGCTGTTTCCCGTGTAATCCTTGATGTAGTTGTCGTGGGTAAACAAGATTCGCGGTATCGCTGGGTGGTACTTGTGGAAATTGTAGAACCCCACGAGCTCCATTTTGTCGATTTCGAACCTGATCTGGTAGAACCGAGTCAACATGGTGCGCAGCCACGTGCGCCCGCTTTTCGGTGATGAAACGATCACACAGCCTGCGCCGAGAAGCTTTCTATACTCGTGGCGGCCACGCAACCATCGGTTGACACGGATTCGCTGCTCCTTCGGCAGAAAGAACAACGATTTGACCAGGAACTCGCGCGGGGATTTTCTGGCGAGAAGTCGCATCGCTCGTCGAGTCTGGGCTGTTCGTCAGAGAGGGTCGCGGCCAGTCATACACATCATCGCACTGCGGGCAAGGCCGTTTCCCGGGATCCTCGATGTGGCCGAAACGGAACTACCTTTACGCGTCGGGCGCTCGATCCGGCAACCGTCGCGGTGCGCCGGCGGTCAACCGCTTCGACAGGCGTCTCATGGTGGGCCAGAAGCCGGGTATGGGCCGGTCACCGGCGTAGAAATATTCACTGCTCTTGCCGCGATAGCACTCGCCGAGGAAGTTCATGTAGCGGCGCGGCGCCTGCGTCACGCTGCGCGGTGTCACGCCGTGGATGGCGGCCGGCAAGTTGATGAACAGCACCAGCGTGTTGGCGCGGTAGGGCACGGTGCGCACCCGCTCCACATAGCGCGGGTGAATCTTGGCGGGCCTCGGCTTGGGCGAGGCGCCTTCCTTCAAGCGGTAGTTCTCGAAATCGCCGCCGGTCGAAGTGTCGTCGGGATGCCGGAAATCGAGCAGAGCGGCGAACATCTTGAAGGGACTGTCGAGATGGGGCCCGCGCACCGATGATTCGTTGCGAACCGGAGATTTGTAGCTGAACTGACAGTCGAGCATGACATCGTCGGAATGGTTTTCCGGGTTCTCTTCCTTGCCGGTGCGGGCTGCTGCAAAGTTCGTCGAAGAAGGCGATGATCTGCTTGGGGTTGGAGTGGACGCAAACCGTGGACGGCATGCGGCGCGCCTCCGAGAGTCGGCCCGAAGCAGCGATGACAAGCTCACAGCAGAGCGTGCCCGGCGCCTCAATGTGGAGAGGGCGTAAAGTCAGTCCCTGGCGCGGGCGTGTGCGGCCCACTCGCCAGTGTCATCCGCTAGGCCAATTACGACTGCGGCGAGCCGATCGGCGACCTCTCCCGGTTCGCCGCTAGCGTCGATCGAGGCTTGAATTGCCTTGGACGGTAGTAGGGTCACTAGACGGCGATGGTAGCCGAGCCAGCGTGAAAAGGCTTGGCGGCGTTCCTCGCCGCTTTCACGGTTGAAACGACCTCGCGAGTTCCGACCGAATACGCGCGCAGTTGTGACGTCGTCATCGATCTCAAGATTGACTCCGAGCGGCGCGAGCGTAGCGTAATATTGGTCGAGCACAATACGAACCAGGCGCTCGCCGTGGAGGCTCTTCGATTCGACAAGAAGTGACCAGAGTCTCTGAACAAAGCCGTCGTCCAGAACGATAACTCGTTCATCGGCAAGTCTGCGCAGCCGCAACATGAGCAAGAAATGCCCCAGTATTCGCCGCGCACGCTGGAATCGCGTCCGATAGGGTGGACCATGCGTTGCCGCAAGGAACAACACGCCAACCGCGATGCGGGGATGGTGCCACAGCAGCGGTGCAAGGCAGAACACCTGACCAAAGAAACCGATGCGTTTGAGGTAGTGTTCGCCTATGTCACTATCTAAGCTTGCGAGCTCGGTGGATCTCACATAGGGGAGCGCACTTCCCGCAAACCACTCGTCGAGAAGGCGGGCAATGGTTGTCTTTCCGCAACCCGGTGGGCCGATCAGTTCGACGAACACGCCGGCGAATCCATGCCTTGGGCTATCGTACCCACGCGGCGCAGCACATAGATTGCATGGCCGCCCGCCGATGTCCGACTGTCGATGCTGATGGCGCGCCGCTCAATCGCCCGAATAAGCCACGCCGGCATAAGCGGCCGACGTTCCTTCAGGATTGGAAGGACACCGAAACAATACCGCGCCACTAGCGCGAGCCCATGTCGTTCGGCAAGTGCTTCTGCCTCGCGGTCCGACATGCAATGGAGGTCCCGGCGATTGCGCTTGATGTGTAAGGCAAACAGCAATCGGCGCAATCGGTGCCTCAGACTGTCACAGCGAAGGTGGTTGTTGAATATCAACACGCCATCGGGAGTCAGCAGTTGGCTCAGCTTGGCCATGGCAGCTTCGCGTAGCTCGGGCTCCGCATTTGGGAAGAAACGAAAAGCGGTAATAATGTCGAACCGTTCCGAGTCAAGCTCAGCAGTGTGCGTAATATCTGCGCAAACCAGGCGCGAGCGGGAGAGTTCATCTCGTGCGACCGCAAGCATGGAGGATGACACGTCAATGCCAGTTGCAGTGCCGACCCGCGTCTCCAGCAAGGCCAACACGCGCCCGGTGCCGCAAGCAAAATCGAGCAGCCGCGCGTTCGCGGGTATGGGTAGAAAACGCCCGAGCATATCGAGGAGGATGCGCTGTTCAATTTCCCAGATAATCGCACGATAAATGTGCTTGAAGAACTTGCGATGGTAGTCCTCACCTTCGCCAATGTGAGCATTCCGGTAGTCAGGCGAAGGTGCACCAACCTCCGATTGAGTCGGTTTTGCGGGATCGGTGAGCGGGCCTTGTCGCACTATTGCTACTACTCTCCCACCGGAAACGTCAGTGTACTATGGTGATGGTATTTGGGACGTCGCCCTACTATTCTGAGACTTCTGCAGGGTCTTTTGAGCAGCATATCTCAATTCAACACTGTTCAAGATTCGGCTGGTCGGGCCTCAATCATCACTTGCCCGCGAGGATGGGCATATTCTGGATGACGGGAAAGGACAAATTCAGAGTCTGTGGCCATTTGCTTTAGAGAATCGAACGAATAGGCAAAACTCTTATACCCCAAAACATGAGGCGAATTCGCCTCATAGAAGGTGAAGAAGAACCGACTCTCTTTCGTCATTATATTGCGAATATTGTCAAAGCATTCGCTGATGTGTGGTTCGCGAAGATGTGAAAATACAGACTGCGCCAGTAGGAAGTCATAGCGGTCCGAGAGGAATGAGAAATCAAGCCGCCCCTCAGGAACGTGCAGCAAGCGCGGCTTGTGAAACAACAAACCCTCTCGACGACACAGGTCCTCGGCAGCATCAATCGCACGCCGTGAAACATCGAAGCCGGTGTAGTGGCCCTCCTCCAGATAGGGAATGAACATCCGCCCGCCCCTTAGTGTGCCACACCCGATGTCCAGCAAGGTGTGGCTGGGCAGGAGTCCCTGAGCCTTGAGGAAATCGAACTGGAGCTCGCCCATTTCGTCCCACATTCCACCAATACCCTTCTGGGGATTGCTGGATATACGTCGGTCGCTGTCCTGCGCATATGCCTTGATATATGCATCGTCATCCAGTCGGGTGAACTGGCGTGTTTTAAAGAATCGTTTGATTCTGTGGAGTATTTCTGTTTCCATTTATTCCCTCCCGACTTTGATCACCAGAATGATTTGCACATCGTGCTTTGCAAATATTAGGTTTTGTTTCATATGTCGGGAAAGCGCTACTTGCTGAGTTTCTACGATCACAGGTATGCGCAGTTTGTGACGAAAGGTCAGCGCAGAAACCGGGCGCGCTTGAAAGAGAACATCGGGATCGCTCATCCTCCCGACAACCAGCATCTGCGCCAGCCGGGGCTTGTATAGCAAGCTGCTCTCACGCCTACAACCGTCATGAATTCTGGAGCTCAATCCCCGGCGGCGCGTTGGCTCGCATCAATATTTACGGTTCGAATAGAGCCGCTAGGCGCCCAGCGACCTCCTTCGAGGCATCGGACGGGGCCCCACCTGGTACCGGGAAGGGTTCGCCCAGCCGCACTGCGAGGCCGCGGGCGAAGAGCACGTGGTGCATAGCCGAGAGATCGCGTGCGTAGCCGATCACGCCCAGACGGAACAGCGCTGCGCCCAGGGTCGGGCGAATACCGCGGTCGCCGTCGCTGCCCAATGGCAACAGACGCTTAGCGAGCGTCGCTTTAATCCGACCCAGCAGGGGGAGTTTCACCGGCAGCTCATAAATCGCCAGGGGCAGGCCGAGACGGACGACCTCGGTCATCATTGAGATGCTATCGCCAGTGACAATAAAGTGGTCGGCGTGTGCTAAGAGCCCCAGATAGGGATTGTCGGTGCGGTCCGGAGACCAGCGGTATAGTCGCGCGTTCCCAGGCAGGGCCGTGGCCAGGGCCGTGGCGACCGCCTCCGGCGTTCGACGGCTAGTGGTGAAATAGAGAGTTCCGGCCTTGCCCGTAGCGCGGAGCGTCCGGGCGACGAGGTCTCGGGCGACCTCGGCGTCGAAGCGGAAAGGCTGGGTTGGGCCGCCGACCAGAACCGCGGTTAAGGGCCGCGGCAACGGTTGCAAACTTTCCCGCCATTGCTCCCGCGCCTCCGCAATCACGGGTTCGTCGATTCGCATGAGGGGCAGGTCGAGCTGCAGAACGTTCGCGCGTGCCGGTACTCGGAACTGCGGCGGCGCGATCACCAGGTCGTAGTGGTGGAGGCTACGGCGCGGCCGACCGATTATGGCGACCCTGGTGCGACCCTGCGACTGTTTGCGCACCCACAATGCGGCCATGACAGGGCGCCGGCCGACCGTGAGGATCAGCGCGGGCCAGGGCGGTTCGAGGGCGGCCGAGCATGCCAGATCGACGTGGTGCAAAGAGGCCCGGAACGACGGCTTGCCCAAAACGTAGCGATCCTTGAAGCGGAGCGACTTGCGCACATAGGGCCAGCCCAGCGCCTCGATGATGATCTCGGCTTGGGCGTTGTCGCCCAGCTTGTCACCGACGACGAGCCACAGGCTGGGCATCACGGTTTCCTTGGCCTTGGCGCTATCGTCCGCAAGGGTCATGGCGTGGGCTCAGGCGTGCCGGGCAAAGCTCGCTGCCTGGGGCGCACTGGTCTCGGAGGCTATACCACCCTCCAGGCGGTAGACCCGGTCCGCGATCGCCAGGAAGCCGGGACGATGGGTAATGGCGATGACCACCTTATCCTGAGCCAGGGCCTTGAGGCGCTTGCAGAGGTCTTGTTCGGTGGCCGGGTCGAGAGCGCTCGTCACCTCGTCCAGCAGCAGGAGCTTTGGATTGGTCGCCAAGGCGCGCGCCAGGGCGATGCGTTGGCGCTGACCGCCGGACAGCTTGGCGCCCTTTTCGCCGACGACCGACTGGATGCCATCCGGCATATCGCTGATGAAGTCCCAGGCGCCGGCCTCTTCCAGGGCATGGCGGGCATCGGCCTCGGAGATCGCCGGGTCGCCCAAGGCCACATTGGCGTAGACCGTGTCGTGAAACAGGATGAGCTCTTGCGGGACATAGCCGATCATGCCGCGCCAGTGGGTCCGGTCGAGCCGGTTCAACGGCACGCCGTCGATCAGGATGTTGCCGCGGTCCGGTTCGTAGAGGCCGATAATGAGATCGGAGATCGTCGTCTTCCCGGCGCCCGAGGGTCCCGTCAGCACCGATATTTCATTCATCGGAAACTCGAGATCGACGCTCTTCAGCACATCCTGCTCGGCGAACGCGAAATCGACGCCCGCCAAGCGGACACCGTCCTTCAGGCTCGGCGTCTCACCGCCACTCAAGGTCTCGCGCGCTTCGCCCGCTTCGACGATGAGATCCTGCACGGCGCGGAAGGGGCTCTCGAAAATCGCCGCTTCCTGCATGAGCTCCTGCACCTTGCCGATGTTCTTCAGGGTCTGGAGCAGCACGGCCCCCATGACGATGACCTCGAAGATCGAATGACCCCACAGCGAAACCGCCGCGTAGAACACCAGCGCCAAGCAGATCACCGACAGGATCTGCTCCAGCGCCCGGCGGATCTCCTTGCTGAGGACCTGGCGCCTGAGCGCCTTGCGCAGAGACTTGATCTGTTTTGCAAACAGCCGGGCGAAACCATCCTGCCGCGCCATGGCCTTGAGCGGCTTAATGTTATTGAGCGCGTCGGTCAGATAGGTCACAAGCTCGGCGGTGCGCTGAGTCTGCTTAAATCCTGCGCGCCGGGATATGCCGACGAAGACCTGCAGCGCGACCGCAATCGCCAGCCCGGCGCCGAGCGCGACGAAGGCAAGTTGCCAGGAAATGAAGAAGGCGACGCCGATGTTAATGACGGCCTGGATGGCGTTGGCGATGAAGCTGGCAGAGATGAGATAAGCCTTGCCGGCGCGGGTCGCGTCATTGCTTACGGCGTTGGCGAAGCGGCCCATGGGCTGGCTGGCGAGATAGCTCCAACGGACCCGCAGCAACTTATTGATCAGATCGCTGCGCAATTCGGTCGCGACGCGCGCCGTGGTGGCGCCGACATAGGACATGGCCAGCAGTAGCAAGAGGCTCTTGGCCGAGATCCCGATGACGAGAAGGACGAGCAGCGGGCCGATGCTGGGCGTGATGCCAAGCGTTGCGAGCCCCTGCAGGATCGCTTGGGACAGCGGCGAATCGCTTGGCTCGCTGCCTGCCGCAAGACTGAACAAAGGCAGCAGGCTGGCCAGGCCCAGACCGCCTGCGAGGCTGGCCACGAGCAGACAGGCCAACACCGCCCAGGGATGGGTCCCGGGCGCGCGAAGGAAGATTCTCAGGATGCTACTGAGCATCGCAGCGGTTCCGGCCCTCCCGAGGAAAACCGCTGGCCGAGCGCGCTGCGGCTCGGACGGCGGGGCTGCCCCTACCTACGCTTTTCGGCTCCACCCGGCAAGGAAGCCGTCGGCAAGCTGAAATATCTCAATAGCTTGCCCCTCGATCCTAACAAAGGAAAGTGATGTTGCAAGAGATTGGCTCGCCACGGCGGAGCGAATGTAGGTCGAGGCGATGCCGCGCCGCGGGTCGTGACGATGGACTGTCTGCGGCGGGTTAATTCTGATAAGGGAGAGGCGTGAGAGGCGAGGGGAGAGACGTGTCCCGTCGAAGCAAAAAAGTCGCTGCCGGCCGCGGGTCCTTCGCGGATAGGGCGCTGGATCTGCCAGCAATTCGCTGGACGATCTGGGTTTTCGAGGCCGGTCTGCTGGGTTTTTTCTGGTTCGTTGCGAGCTGCCTGCCGGTGGAGACGGCGGCCCGGTTCGGCCAGCGGTTGTTGATCTTCCTGGGGCCCAGGTTCAGCCGGCACCGCCATGTGCTGCGCAACTTGAGTATCGCCCTGCCGCAACACGGGCCGGCGGAAATCGAAAGACTGGCGCTGGGGGTCTGGGCCAACTTCGGGCAGGTGATGGCGGAATACGCCCATATTCCCGAGATTTGCCGCACCGGGCCGGAGGCGCGCATCGAGCTGGTGCGGCGCGACGACGTGGATATCTTCAACGGCTCCGGCAGGCCCGTCATCTTCGTCGGAGCCCACATAGCGAACTGGGAACTGACGGCCGGCGTCGTCTCGGCGCACGGTACGCCTTTGACGGTGGTTTATACGCCCGAGAGGAACCCCTTGGTGGCGCGCATGCTGCAGCGGCGGAGGCAGGCGCTCGGCTGCGAATTCGTCTCGAAGCTGGATGGCCTGCGCCCCTTGATGCGCGAACTGGCCAAGGGACGGTCCATCGGACTGCTGATCGACCGCCGCAACGATCAGGGCGAGGCCTTGCCGTTCTTCGGCCTCGACACGACGCTGACCGTCAGTCCGGCGCGCCTGGCGCTCAAGTATGGCTACCAGCTGGTGGCGTCCCGCATCGAGCGAACCGGCCCCTCGCGCTTTCGCGCAACCGCCTATTCGCCGGTCGAGCCGGATGACGAGGACGCCAGCGACGATGAGAAGGCGCGCCAGATGATGGGCAAAGTGAACGCGCTCTTCGAAGAGTGGATCCGGGAGCGGCCGCAGGATTGGTTCTGCTCGAAGCGCATGTGGCCCAAGAGCGCACTGGCCCGCACCAACGCTGCCTTGAAGCAGGTCTAAGCGCCGCGCCGCCCGGTCCGATCGCATGGCCACTAGGAGGTGGTGCGGAGGGCATCCAGTTCGGGGTTGTCCTCGCCGTATTCGCTCGCCTCGCCGACCGTGAGGAAGGCCTCCCAAAAGAGGTTCTGCGGATCGGCGACCAGGGCTTTTACGGAGCGGTGATAACAGCAGACCACGTCTGGCTCGTCGACCACTTTCCGGCCAGCCTGGCGCAGGCGCAGGGCCGTATCCGAGAGCTCTTCCGCGCTGTCGACCTGGATGCCGAAGTGGATGTCGTGCTCTATGCCGCAGCGTGAGGTGAGCGAGAAGTTAACCCGCGGATCTTCGAGCATCCACTTGGCGTAGTCGCCCTTCAACACGCTCGGCTCGGCGCCGAACAGCTCGTTGTAGAAGCGGACGGAGGCGTCCAGGTCCTTGACGTTGAGCCCGATGTGGATACGGCGCATGGCTGGGTCTCCTTGTTGGCGAGGGCACAAACGCAATGGCGCCTGTTTGTTAATTCGATAGTTCTAGAAATATAAATCCTAAGCGCGAATGTCAAGCCCGCCGGAGAAAATTATTCCGATGGCAGGCGGACGCCTGGTCGGCGCGCGATCGGGCGAGACTCCCGGCCGGCCGATCGGCCATCATGGCGCCACCGGTCGGTCAGATGAGGAGAAGGCCATGCTGCTCGAAGGTTCGTGCCATTGCGGAGGGGTGCGCTTCCGCGTGCAGTCCCGCCACCCCTATCCCTTCAACCTCTGCTACTGCTCGATCTGCCGCAAGACCGGCGGGGGCGGCGGCTACGCCATCAACCTCGGCGGCGATCACGAAACCCTCGAGGTCGAGGGCCGGGAGCGCCTGAGCATCTATCGCGCCGTCATCGCCGGCGAGGAGAGCCGGGCGGAGCGTAACTTCTGCGCCCGCTGCGGCGCCGCCCTCTGGGTCTGGGACCCGCGCTGGCCCGAGCTGGTCCATCCCTTCGCCTCGGCCATCGACACGGAGCTGCCGGCGCCGCCCGAGCGCGTTCACCTCATGCTGGGCTCCAAGGCCCCTTGGGTGCCGGTCGAGGCCGGCCCCGACGATCGGCAGTTCGACGGCTACCCCGAAGAATCGATCGCCGCGTGGCACCAGCGCCTGGGCCTTGAGTGTTAGGCACTTCGCGGCTCCAATGGACAGACGAGAACCGGATCAACGGGGAGGACACGAGCTACCATGACCACGGACAAAAAGGTGGCCGTCATCACCGGCGGCGGGCGCGGCATGGGGGCGGCGATCGCCCGGGAATTGCATGGGCGCGGCTATGCGCTTGCGCTGATGTCGCCGTCGGGCAGTGCGGCAAGCCTGGCCGAGGAGCTGGGCGGCGCGCCCGGAGCTTTGGCCCTAACGGGTTCGACGACCGAGGCGGGCGACCTGGAGGCTCTGGTCGCGGCGGCCCTGGAGGCCCACGGCCGGATCGACGCCGTGGTCAACCACACCGGCGGCCCGCCCAAGGGTGACCTCATCGAAATCTCCGACGACGACTGGCGGCGCGGAGTCGATCTCGTCCTCCTGAGCGTGGTCCGCATGGCGCGCCTGGTGACGCCCGTCATGGAGCGCCAGGGCGGCGGCGCGATCGTGAACATCACGACCTTCAGCGCTTTCGAGCCGAGCCTGACCTTTCCGGTGTCTTCGGTGCTCAGGGCTGGGATCGGCGCCTACACCAAGCTCTATTCGGACCGTTACGCCAAGGCCGGGATCCGCATGAACTCTATTCTGCCGGGCTTTATCGACAGCCTGGCCCACAAGGCCGAGACCGCCGACCAGGTGCCCCTGGGGCGGATCGGGACGGTCGAGGAGATCGCCAAGACGGCGGCCTTCCTGCTGTCCGACGACAGCGGCTACATCACCGGTCAGAACCTGCGCGTCGACGGCGGCCTCACCCGGCACATGTGAGGCGGCGGCCGAGCGGGAGACGCTTAGCGCCCTAATGCGCGGTGATCAGCCGCGAGAAGACGACCGGGATGATCTCGGCCGAGGACATGCGCCCGGTTGTGTCCTTCTCCATCAGCATCAGTTGCTGCTGGTCCTCGAGCCCGGCCGGGATGACCAGGCGGCCGCCGGGGCGGAGCTGCTCGATCAAGGCCGGCGGG
>Ga0255058_10000309_pt1 | contig 29212 bp, 30 predicted proteins | sample Cases_109_9_MG_FD_188637 | JGI IMG/M metagenome (GOLD analysis project Ga0255058, IMG submission 188637) | Seawater microbial communities from Amundsen Gulf, Northwest Territories, Canada - Cases_109_9 | ecosystem: Environmental > Aquatic > Marine > Gulf | place: Canada: Northwest Territories... | reverse complement strand
AGTCGCCGAGGAGGCGGGAATGGCCTACAAGGACATCTCGGCCGTAGTGGATGCGGTGGAAAAGCTGGGGATCTCGAAGAAAGTGGTGCGGCTGCAGCCGATCGGCAATATCAAGGGGTAACGGCACCGAGGCAGCTATGGAGAGCAAAGAGCTATTGTACACTTCGTACCGGGTGCTTGAACTGAAGAGCCTGCTCCCCGAGGGGCTCTCCGGGGCAGAGCTTCGGAAAGTAGAGGAGTTTGTCGAGAAGCGGGACGATATGGGGTTGATGGCCTTTCTGGAACAGCTGAGCCTCTCCGGGCAGAGCCGGGAACGGCTCAGGATTATCAAAGAGGCGCGGCCCATCGCCCAGACCATCGTCGCCCTCTGGCGGGAAATGCCCCTCCGCCATGAGGAGATCGAAGCACAGTACAAGCAGCTTCAGCACCTCAAGGCCCAGTATGACCGTATCGCCCCCCGGCGGGCAGGTGTCGAGTCCTTTTAACTGCCTTCCTGGTCCCTTCACAGAAAGCTCACGATGCAGGCAGTTCGCTTTCACACGCATGGGGGATGCGAGGTTCTGAAGCTGGAGGAGATCCCCGACCCCCAGATCGCCCCGAACGAGGTCCTGGTGCGGATTAAGGCGTGCGCCCTGAACCACCTGGACCTCTGGCTCCGCAAGGGGCTCCCCGGTGTCAAGGTACCTCTTCCCCACATCCCTGGCTGCGACATCAGCGGCGAGGTGGCCGCGGTTGGTAAACTCTGCACCCGCGTCCAAGTGGGGGATCCTGTGGTGATCTCTCCTGGGAGGAGCTGCGGACAGTGCCTCCGCTGCTTGGAGGGCAGAGATAATCTCTGCGCGAGCTACCAAATTATCGGTGGCTATGGGCTCTGCGGCGGATATGCCGAACTGATCAGCGTGCCCGAGGTTAATATTCTCGGTCTTCCAAGAGATCTCGACTTTGTCCAAGCCGCCGCTCTCCCGATCACCTTCCTCACCGCCTGGAATATGCTAGTCACCTTAGGGAACGTTCAACACGGACAGACCGTGTTGGTTATGGGTGCCGGAAGTGGTGTGGGTGTTGCCGCCATCCAGATCGCAAAGCTGTTCGGGGCATCCGTCATTGCGGCCGCCGGCACCGATGAAAAGCTGGCCAAGGCACGGGCCCTCGGGGCAGACCACGGCATTAACTACCAGAAGCAGACGGTGGCTCAGGAGGTCAAGCAGCTCACCGCGCACCGGGGGGTCGACATCATCTTCGAGCACGTCGGGGGCGAAACCTGGAAAGAACTGATCCCGATCCTGGCCCCGGGAGGAACTCTGGTCACCTGTGGAGCCACGAGCGGACCCATAGCCGAGACCGACATCCGGTATCTCTTTATGCGGCAGATCCGGATTCAGGGAGCTCACATGGGGAGCAAGGCCGACCTCATGGCCATCCTCCCCCTGGTCGAAGCGGGAAAACTGAAGCCGGTGGTCGACCAAGTTCTCCCCTTGTCTGAAGCCGCCCAAGCCCACCGCCTCCTGGAGGACCGCCGGCAGTTTGGCAAGGTCGTCCTTACGATCTAGCCGCGCGCAGCAGGTCCCACCCGTGGCCAATCTTCCCCCCCTCTTTACCCACACTCCTCCATAGAGGCGTCACCTATAACGGGAAACGCAAAGAGATCCACGGACCGTCTTGCCGCGACCGGATCTGGTACGACTATTGCTCAAGCGCAATACAGATCGGGAGTCGTCTGTGGGAAAGATACTGTTTTCATTGATTGTTCCTGGTAGCCTCCTTTTGGGCGCCACTGTGGCGTTCTTGAATTGGATGGCACCTCCGGGCTTGCTCTCGACGCTTGTCCGCGTCTATCCGTACGCCGTGTACGGGGCCGGGATCCTCCTCGGATGGCGGTTCCGTCGAAGCCGGCTGGTGACCGCCATCCTTCTCCTCGTGCTCATCGATTGGGCACTACTGCATTTTGCGGCGGCGAACCCCGCAACCGCCGCCACTGGCCGCATCGTTTTCAACGCCGCAGGTGTGTTGTTACCCCTGAACCTTGCTCTCCTGTCCCTCATGAGCGAACAGGGCATTTTTACCCCGAACGGCCTCTGGCGGCTCGGGATACTTCTCGCCCAGTTGCCCCTCGTCGCCATCATTTGCGAACCCACACAGGCAAGCGTGGCCGCGCTCCTCGAACACCCGATTGTCGATGCCGGTGTTATCTCGGGGATGCGCGTCACCCAGCCGGTTTTGTTGGCGTTCGCCGCCGCATTCCTCGTGGTGGCAATCCGCTTCGCTCGTCACCCCCACAGCAATGAGAGTGCCTTTCTCTGGGCGTTGACGGCGGCGTTTCTTGGGCTCAACACCTCCAGTATCGGACCCGTGTCGACGATCTATTTCGCTACTGCGGGACTGATCCTCGTCATCTCCGTGGTCGAAACCTCCTACTCCATGGCCTATCGAGATGAACTCACGGGACTTCCGGCCCGACGAGCCCTCAACGAAGCCCTTCTCAGGCTCGGAGCTCGGTATACAGTGGCGATGCTCGACGTCGACCGCTTCAAGAAGTTCAATGATCAGTACGGCCATGACGCGGGCGACCAGCTACTCCGCATGGTCGCCTCGCAGCTGGCCAAGGTATCGGGCGGCGGAAAAGCCTTTCGGTACGGCGGAGAGGAATTCGCGATGATCTTCCCCGGCAAATCGGTGCAGGATGCCATACCCCATCTTCAGGAACTCCGAAAGGTAGTCGAGACGACCGGCTTCACTCCGCGCAATTCCGACAGGCCTCGTAAGAAACCAAAAGAGCTGAGACCGAACAATCCGGCCCGAAAAGCGGTTTCCGTCACCATCAGCATCGGCGTGGCCGAACGGACCGAACAGCATGCACATCCGGATACGGTGATAGAAGCAGCGGACCAGGCCCTCTACAGCGCCAAGAAAGCCGGGCGGAACAAGCTTCGCACGTATCCTCAGGGCTCCGCGAGATAATGTGGGCAGATGCGGGAGGAATCCGCGCGGTCTTTCGCTGTTGTAGCGAAGGCCAATTGGTGTACGATGAAAAACCGACAACTCATCACGGGAGGTTATGCAATGACGACCGAAGTCCTGATCTACGGGAAGGACGGCTGACCCTTCACCACGGCGGCCCGGGAGGATTACGCCACACGGAATGTTCCCATTCGCTATATCGATGTGAAAAAGGACAAGAAAACCTTCGACGAAATGCTCAAGGTCTCCAAGGGAGTGCGGGAGGTCCCGGTCATCGTCGAGGATGGCCGGGTGACCATCGGCTTCGATGGCACGTGAGAGGTTTGAGGCCAGGGTCCTGGCCATCACTTCCAGGCCGTCCATCCCTTGTCGGGTGCGACGGCCTTTCCTTCGCCACCCGAAGCTCTGTGGCGCCAGCCTTCAAACCGTGATGGACCTTAATCAGATCGACGGATATCTTTTTCAAGGCTCGGCCCCCCTCGGTCCGCGCGATACCGACCGGCTCCTGTCCTTAGGGGTCAGGGCAGCGGTGGACATGCGGGCCGAGGCCCAGCCCCCTCTTCTCCTGGACAGCACCCTCTGGCTCCCCACGACAGACGGAGAAGCCGCCACGGTAGAGCAGCTCACCACGGGCATCCGCTTCATTGACCATTGCCTGAGCCTCGGATGGGGCGTGTACGTTTACTGTCAGGGAGGGATCGGCCGCTCCACCATGATGGTTGCAGCCTATCTGGTAGGCAAGCGTGGGATGGACGTTGATGAGGCTATTGAGGGCATCCAGAGATGCCGGCCGGGGGCCAGTCCATCTCGTCACCAAGTGCGGGCAGCCGAAACGGCTGGCCTCGCTTTCCGTGAAGCGGCTCAAGGGTCCCTCTCCACATGACGTTTTCACACCAACCCGGTCCATCGTGGTCACGGGTCCCTACCAGCCCTTGCCACCTCCGAAAAACCTCTACTCTTCTTCTCCAGGCCAATGCTTGAGCCCGTACAATCCGGTTTTGAGCACTTTCAAGGCCAATAGCCCACACTTCAGTCGAATCGGACTCAGCGGTACCCCCAGGGCCTCGAGCATCTCCTCCATGCTGAATGCCTTGACCCGTTCGAGGGGTGCTCCCTTAATCTTCTCCGTCAGAATCGAGGCCGCTGCCGTACTGATGGCGCAGCCCTCACCCGTGAAGCGGACATCCGCCACGCGGTCCTCGTTGAGGCACAGATCGATCCGGATCCGATCTCCGCAGAGCGGATTGTCCTCTTCATGGGTGACATCCGGATTCTCCAAGGTCCCAAAGTTGCGCGGACGCTTGTAATGATCCAGGATAAACTCCCGATAAAAGTCGTCCATGTCCTCAGACCTTATGGATCCCTACGCCCCTCGGTCCCCCCACGCGACCCTCCCGTCCCGTGACAGCACCATATATAACAGAAAGCGCTCACGGACGGCTACTGCCGGGCAGACACGCATATTCACGCGGGGGCAAGACTCGCTGCAGCGATCCGTGACCTTGAGGCTCGAGACGGGAATCGTCTACAGGGGCACCATTGAGGGCGGATTTTTTTTGGCGGTCGTGCACGTCATGACTTATGGGACGAGCTGCTTGCCGTGTCCGTCGATGACGATCAAGGCATCCACCGGACAAACAGTGCACGCATCGATCAGTTGTTCCTCCTCGATATCCGGCGGGCTCTCCTTGGACGCGCAGATATTCTCCTCGTCGAACTCAAAGACCTCCGGCGCAACTTTCATGCAGTTCCCGGTGCTGATGCAGAGCGAGCGATCGATGCGGATCGTCAAACCACGTATTTTTCGCTCAACGAAGTCTCCGATAACCATTTCTCCTTGTTCCCGGCACCTGGACCTCGGCGCCGGTCAATTATCTTCGAAACGTTCACGCTCAGAAGAGACCCAATTCAAGTTTGGCCGCTTCGGACATCCTGGAGGGGTCCCAGGGGGGATCGAAGACGACCTCGACCTTGGCATCCGTGACCCCCGGAACCTCCTTCGCCTTCTCCTGCACCTCCCCGGGGAGCGTCCCTGCCGCTGGACAGTTGGGGGAGGTGAGGGTCATTTTGATCTCAACGACGTTAGACGGATCCACCTTGATCTCGTAGATCAGTCCGAGTTCGTAAATGTTCACCGGGATCTCCGGATCAAAGACAGTGCGCAGGGCCTCGATGATCTGGGCCTCGATCACCAGTTCATTGGCGGACGTGATGTCCATACGACCTCCCTTGATTCGTTACGGCAATTTCATCGTCACTTGCGGGTATCATCCTACTCTGTGGAAACGGTCTCCCCTTTCCCCTTGAGCGCGGCCCGCAGTGTATGCCACGCCAGCGTGGCGCACTTGACGCGAACCGGGAATTCCCTCACACCAGAAAACACGGCGAGTTTCCCCAAGTCATTCGGATCGCTCGTTCCATCGCCGGTCACCAAGGCATGGAATTTCTCAAAAATAGCTTGTGCTTCGTCCGTGGTCTTTCCCTTCACGCTGTCAGTCATCATCGAGGCAGCGGCTTTGGAAATCGCGCAGCCCGACCCTTGAAAGCCGATTTTGCGAATCACGTCATCCTCCAACTGGAGGTAAACGGTCACGACGTCCCCACAGAGGGGATTATGCCCCTCCGCGGTCCGGTCGGCCCCTTCCGGCTTCATAAAGTTGCGTGGTTTTTTACTGTGGTCGAGGATGAGTTCCTGGTACAGTTCACGAAGGTCAGACATTAGCCGAACATTTCAATGGCCTTGTGGATCGCCCGGACGAGCACATCGATTTCTTCTTTGGTGTTATAGAAGGCCAGAGACGCCCGGGCGGTGGCGGGCACTCCAAAGCGCTGCATCAGCGGCATGGTACAGTGGTGCCCCGCCCGAATCGCAACCCCGTCATGATCGAGAATCGTGCCGACGTCGTGCGCGTGCACCCCGTCCAGCACAAACGAGATGAGGCTTACCTTCTCCTCTGCCGTGCCGATGATTCGAATGCTCGGGATCGCCGAGAGTGCCTCCGTCGCATACTCCAGTAACCCGTGCTCGTACGTAGCGATCCTGTCCAGGCCGACCCCATTCACGTAGTCGATCGCAGCACCCAGACCAATCACGCCAGCGATATGGGGCGTGCCGGCCTCGAATTTGTACGGCAGGTCGTTGTAGACGGTCTTCTCGAAGGAGACCGATTTGATCATGTCACCCCCCCCCTGGTACGGGGGCATGGCTTCCAGTAGTTCGGCCTTACCATACAGGACACCGATGCCGGTGGGACCGAACACCTTGTGCCCGGAAAAGGCGTAGAAGTCGCAATCCAGTTCGTGCACGTCCACCTTGAGATGGGGCACCGCCTGTGCCCCATCCACCAGCACCGGCACCCCCTGACGGCGCGCGAGCCGGATTATTTCGTGGACGGGGTTGATTGTCCCCAAGGCGTTCGAGACATGGACGACCGCCACCAGCCGGGTCCGAGAGGTCAGAAGTTTTTCATACTTGTCGATCAACATCTCCCCGGCGTCACTGATCGGCATGACACGCAGCACTGCTCCGGTCTGTTCGCAGAGGATCTGCCAGGGGACAATATTGGAGTGATGCTCCATCGCGGAGATGACGATCTCGTCGCCAGCCCGGATGTGTTGCCGGCCGTAACTGTTAGCCACCAGATTGATGGCCTCGGTGGTGCCGCGAACGAAGATGACTTCCCGCGATTCGGCGGCGTTGATGAAACGTTGCACCTTCTTTCGGCTTTGCTCGTAGGCCTCGGTGCCTCGTTCGCTCAGCTGATGCACCCCACGATGGATGTTCGAATTGTATGTTGCAAGGAATTCGTGCACCGTGTCGATGACAACCTGCGGCTTTTGGCTCGTGGCGGCGTTATCGAAATAGACCAGCGGCTTCCCTTGAACCTTCTCGCGCAGAATCGGGAAGTCCTGTCTCGCCTTGGCGACATCAAAACCCGCTGCCAGGTCCTTGCGGACCTTTGCAGTCGTTGTGCTACCGGGGGTGGTCATCGAACTTCCTCCAAGAGTTTCCCCTCGGGCAACCATTGGGCCACGAGTGTCTCCAGGTACCTGCGGATTGGCTCGGCCTTCATGCGCTCCAGGGTTTCTCCCGCAAAGCCGAAAAGCAACAGGGCCCGTGCGGCGTCCTCGGCGATGCCCCGGGAACGCAGGTAGAAGATCGCGTCCTGGTCAATCTGACCAATGGTCGCCCCGTGGGTGCATTTTACATCGTCGGCGTAAATCTCGAGCTGCGGCTTCGAGTCGATCTGTGCCTCCTGGGAAAGCAACAGGTTCTTATTCGTCTGTTTGGCGTCGGTCTTCTGGGCGTCCTTGTGAACGATAATCCGGCCGCTGAAGACGCCGTGCGACCGCCCATCGAGAATGCCGTGGTAGAATTGCCGGCTGTCGCAGTGCGGACTGGCGTGTTCGACCCGCATAAAGTTGTCCATGTGCTGGCTCCCGGTGGCCATGAACAGCCCGTTTATCAGGCACTCGCTGCCTTCACCGGCCAAGACCGGGTGCACGTTGTTCCGCACCAGCGCGCCACCGAGCAGCACCCTGTGGGACGTGACATTACTGCTACGGCCCTGCTCCAGCCGGAGGGTCGAGACGCTAAATGCCTGATGGCTCTCGCGCTCGATCATATAGTGGCTTAGCACGCTGTTCTGCCCAACCACCACTTCCGTGACCACGTTCGAGAAATAGACGTCAGCGTCCAGCGCGACATAATCCTCGACAATGACCGCCTGGCTGTCTTCATCCATGACGATCAGGTTACGCGGATGAGTCGCGATCGGGTCGGCGGTTGCCGTCGACACATACAACAGGCGGATGGGCTTCTCAACCACCCTCCCCCGGGGGACGTGCACAAATGCGCCATCGTCCATAAATGCGGTGTTGAGCGCGATAAACGCGTCATGTGCATAGGCGGCGTACCGGGTCAGGTGCTGCTCCAGCACATCCCGGTCATCCTTGAATGCCTGGGCAAGACTCCGCACCGAGACCCCGTGGCCGGGTAATCCTGTAGATGAGAGCGTGGGTGCGTATCGGCCGTTCACAAAGACGAGCTGGATATCCCCCAATCCCGGAATCGCAAATTGTGCTATCTCTCGGGGCGTCAGCTCGACGCGGGAGTCGCTCGTGAGTTGGAAGGCAATCTGCGCGAGCGGTGCCACGTTCGTGAACCGCCAATCCTCGTCGCGGGTGGTCGGGAAGCCCAACTCGGTGAAGCGGGCGATAGCCGCCCGGCGGACAGGCTGCAGCCACCCCTGCCCATTTCCAGCAGTGGCTTTCTCGAAATCAGCAAAAATCTCAGCGTAGTAGTCCCGCTCTTGTGTCACGACACTCACCGACTCTGCTGCCTATGCCTTGGCACCAGCCCTGAGCTCCTCTTCGATCCCGGCGTAGCCCTTCTCTTCGAGCTCCAGGGCCAGGTCCTTCCCGCCCGACTTGACGATCCGGCCGTCCACCAAGACATGGACGTAGTCGGGGATGACGTAGTTGAGCAACCGCTGATAGTGGGTGACAACGATGATGGCACGCTCCGGGCTGCGCATATCGTTGACGCCCTTGGCGACGATTTTCAGGGCATCGATGTCCAGGCCGGAGTCCGTCTCGTCCATGACACAAAGCCGAGGCTCGAGCAGGGCCATCTGGAAAATTTCGTTCCGTTTCTTCTCGCCGCCCGAGAATCCCTCGTTGACCGAGCGGTGGAGGAGCTTTTCATCCACCCCCAGGAGCTTGATCTTCTCTTTGACCAGGGCAAGGAACTCCATGGCGTCAAGCTCCTCGAGGTCCCGCGCCTTGCGGATGGCGTTGAGCGCGGCCTTGAGGAACTGGGCACTCCCGACACCGGGAATTTCCACGGGGTACTGGAAGGCCATGAAGATGCCCTCGCAGGCGCGCTCCTCCGGCGCCATCTCGAGGAGGTTTTTCCCGTCGTACAGGACCTCTCCCTCGGTGACCTCGTAAGTCTCGCGGCCGGCCAGCACCTGCGCCAGGGTGCTCTTGCCCGAGCCGTTGGGGCCCATGATAGAGTGGACCTCGCCGACATCCACCTTCAGGTCAACGCCTTTGAGGATTTCGTGGTTGCCCGCTCGTACATGCAGGTTTTTGATTTCAAGCATGGTCGATCCTTTTTGAAGGGTAGTTTGACCCCGTTAGCCGACGCTTCCCTCCAGGCTGACGCCCAACAGCTTCTGCGCTTCGACGGCAAACTCCATCGGGAGCTCGCGGAAGACCTCCTTGCAGAAGCCGTTGACGATCAGGTTGACTGCGTCTTCCTTCGAGATCCCGCGCTGATTGCAGTAGAAGATTTGGTCATCGCCGATCTTGGAGGTGGACGCCTCGTGCTCCATCTTGGCCGTGGGATTCTTCACCTCGATGTACGGGAAGGTATGGGCGCCGCACTTATCGCCAATCAGCAGCGAGTCGCACTGCGTGTAGTTGCGCGCCCCCGTCGCACTCTTGAGGATCTTCACCCCGCCGCGATAGGTGTTCTGACCATGACCGGCCGAGATCCCTTTCGAGATGATGGTGCTCCGCGTATTCTTGCCGATGTGGGTCATCTTGGTGCCCGTGTCAGCCTGCTGGCGATTATTGGTCAGCGCCACCGAGTAGAACTCGCCGACGGAGTTGTCCCCAATCAGCATGCAGCTCGGGTACTTCCAGGTGATGGCCGAGCCGGTCTCCACCTGCGTCCACGAGATATGGGAGTTACGACCGAGGCACTTCCCGCGCTTAGTGACGAAATTGTAAATCCCACCCTTACCGTTCTTGTCTCCGGGGTACCAGTTCTGGATGGTGGAGTACTTGATCGTGGCGTCGTCGTGGGCGATCAGCTCTACCACCGCGGCGTGGAGCTGGTTCTCGTCCCGCATCGGGGCGGTACACCCCTCTAGGTAACTGACATAGCTTCCCGGCTCGGCGATGATCAGCGTCCGCTCGAACTGGCCGGTCGATTCGGCGTTGATGCGGAAGTAGGTGGATAGCTCCATCGGGCAGCGTACGCCCTTCGGGATGTAACAGAACGAGCCGTCAGTGAAGACGGCGGAGTTCAGCGTCGCGAAGAAGTTGTCGGTGTACGGCACGACCGACCCGAGGTACTTCCGGACCAGCTCCGGATGCTCCTGCGCCGCCTCGGAGAAGGAGCAAAATATAATCCCCAACTCGGCCAGCTTTCCCTTGAACGTGGTCGCCACCGAGACACTGTCGAAGACCGCGTCCACCGCGACACCGGTGAGCATCTTCTGCTCTTCGAGCGGGATACCCAGCTTCTCATACGTCCTCAGCAGCTCGGGATCAACCTCATCGAGACTCTGTAGCTCCTTCTTTTTTGGCGCCGCATAGTAGCTTACGCCCTGGTAGTTGATAGGCGGGTAATGGACGTTGTGCCACGTTGGCTCCTTGATGGTCAGCCAGTAGCGGTAGGCCTTCAGGCGCCACTCGAGCAGCCACTCGGGCTCGTTCTTCTTGGCCGAGATCATGCGGATGATGTCCTCATTCAGCCCGGGAGGTGCAATATCCTGCTCGATCTCCGTGACAAACCCCCACTTGTAATCCTGGCTCACAAAGGATTCGATCGTGGTCGTCGGATCGCTCATGGTTTCTCCCTTTCGAGGCCGTTATCTGTGTCACGCATCTTGGATGTGTGTGATTCGTTCTCGTGACGCATAATTACGCTATGACTCCGGGGATTGGGCCTGAAGGACAGGAGGGATGTGGCTAACCGTCTTAACGGTACCATGCAGCACCCCCCCTGTCAACGCATAACTCTCTAATAATAGCGTGGGTTTGAGCCATGGACCAGCCGAGTGAGGGCTCCCAAACTCTTTGCGGTCGCCCGAAAGCGCCACGTTCCTAAGGGAATGTTTCACTCTCATTCACGGGCCTTCTCAGGCCTGGAACGACTGGCCGCAGCCGCAGGAGCCTTTGGAATTCGGGTTTTTGAGGGCGAAGCCGGCGCCTGTCAGGCCGTCCTCGAAATCGATCTCTGTGCCGGTGAGGAAGAGCAGGCTCTTGGGGTCGACCAGCACTTTGACACCGCGCTGTTCGATAACCTCGTCCCCCTCCTGCGGGGTATCGAAGGCGAGCTGGTACTCGTAACCAGAACATCCGCCCCCCCTCACGCGGACACGCAGGGCCTGTCCCTCGGCCCCCTCCCGGGATATCAGGTCTTTCAGCTTTGCTGCTGCTGCTTCGGTAACTGTCAACACTTTGATTCCCTCCTGTCTGAGACTGAAATCATCCTATCAACGCCTCTACGCTAACCCGCCCAGCCAGATTGCCCGCCACCTGGCGGAAGATCGCCGCCACAGGCGAGTCGGGCTTTTCGATGAGGATGGGGCGTCCCACGTCGCCGCCGCGGCGCAGCTCGGGGTCAAGCGGGATCTCCCCCAGAAAGGGGACCTCCAGGCGCTGGCTGGCCTTGCGCCCCCCGCCGTGGCCAAACAGCTCTACCGACTGCTCGCAGTGCGGGCACAGCAGGTAGCTCATGTTCTCGATGATCCCCAGGATAGGGACCTTCAGGGTCCGGAACATGTTCAGGGTCTTGGTGGCGATCTGGACTGCCACCTCCTGCGGGGTCATGACGATGACTGCCCCTGAGAGGGGGATCGCCTGGGCTAACGTGAGGGACGCATCCCCCGTCCCAGGGGGCAGGTCCGCCAGGATGTAGTCGAGTTCTCCCCAATCTACCTCCATCAGCATCTGACTGACCGCCTTGCCGACCATCGGCCCCCGCCAGACGACTGGGGAAGTATCGTCTGGCAGGAGGAAACCGAGCGACATGAGCTTGACCCCGTGGCTCACCGGAGGAATCATCCGCTTCCCCACCATTTCGGGCTGCCGATGCACCCCCATCATTATTGGGATGCTGGGCCCGTAGATGTCCGAATCGAGAAGCCCCACCGATGCCCCGGCCTCGGCCAACGCCACCGCCAAGTTCACCGTCACCGTGGATTTGCCCACCCCTCCCTTGCCACTGCCGACGGCGAGGATGTGCTTGACCCCGGGGATCGGCTCGCGGCCAGCGGGAGGCTTGCGGACGCTGGCCGTGAGATTGACAGTAACCTCCCCCACACCAGGCAGGGTCTTAATGGCCGCCTTCGTCTCCGATTCTATTTGTTCTCGCAAGGGGCAGGCGGGGGTAGTAAGCTCGACGGTCACGGCCACGGACCCCCCTTCCACCTTGATCTCCTTCACCATCCCGAGCGAGACCAAGTCCCGGTGGAGCTCGGGGTCATTGACCTTCCGTAGGACACCAAGGATTGCTTCTTCGGTGATCATGCGTTCCTCAATTCGCTGACGTTACCCGACGGCAAAACCTCACGGCGCGTTATTACTTGCCCTTCCCCGCAGCCGGTGAGATACCAGGATGGTCACGAAAGAACTGCACATTCATCTCGATGTAGCGTGTCCACTGCTCAGGGGTTCCGCTCTCCTCGAAGATCGCCGTCACCGGGCACTCGGGCTCACATGCCCCGCAGTCAATGCACTCCTCTGGGTGAATGAAGAGCATTTCCTCCCCCTCATAAATGCACTCCACGGGGCAGACATCCACGCATGCTCGGTCTTTCACCCCGATACACGGTTCCGCAATGATGTACGTCATCCCCCGCCTCCCAACGGTACGGTCCTGTCGTGACCTGAATAATCCGTGCTGCTCAGTTTACCTGGCGAAACGGAAACCCCGCCGGGGGGGCCGGGCGCGTGCTTCTCTGCGTTCACGGATTCTCTCTAGCACACGTTCACCTAGCTCTGTAGCGTCAAGAAGTTCCCGTACGGTGTATCCACAGACCCGGCAGCGCTTATAGAAGTAGGGCCATCCCCCTTCCTCACGTTCCATTTTCCCTGTCCGCTTCATTTCCTCAAGACAACACGCGCTAGGAGATGGGGGAGAGACAATCTCCCGTGGATACCGATCTTTCGGTTTCGTGTCTGGATCATATCGGACAATCGTCATCAACAGTACACCCCCCTCGTTTTACTGTAAAGTTCTATACCTCCCGACGGATCCTGCTCCTCGGCCGGATGGACGTTCAAACAGACTCATTGGGCTTTCTTGGAGAAGAGCCATTTCAGGATGGGCAATGAGCGTGCCACGAGTTTTCCAGTAGGCGCTCTACGTGGGGTCGTTCGCTAAGGTCCCGCCATTTTTGGGATCACCAGGCTCTCGACAGAATAAACAGGCCTTCCAACTGAGAGTTAAAGGCTGGGAGTTTCTGGATGGCAGGGAATTTCTCCCTGGTCAGATGTGGATGTTGTAGCTCATCCAGTTGACTCTTCGTTTCCACGCGCATTCCCCTTCCGACTTCGTGGGCTCTTATAGGTCGTTTTCATCAATTGGGCTGTTCTTGGGTTCTCTTTCAGGTACTTGATGATCAACTCTGTGGCGATTCGTTGATGGAAATATCCCATCCCTTCCCCCGGCAATCTATTTGCGGTATAGAATTCGAAGAGCGCATCGGTCACCGTGGCCACCTCTTCTCGGGGGACGCTCCGCAAGTACATTTCACCCGTCCCCCGATCAATCAGTGGCTCCCCCTGATGTCTCCCATCCTCGGTTCCGCCCACTTTGAGCTGGTAGCGGTTTAGACCCATGCCAACCCAGCCAATGGTCTTTGTGGCGGGGCGGAAACATTGTCGCTCACACCCGGTGACCCCAATGGACTCTGCCATCTCCCCCCATTTCGGTTCTAATTCGTCAATCAGATACGGCTCGAATGTCTCCGAATCGGTATACGTCAGCTGGCAGGTGTCTCTTCCGACACAGGCGCCGGACAGCAAGCGGAGCCGCGAGTAGGGCCGTCCGTGTCGCATCCCGTACCCGAAACTTTTCAAGTAGGGCTCAAATTCCGACTTGGCGCCCGGCGGAATATTTGTAAACAAGATATCTTGATTGGGAGTCGTCATAATCTGGACGGGATATTTCAGCATGACGTATCGGACCATGGCTTTCAGTCTGCCATTCGGCCCATCGATGATCCGTCCGTTCTCAATGAAGGCCCCGTAGCACAGCTGCCCATCAGAAGGCTGCACCATCCACCCGTGATGTAGATGCCGGTCTCCGTAATCATGATTGGGGTCCGGCGTTTCAAAATCACATTCGCTGACACGGCGGACTTGCTCTCGGAACCAGTCCATGCCCTGCTTTCTCAGGACATACTTCATTCGAGCCCAGTGCCGGTTCTGACGGTCACCCCACTCCTGATGTACCTGCACGATCCCATCCAGGACTTTCAATAATTCGCTTCCTCTTACAATCCCAAAACTTTCTCCCAACGCAGAAAATGTAGGCTTGCCGTTCCTTTCCCCTTGGCTCCCCCCGATATACACCTGGAATCGCGTGACCCCGCCATCTTCCACAATCGGCGCGACTCCGATGTCGTTCGTACGGAGTTCCACACAATTATCCGGAACATACGTCCCCTTTTCCTGATTGAAGTGAATCGCCGAGAAGCCGATCTTGAATTTTCGGTTCAACAAATTAGGACCGTACTGGAATTGTTCCTCCGGATCTCGTAAATAGTTCGGATCTATGGCGAAAATTTCAATGAAGGCTCCGCTGGGAAGTCTAAAATATTTTCCCGCCCTCTGCGCCCAGGCATTGGCGTCATAGATTCTTGAGAGGCGCGACACCGGGCATCCCATGACATTCCTGACATTGTCTCCGCATCCATTCAGACTATAAAATCCGGCCTCAGCGACCCCCCGCACGACCTCAACCACATGCTCTTTTTTCACCCAATGGAATTGGATGTTTTGCCTCGTGGTAATCCGCAACGACGGACTGCCCTCGGGGTTAATGGTGAAGCGCTCGGATAGTTCGTCGAAGACCATCCACTGTTCTCGCGTGATGGGGCCTCCGCCAGGGATAGTGACCCTGATCATGTACATCCAGTCTTTTTCCTTGCCTGTTTTGGCCCGGTTCCACTCCAGGTAAATGCCGTGGGATTTGGCGAGTTGTTCAGACTCCCACGCAAGATCGGCCACAGAAGTATCCCGGAAATCCTGAAAGAGGCTTCCGCGGACCCCGTTTGAGGCAAACTTGGCGTGTTCGTACTTGGAAAGTTCCTCAAAGGGTGTTCTGAGGTTTGGACTGATCTTTTCCATGATGTTGCCTTCACCCGGAGAAATTCTTGTTCTGGGCACTTGCCTATCGACGAGCCCAACCTTGATTAGTTCTTAGACACCATCCTCGCTGGCCGCTCGGATCCCCCGTGATTCCGGATCGCCGGGCTCGCGGAAGGTATGTGGAAGATCGATACTCCTCCTTTCCGCAAAGGCAATCGGATGTCGGCTAGCCGCCCGCGCGCTGCAGCTCTCCCAAGAGAGAATGGACTGCTTGAGATACCTCTTGGTGAGAGGCAAAGCTCCGCCCGGTGAGCTGGGTCCGGACCGCCCGGTAGAGCCAAATGGATTCCTCCTTTCCCCCAGAACACGCAATCTCTATGGCACCTTCCGGAATGGGCTGCTCCGGCCGGGCTACCCCGGCGCCGACCACCTCAAATCGACCGTGGATCTCCGTCACTTGCCAGTAAAGACGCCAATGCCCCATTCTGCGGCTCTTTCCCTGTTAGTCACCCAGCTTCAAGGAGATGAGGAGGCGATCGCTCAAGCGGTGTCAGTCCCTGCGCCCCTGCATTCCAGCGCCCGTAGCAGCCGGCGCCTTCACTGCCGCTCCCGCGGGGGGGCGGGGGGACATAATGGTGGGATAGAAGCCATCGGCATGTAACGTCTCCATGTCGTAGACCAGATTGGTCCGAGTGAATCCGCCCAGCTCATATTTCCCGGTCCACATGGAGATGGCATCAAAGGGGCACACCTCGACACAGAGGTTGCAGTACATGCAAAGGTTGTGATCGATGATGAACCACTTGGGCCGGCGTGCCTTCCCCTTCCCCTCCCCGCCCAGGAAGATACAGTTAGTGGGACAGATCCGGGCGCACATGTCGCAGGCGGTGCACTTGAGATCCTTCGAGTCCAGGTCGATGGTCAGCACGTGTTGGGTCAAGGCCCGGGTGGGAAGCTGCCGCTTTTCCTCAGGGTACTGGACCGTCACCGCCCGCGTAAACAGATACCGGAGCGTGAGCTTCATCGAAAGGATGATGCTCCAGAAACCCAGCACCACATCACGCAGATATTGCCGCATCTTTTCGCCTATTCTTCGAAGGTCCCGGTTATGAGCCTAGGCGTGAGGCATCTGTTCATCGTCGACTGATTCCACCAGCTCATCCAAAAGGGAGTCCACGAACTTCTGGAACTCCTCGTTGGCTTGTCCCCCGATAGGTTTCCGATCGGGTTCAAGGGCCGGGCTGAAGCGGTGGCTGAACTCCCGCCGGGGGATCAACCCCCGTTCAACGAACACCTCAAGGGTTGCCTCCAAGGTCGCGGACATCTGGTTCAGGCCTCCGAACCCTACTTCCAGGTTATTCATTCGCTTTTCGAGCTCATGAAGCTTTGCCCTCAGCTTCTGCCGCGTTCCCATTATTTCTCCTTAAGAACCTCCGTCCGCCGAGGTTCTGATAGCGCACTTCCATCCGCGAGCGGGGGAATGTCGTTTAGGACCTTACCTTTCAAGGTAAAACACCCCTCGAGGGTTGCAGCCATCGCTTCGGGCGGCCCCCTCACGCAAGATATGATCGATGCGCCCAAACTTTTCGAAGAACCTGGTCCCCTGGGCAATGGCCTGCGTCATATCGATAACCGGGACCTATTTCTTCCTGCAAACTTTCTGATCAGCCACACAACAGGATCGTAGTGATCATCCACCACCCGCTCCTTCAGGGGAATAATGGCATTATCCGTAATTTGAATGTGTTCTGGACAGACCTCGGTGCAGCACCTGGTGATGTTGCAGTAGCCGAGCCCTGCATTGGCGCGGAGGAGCTCGGTGCGAGAATGGGTGTCCAGAGGGTGCATCTCGAGGGCGGCGATGCGCACGAAGAACCGCGGGCCGGCGAAGACTTCCTTCTTGTCCGGATGATCCCGTAAGACATGGCAGACATCCTGACAGAGGAAGCACTCAATGCACTTGTGGAACTCCTGTACACGGTCAATGTCCTCCTGCATCATCCGATACGTGCCGTCCGGATCCGGAGGCCGGGACTGAAACGCCGGGATCGTCTTGGCAACCTCGTAGTTATAGGAGACATCGGTGACCAGATCCTTTATGAGCGGGAACGCCTTCATAGGGGCCACGGTGATGGGTTCGTGCGGGGGGAAAAGGTTCATCCGCGTCATACACATCAGTCGAGGTTTGCCATTGACCTCGGCGCTGCATGAGCCGCACTTGCCCGCCTTGCAGTTCCACCGGACGGCCAAGTTGTTGGCCTGGGTGGCCTGGATGGCGAGGACGACGTCCAGTACCACCATCCCCTCCTCCACGGGGACGCGAAACTCCTGAAAGCTGCCCTCCGTCGCATTGCCTCGCCAAACTCGCATGGTGACTTCGGTCATGGCCTCTCCAAGGGTCTCAGGAATCTCCACACTCATTTCGTGCGGAAAAGAGGGGCATAACGATGGAACTCCGCCTCGCCTCCTCTGTGATCATCCCTAGCGGAGCGGGGGTGGTCGGGGGCGAGGCTGCTTTGCACCACCCCCTATTCCCAGCCTCCGCTCGGATCCAGTCCGGGTGGACGTTCAGCCAGCGGCACCAAAGGCGCAGCGACCAGCTGTCGCCGCAAGAAATCTCCGATCATTAATGTAATCGTCTCCCGAGGTCTTCTGCGCGTCATTAAAGGCGAATAGAATCACCGACACCGCGAGCCGTTTGTATGCGCTCAGATCCCTCTCATCAGGCAGGACATCGGGAATGCGCACGTGCGCTTTGATTATTTCGTGCATCATGGCGACGGATTCTTGATCCGATATCTCGGTCCGAAAGGTCTCATCTTCGAAACAACAAAACGCCTCTCAGGCCGTACCGTACCCGAGGAGGTCTTTGGTATAGCGAACAAATGCCTCTATGGCTGAGTTGTAGGTAAAGAGTCAAGAGGGTACCTCGTCCTCTTCATTGCCCGATTTCTTGACACAGCTATCGCAACCTTATGTTCAGATCTCGACTAACGTCGGCGTCCGATTGTCCTCCTTGGCACGCGGGACCCTTCGTTTAATGATTCGATCTCGTTATCCGAAAGAGAGTCGAGGAGCTTCCGAAATTCCTCCTCAGCATATTGCCCTATCCGTCTCTGGTAGGACTCGAGGGCTTGCTTAAAGTGACGGCGGGGCTGCCGGTGGGGAATCAACTTCCGGTCAACCAACAGCTCAAGCACTGACTCCAAAGCCAGGGACATCTCCACCAGCTCTCCGAACCCAACCTCCAGATCATCCAACCGCTTTTCAAGCTTATGAAGTCTTGTCAAGAGTTGTTGTCGCCTCTCCATTTTCCCTCCCCAAAGACCCCGTCCGTCGAAACTTCTGATATCGCAGATCCAGGTCAAACGAACCGGAATCTCACTTACAAAGTCGACCTCCTAGATGAGATGCTTTCGGGGATTCTCGCACCCACCCTTCTCCCCCCATTCCAGTCAGATCCGCCGATTGATCGTCGCAGACAATACCTTCAGGCCTCCAGTTCCATTTCTATATCTGACCCGCTCACTCGGACACGATAGCTGGACACGCCAGTTCGAGCGGGCCGCGTGAGTACATCTCCACTTTTCACGTTGAACTTAGATCCATGCCAGGGACAGGTCACCACTTCACCGTCCACAGGGCCTTTGGAAAGCGGCCCACCGCGGTGAGGGCAGGTATCATCAATCGCATGATAGCCCCCCTCGAGGTTGAACAGGGCGATCGTTTTCCCGTCGACCTCGACCTTCTTGGCCTGGCCGGGGGCTAGCTCACTGGTCGTCGCCACCTTCACGAATCTTGTCATCTTTGAACCTCCTCATCGCCGGCTGTAATCCAAGCCGACTCGTCCCCCTCCTTCGTGGTGAGCTGAGCAAGCACTGAATCTTATGTTTCGCAACTTCCCGGGGAGTTCAGGAGCGGAGCGACCTGCAGGAGGAAGAGGCTGTCCAGATGCAAACACGTACTCACCCAGCTAGTCACCACACCGGCAAGACGGGCAAAGGCCGTGCCAGAGATTTCTAGGCCTAAGGATGAATGGGACTCCCCTTCAAGGTCCTGTCATTTCAAGGATCTAGGGGTTCGGATGGAAATAGACGCGTCCGAGAATACCGCGTGCGATGGAGGGAGTTTCTGGATGGCAGGGAATTTCTCCCTGGTCAGATGTGGATGTTGTACCGCTGGATCTTGTGGGTCAATGTCTTCACATCAATCCCCAGCAGGCGGGCGGCGGGCGCCTTTTTCCCCTGAGTAAATTTGAGGGCCCGCATGATGGAGAGACGTTCAACCTCGGTCAGGGGAAGCGGCGGTGCATCCCCCTCCCGATGGGGGATGTCTACGCTGGGACGAATATTGGGCGGCAGATCTTCCGACTCAATGATAGTTCCAGGGACGAGGAGGACAAGTCGTTCGATCGTGTTGGCCAGCTCGCGGACATTGCCCGGCCACGCATGTCCGACGAGGAATTGCAGCGCCTCGGGGGAGAGGGATTTTGGTTGCTGACCCGGAAGCCGGAATCGGTCAAGAAAATGCTCGATGAGCCGCGGGATATCCTCTTTCCGGTCCCGGAGAGGCGGGACCGCCAGGGTGACCACATTGAGGCGAAAGAAGAGGTCTTCCCGGAAGCGACCGGCGTGGAACTCTTGCTGAAGATCCTTGTTGGTGGCGCCAAAAATCCGAGTGTCCACGCGCCGTAACCTTGTCCCTCCCACGCGCCGCAGCTCTCCGGTATCGAGAACCTGGAGAAGCTTGGCCTGCATGGCCGGGCTCATCTCGGCTACCTCATCCAAAAAAACAGTCCCCCCATCCGCCACCTCAAAGAGCCCGGGCTTGGCGCTGATGGCACCTGTAAAGGCCCCCCTCTCGTGTCCAAATAGCTCGCTCTCCAGGAGCTGGTCTTGAAAGGCGCTGCAATTGATCACCAGGAAGGGATGGTCGGCCCGGGGGCTCGATTGGTGAATTGCCCTTGCGATGAGCCCCTTTCCCGATCCGGTCTCTCCCAAGATGAGGACAGGGGCATTGGAGGCTGCCACCCGCTGTACCATCTCGAGCAGAGACCGCATCGCTTGGCTCTCTCCCAGAATGACTGCGGCGGCGTCACCTTGACCGACGATGCGCCGAAGCGCGATGTTTTCTTCTTGGAGCTGCCTTTTCTCTGCCGCCCGCCTCAGGACGGCCTCGACCTCTGATAGCTTAAAAGGCTTGATCAAGTAATCGTAGGCGCCCAGCTTCATGGCCTCGATGGCGCTCTCAACTTCCGGATGCCCTGTAAGCACCACCACTTCGGCGGGATTACCACTGCTCCGGAGACGCCGGAGGGTCGCCATCCCTCCGAGGCCTGGCATCTTGAGGTCGAGGAGCACCACATCGAAATCTTGCCGGGACAGGATCTCCAGGGCCTCTTCCCCGCTCTGTGCGGTGACGACTACGCATCCAGTTTGGGGGAGTTCCCGCTCCATCAGGACCCGGGTCGGCTTTTCGTCATCGACGACGAGCACCTGAATAGGATGTTTCAGACTCAAGATCTATCCCCTCCCACCCCTGTTGCCACCGGAAGTCGAATCGTCACCGTCGTCCCTTTACCCAGCCCGTCACTTCTCACCTCAATCGACCCTCCGTGCTGCTCCATAATCCCCTGACAGATCGCCAGCCCGAGGCCGGTCCCTTTTCCGACCTCCTTGGTGGTGAAGAAGGGATCAAAGATCTTTGCCAGGTGCTCGGGCGGGATGCCACACCCCGTATCCTCCACAAGAACTTCCACCTGTCCTGAGGCCGGTAGGGCAGTGATTCGGACGTTTCCGGCTCCTTCGATCGCATCCAGGGCATTGGTCAAGAGATTCAGCATCACCTGCTGAAGCATCTGACGATCCGCCTGGACCATCGAGAGATCTGGACTGATTTCGACAGCAATCCGTTTGTTCGCCTCCGCGGCCTGGTGACTGACCAAAGCGACGGTGTCTCGAATCAAAGATGCCAGATCAAGATCCTCAAACCTTGGCTCCCGCTGCCGGGCAAAGTCGAGCAGGTGCCTGACGATCGCCGATGCGCGCGCGACCTCTTGCTGGATAAAGGCAAGATACTCGGGGAGGTCCCGGAACTTTTCCATGTCGTGAAGCTGACTTGCTTGGGCCCGTCGCTGGAGGGCTTCGGCAAAGCCAGCCACTGATGACAGGGGGTTATTGATTTCATGGGCGAAGCCGGCGGCAAGGCGGCCCAAGGAGGCCAGCTTTTCTTGGCGCAGCAGCAGATCTTGTGAGAAGCGCAGCTGCTCGTACGAACGCCGCACCTCCTCATACAGGCTGGCGTTCTCCATAGCGATGGCCGCCTGGGCCGCCAGGGTGACTGCCAAGGCCTCGTCTTCCTTGCTGAACTCTTCCGCCCCTTGTTTCTCCGTGAGGTACAGGTTGCCAAAGAACCTCCCTTTCGACACAATGGGCACACCGAGGAAGGAACGCATGGGGGGGTGATGCGGTGGAAATCCATGGGCCCGCGTGTCGCTACTCAGATCCTTCAACCGAAGCGGCTTCTGATGCCGGACCACCACACCCAGGATGCCTTTCCCCACCGGGAGGGGCCCGATCCTGGTCTTGGTCTCTTGATCGACGCCGACGGTCACGAACTGACTCAAGCCGCCACCATCCTCGTCGAGCACTCCGACCGCCCCATATTTGGCGCCGAGGACCTTGCACGCCACCTCGGCAATCTTTTGGAGGACCGATTCCAGTGACAGCTCTTTCGCCAGGACCATGCCGCCTTCGACCAAGGCTTGGAGCTGCTCGATCCCTCGGCGGACGACCCCCTCTCTCTCCTGGAGGAAGGCCAAGGCCACAATGACGAGGATCCGGTTGGCCACCGGTTTAAAGAGATCGAGAGCTTGGATCAACCGATCGGATTTCTCACGGTACTTCTGTGCAAGGGACTCCTCACACACCCCTTGCAGGGTTAAAAGCGCCCCGAAGATGTGCTTGGGTGTCAGGCGGCGCAGAACACCGCGGGCGGCCATGGCCTTGGCCAAGGCCTGAGCCTTGTGATAGTGCCCCGTTTCGAGACAGGTCAGGTAGGCTTCGTAGATGCCTACCGAATCCGCCTCCAGCTCTTCCGAGGTCCCTCCTCGAACGTACCCACCGGCCTCTACCTCTTCAATCCATCGACGACGAAGTGGTCCCTCCCGTCTCCGGAAATGGGCCAACATCTCGCGGCGGAGGCGATCCATTTCACCGCGGGTATGCGGTGTGGAACGTTTCGATTTTGCTTTCGTTCCTCTGGGCATCGGTGTACTCTTGGTGTGAAAACCACATCACCGTCGGCAACCGCTCTAATGCGCTTAGTATACTCGTAAATGCGCCGAGCCGAAAGCCTGTCCAATCCACCTTTCCCAGCCACGATCAGACGCCTTGTGCCTCTTTCTCCCCAATTCGCCCTCTCCCGAACCGCCGACGCGACATGTAAACTACCTCGAGTCAAAGGATGAATCGACGGTTCCCTCACCCGGTAAGAATACTTGACAGGCTCCCGGCTGTAAAATGGCGAGCATGGCCGACTCCAATTTTTTGGGGTGTAAGGGATTGTTCCATGGAACTCAATAGTTATAATATGAGGGAGTTGAACTTCTTTTTTCGCGGAGGGAGAAAATCGTATGGCTGGTAAGTACCTCAGTGATGACGGAACCGTCGTCTACAGCGGGTTCTGGTGGAAGCTGGCCCTGCCCGGGGTAATCCTCACCATCAACCTGGGTGTAGTCGCCGGCACCTATGCCTGGGCCACTTCGCGCCCAGGAAGCGGTTGGTCCGCGATCTCCCTCGGCGTCCTATTCGGGGTCCTTGTCTGGACGCTGTTCGAGTACGTTCTTCACCGCTGGTTGCTGCACCACACGCGCCACCCACTGCTTCGCAAGATCTTCTGGAACGGCTTCCACCGGGAACATCATATGTACCTGCAAATGAAGGACCCCGACCACCACGGGATTCACATCGCGATTACACTCCCCATCATCTTGTTACTGCTAGGCGCGGTGGGCTTTGCGACTGAATCCGGTTGGGGGCTGGCGATCTTGGCGGGATACCTTCTTGGTTATTGCGCCTACGAGGCCTTCCACTGGCTGGTCCATTCTGGCGACTTGGAAAGAGGACTCGGAAAGTTCCCACCGTTACACCGCCTCTGGGCGGCGCACACTGTCCACCATCTGCACCGTGCCGACACAAACTACGGGTTTATTACCCTCTTCTGGGATAAGCGCTTCCACACGTACCTCCCCACCGACAAGACGCGGGCAAGAAGGGGTCAAGGGGCCCGCCAGTGATCGGTATCCTCGACTATTCGGTGGAAATGCCTCGCACACACAGGATGCACGGAGGTAGCTGAGCCATCATGTCCGTCACCCTCGTTGGGTTCCTTTTCGGCTTCATCGGTTCCATGCCGATCGGCGGCCCCATCTCGTTGCTCGTATTTCATCGGGGGTTGCTTGCCCGGTACCGGGACGGATGGGCGATCGGCCTCGGAGGGGCCCTCGCAGAGGGGGCATACGCCGCCTTGGCCATGTATGGTTTTACCACCTTGCGCGAAGGCTTCACGTTTCTCGAACCTCTGGCCAAGGGAATGGCCATCGTGCTGCTGCTTGCGTTAGGACTCTACTTCGTGTTCCCCCACAAGGTGGCCCCCCAGGAGAATCCAATGACAGACCAGTCAAGGTCGAGTTGGGTAGGCCAGTTCTTCCTTGGCCTCACCATTGCGGCCCTCAATCCGACCCTCATCCTTACCTGGTCGGTGTCCGCAGCCATGCTGTACTCCCTTGCCAACCTCACGCTCCAAGGCTCTGAGTGGATTGCCTTCGCCACGAGTGTGGTCTTTGGCATCGTCGCCTGGTTCACCATCCTGCTCGCCTTGCTTCGGCGGTTCCGAGGACACTTCCCGCTCGAGGTTCTCCAGAGAGTCATTCGAGGTCTCGGCGCGGTGCTAGTTATTACCGCGGTCGTCATGGCAGCATTCGCGCTCTTCGGCTGACCGCTGCCTCGAATTACCGCTGGAAAACACTTGACAGCCAAACGGAGTGGGTGATGGTTTAGTCATTAACAACCCTCGGCTCTCGCTCTCAACCTTCTTTTGGCACCCGACTTGCTCCCGCTGAGGGGGATCATTTAGGACCGTGAAAGGCCGGCCCGCTTTGGGGCGTATGTGGCACGGAAATTCCGCGAATATGTGGGAAATGACAAACACCGGAAGGGGCCGCAGGAGCAGTCGAAGGCCAGGAATGAGTCTCCTTCTTGTAGCCGTGGCGGCTCTGCTCCTGGCGGCCTGCTCAGTCAAGAAGACGGCGGTGAATATCGTCGGTGACACGCTCGCCGGCAGTGGTGGCGTGTACGCCTCTGACGACGACCCGGAGCTGATTCGAGAAGCGATCCCATTCGGCCTGAAGACGTATGAGGGCCTCCTCGAGGTGTCGCCCGAGCACGAAGGAATTCTGCTTGCCGCTGCAGGCGGCTTTACCGCCTACGCTTACATGCTTCAAGATGACGCAGACCAACTCGACGAAACCGACCTCCCCCAAGCCCGAAAACTCCGCGTCAGGGCCCGAAAGCTCTACCTTCGCGGGCGTGATTACGCCCTCCGGGGACTCGAGGTGGAACACCCCCACTTCACCGCCGTCCTTGAGACGGATAGGAAATCCGCACTCGCCCTGACAACGGCGGACGACGTTTCGTTTCTGTACTGGGCCGGCGCCTCGTGGGCCGGGGCCCTCAGCGCTTCCAAGGACGATCTTGACCTCATCGCAGAGCTCCCCACTGCCGGCGCGTTGGTTGGGCGAGTCCTCGAACTTGACGAGACCTATGATCTTGGTGCCGCCCACGAGTTCTTCATCTCCTACGAGGGAAGCCGCCCGGGAGGCAGCGCCAAGCGGGCCCGCGAGCACTACCGGCGGGCGCTTGAAATCTCCGACGGCCAGCGCGCCTCCGTGCACCTTGCGCTCGCCGAATCAGTGACCATTCAGGAACAAAACCTCGCTGAGTTTAAGGCATTGATTGCGGCCGCCCTTGCGGTCGACCCGGACAAGGAACCCAATCTACGCCTTGCCAACATCATCGCCCAACGCCGCGCCCGTTGGCTGCAGACGCGCATCCCCGACCTATTCCTAGAAGCGGAGTACACAGAGGAGGCACAGTGAAACGAACCATAGTCGCGACCCTGACGCTATTTGTTCTCCTCCTCCTTGATACCCCCGCGTTAGCCCAGACGATAAAGCTCGGCACCCTCGCGCCGGAGGGTTCCCCCTGGTACAACATCATCCGCGACATGGCAGACGCCATTAAGGAGGAAACCGGTGGAAAGGTCCGTTTTCGCATCTACCCGGGCGGTGTCGCAGGCGACGACCCGGACATGGTCCGAAAGATGCGCATCGGACAGCTTCACGCCGCAGTGCTCACGGGCACGGGCCTCTATGATATCGCCCCCGAAACCCAAGCCCTCATGATGCCGATGATGCTGGCCTCTTATGAGGAGTTTGACTATGTGATGACCGGGATCGCCCCGAGGCTCGAGGCGATCCTCGAGTCCAAGGGATTCAAAGTGCTCAACTGGGGGGACGCCGGATGGGTGCACTTCTTCACCCAGAGGCCGGTGGTGCGCCCTGATGACCTGAGACCCCTGAGGTTGTTTGCCTGGACCGGTTACACCGCCTACGTCGAGGCGTGGAAAGACGCCGGGTACCAGCCTGTCCCCCTCGCTGCAACCGAAATCCACACGGGGCTCCAGTCAGGTCTCATCAATGCTGTTCCCGCAACGCCCATCGCGGCACTCTCGTTCCAGTGGTTCGGCCTAGCGAAGCATATGACCGACCTCAATTGGGCTCCGTTGATCGGCGCAACAGTGATCTCCATGAGAAAGTGGCAAAGGATCCCCGACGATGTGAAGCCGATCCTTGTCAAGGCCGCCCGCGAGGCCGGCGCACGTATCCGTGACGAGACACGACAGCTCAGTGACGACGCGGTCGAGGTCATGAAGAAACATGGCCTCATCGTGCACCACGTCCCGCCAGATGTTATCGCCCAATGGGAGAGAAGTGCGCGCGCTGGCTACCCCAAGATCGTCGGAAAAGAGGTTCCCGCGTGGGTGGTCGCTGAAGTTGAGAGACTGCGCAACGAGTACCGCGCCTTACACTCAAGCAAGTAACAGAGGGGTTTGAGCACGGTGGAGAGAGTCATTACCTTCGCGAGGCGGACGGAAGACGGCCTGACGGTGGCGGCCCTCCTCTTGATGGGGGTCTTACCGGTCCTCGAGTTGTTTCTTCGGACGTTCTTCCACACGGGCATCCCGGGTACCTCTGGATACGTCCAGAACCTCACCCTCTGGGTCGGCTTTCTCGGGGCGATGATTGCCTCGAGAGAAGGACGTCACCTCAACCTCTCCACCGGCATGGTCATTCTCCCACCGCGACTCCAGGGAATCGCCACCACGCTGGCAGCCACAGTCTCAACCGCCGTCGCGTCCGGTCTTTGCTGGGCCTCCCTGCAGTTCGTTCGAGTCGAAATGGACTCCCCGGCCAACATCGCGGGATGGTTGCCGATCTGGGTCGTCGAAGCGATCCTCCCGGTTTCCTTCGCGATCATCACGTTGAGGTTTGTGCTCCAGGCAGGAGGATGGAGAGCGCGTGCGCTCGCCTTTCTCGGCATCCCCGCCGCGGTGGTGATCGGATTCCTCCTGGGACAATACGCGCCCCAGCTCGTCTGGCCGGCGATCGCCGGCCTGGTTGCGGCGGCGGTCCTCGGGGCCCCAATCTTCGTCCTGCTCGGTGGTGCAGCACTCTTGCTGTTCTTTGCCGAGGGCGTCCCCGTCGCCGCCATTCCGGTCGAAACCTACCGGATCGTCGTTTCTCCAGCAATTCCGACCATTCCTCTCTTTACCTTAACGGGCTACCTCTTGGCGGAGGGCAGGGCTAGCCAGCGACTGGTGCGGTTGTTCCGCGCGTTCTTCGGGTGGATGCCGGGGGGCCTGGCGATCGTCACCACACTGGTCTGCGCCTTTTTCACTACTTTTACCGGGGCCTCCGGCGTCACCATCCTCGCCTTGGGTGGGTTGCTCCTGCCCGTACTGCAGAAGGATGGCTACCCGGAGCAGTTCTCGATCGGGCTCCTCACTGCCACAGGTTCCATCGGCCTCCTGTTCCCGCCAAGTCTCGCCGTCATCCTTTATGGCGTTATAGCCCACGTATCGATCCCAGACCTCTTTAAGGCAGGGATCCTGCCGGGGATGCTCATGGTCACTGCCGTCTGCCTCTTCGGGATGCGCAAGGGGATTCGGGCCAAGACGCCGCGGCCACCCTTTGATGCCCGAGAGGCCGCGGCGGCCCTCTGGGAGTCGAAGTGGGAGGTCCTACTTCCGGTTGTTGCGTTGGTGGGGATTTTCGGAGGCTACACTACGCTGATCGAGGCAGCAGCAATAACCGTCGTCTACGCCCTGGTCGCTGAGACCTTTATCCACCGCGAGCTCCACGTTACGCGGGACTTACCTCGGGTCCTCATCAAATGCGTGACGCTGATCGGCGGTGTCTTCGTCATCCTTGGTGTCGCGATGGGGCTCACGAACTATCTGGTCGATGCCGAGGTGCCGATGCACGCGGCCGCGTGGGTACAGGCGCATGTCCATTCGCGCATATTATTTCTTATGTGCCTGAACGTCTTCCTGTTGATTGTCGGCTGCCTCATGGACATCTTCTCGGCAATCGTCGTGGTGGTCCCGCTCATTCTCCCCATCAGCCAGGTGTTCGGAATCCACCCGTTGCACCTGGGGATGATCTTCCTCGCCAACCTGGAACTCGGGTATCTCACCCCGCCGGTCGGCATGAACCTGTTTCTCGCATCCTATCGCTTTGAGAAGCCCCTGGTGCATATCTATCGAGACGTCATCCCGTTCCTCCTCGTGCTCCTGTGTGTCGTCCTGCTCATCACCTACGTCCCCGCCCTCACCATCGGCGCAAGCAGTGTCACTAGCGTCCGCTGACTCCGATCGGATTTTTCGCTTGGAAATTTCTTCTATCGAGGGGTGCGTAGCTGGGCGAGGAGCTGCAGATCGATCTTGCTCTTGACGGTGCGACGGTCGAGCTGTAAGCGGCGCGCCGTCTCCTCATAACTTCCCGTCTGCGAGTAGACCAAGGTGCAGTACCGTCTCAACAACTCGTCGGCCGTCATCGTGCCGCTGCCGACGGCTCTCGCGAAGTCCTCGTGAGCGGAGACGTCGCGCGGACGCAGCGGATGATATTCCTTGCGAATCAGTACGCTGCGCACGCATTGCTCTAACTCGCGGATATTACCCGGCCAAGCGTAGTCGCGCCCCACGCGTGTGCTGATCCAGGCCTCGACTTCGTCGGCAAGGGCCTCCGCTTCATCGCCAGCTACGCGTCGCGCAATGAACAGAACGAGCTCTCGCAGCACGTGTGGAGACTCGCGCAGTTGCTCGTGCAGAGCGGGGGTGACGATCAGGTCTGAACAGAGCCGGTAGTAGAAGTCCTCCCGGAAGTGCCCCTTTTGCATGGCGTCGGCGAGATCGCGATTGGTCGCGGCGATAATCTTGCCGCGGAAATGCCGGTCCACCGTACCACCCAGTGGCTGAAACGTGCGCGTCTGAATCACCCGCAAGAGTTTCACCTGGATCGCCGCATCGAGGTCGCCGATTTCGTCGAGGAAGATCGTGCCCCCCGGCGGACAGACCTCCAGCCAGCCGCGACGATCCTGGAGCGCGCCTGTGAAGGCACCACGCCGGTGGCCGAATAGCTCGGACTCGATCAGCGTGGGGGGGAGGGCAGAGAGGTTCAGTGCATGGAATAATCCGGCAAAGTCCTCTGCAAAAGTAGACGTCTTGGAATCGAAGGAGATGTACCGGGACAGGCCGATCGCTCTGGCGACCAGCTCTTTTCCTGTTCCCGTCGGTCCGGTAATGAGCGTGGTCACATCCTCCATCCGATCGTAGAGCGTATCGCGATACCGCCGCATGTCGTGCGTGAAGATCGATTGCCACACCGCAGCGCGAAGCCGCGCTGCCGCCATCGAGCCCCCGATGATATAGCTAAAGATGTGATGGAACGCGCGGCGCACTTGAAAGAAGCAGGCAAAGAGGTGTGGCGCTTCTTGCTTCGTCGGCAGCGTGACCCCTGGAATGTGAAGGTATTGCTGCCAGTCCCGTAAAAAGTCTCCATAGAAGCCGAGTTGCCCACGCC
>Ga0255058_10000308_pt1 | contig 29284 bp, 18 predicted proteins | sample Cases_109_9_MG_FD_188637 | JGI IMG/M metagenome (GOLD analysis project Ga0255058, IMG submission 188637) | Seawater microbial communities from Amundsen Gulf, Northwest Territories, Canada - Cases_109_9 | ecosystem: Environmental > Aquatic > Marine > Gulf | place: Canada: Northwest Territories... | reverse complement strand
TGCAAAGAGCAACGATCAATATTTATATGGGCATTCCATAAATATCACAATGACCAGCCTGATCTTCGCTTATTATATGGGTATGAATATAGAGGAGTTGAGTGAGTTTGGCCTGGGTCTGCTTCTCCAGGATATTGGCATGGGAAATGTTGATTCATCAATATTTAACAAACCCGATAAATTGAATAAAGAAGAACTTACTATAATCAGAAAGCATGCTGAGACAGGATTCCACATGTTACAGGAAACCGGGAAGATATCTTCAGAGTCTTGCTTACTTGCCCTGCTCCATCATGAAAACTATAACGGTAGTGGTTATCCTTACGGCCTGAAAGGGAATGACATTAATTACTATGGCAGGGTATCACGTATCGTTGATGTATATAACGCCCTTACTTCTGACAGGCCATATGCAAGAGCCAGAACCTCTGATGATGCGTGTAAGATAATGGAAGAAGATATGAAGGGATTGTTTGATTCCGAAATATTGGGTAATTTTATGGATTTTCTGAAATCAATCGAGGTTGCAACTGGATCAAGCCAGTTAAGCGTATGATTCGTATATTTGTTTCCTGGAGGAAGAGACAGGTTTGTTGCTGGGTCTTTCAAAGTACCTCCCAAAGCAAATCTTCATGGTTTGCGTTCACACATTAGCATTTTGTTGCCGTAATTCACTTCCAAGTAGGTTTCTTTCCAATAACCTTCTGCTTTCTTTTGTATTCTTGTTTGCGAAAACATCTTCTGTTTCAGTAGGCTTTGACGAGTAAGTTATATTCAAATGATATAAACTCCTGTACACAACATCCTTGAATCCCGATAATGCGGCAATCAGGATACCGGTTAATAATATAAAAAGGTATAATGGGAGTTTTTTCTTGTTTAATTGGTACCATGCATAGATGGGATTTCTTGTCTTCCGCCTTCCGTCGCTACTTCTTCTATCTAATTTCAATAACTTAGCAGCATTAGAGATCCAGAAATCGTAAGATCCTGAATCTAGTTCAGGACCTGGTTCGGGATGACAATTGTGACACAGTCTCAGTCTGTATGCTGGTGTGACTTAAAAAGGCTATGCCACGCTCAGCGGGCTATGCCAGTGGTCAAAGTCCCCCTTGTTTTCCCAACATAACTATGAATTTCTTAATTAATTGTTGGTCATAGTCCTCTTTTGTTTCAGATAGTAACCGAAATGCCTCAAATGGGGTATAGGCTTTTTTGTAAGGACGCTCTGTTGTCAGGGCATCATAGAAATCTACAATTGCCCCAATACGTCCGTAAAGATGTACCTGGTCTCCCTTTAGTTTGTACGGATAACCATTTCCGGATAACTTTTCATGATGTTGCATTATTGTGATTGTAGATTTTTGCGGTATCTGCATGCCACTGCCTTTTAGCAACTCTTTGGATGCAACAACGTGATTCTGTACATTTTTGTATTCATCCTCAGTCAGTTTGCCGGGTTTGTTCAAAATATGCGGTTCTATCGTACACTTTCCGATATCATGTAACAACGCACCTATTCCCAGTTCTATGAGGTCAGGCTCTTTTTTTAATTTCAAGTGCATTCCTAATCCAATACTCAGGCTGCAAACATTTAATGAATGTGTATACGTGTAATAATCATGTGTAGTAATTCTCAGCAGGTTGTAAAAGTTCTTTTGATTGTCCAGTATTGAGCCGGTTAATGTTTCAACAAGCTCACTTGCCTTTTGAATTACTTCTCCGCTTCTTGGATCATTAAGAATGTCATTTATAATGAATTTTGAATTTTCACGAATGATACTGAATTGGGATTCCAGTGGATATTCATCTTTTTTTGCGTATTCTGTTGCGATATTTTTAATGTACTCCTTATACAAGGGTATTTCATTGTTATGGATTACAATGGAGAAATCGGATTCATGGATATCCTCCGGGACTATGCCTGGCAAGTCGTTTTTATTATGAGGGCCAAAGTAAAGTTTAACGTCAATATCTAATTTCTTGTAAACATCAAAATCCACTTTAGTACCCGGCAGTAGATTTGTTTTTTCAATAGGATAGTAATTAAAATGTAACTTGTAGTATTTTTCTATATTTTCCGGATTCTCAAAAGGTGGGCTACACCCTTCCATTGATACTCCGGTATTGGTGCTACCATGAAGTGTATGGTAATATTTCTCAAACTTCCCTTTGTCGTCTTCTGAAATAAAGATTGTCCTTACTTTGTGTTCAGCAAGATTATTTAGTGTTTTTTCAGTGAATGGAAGGTTTCCACTACGAAACAGAACTATGTTATTGTTTGTTTGGATAAAGATATCAAAGTCAAGTATGGTATTGACCCTCAAATCATCCGTGGTTATTGGGATATATTTAACATCTTTCGTAATCATTTTTAAACTTTCATGTAGGATCCAAACTTATTGAAGAGATATTCCCTGCAATTGTGAAACTGCTTTGCCTGTCCCAATATTTCTTCTTCGGCTTCCTTATGTGACATATCCATTGTTTGTCTATAGAAGGATGCTGTCCTGGCAAAATAGAGGGGCTTCAAGGCTTCTACCACCTCTTCCTTGTCTTCTGCTGTTTCATATGCAAAGATAAAGTCATAGAGTATCTTTGCCCACAATTCTGAACCAATATCCCATCTCCTTGAAAGATGCATTTTCTTGGTGGCATGGTAGTGTGGTAGATGCATTATGGATGAGAGTATAGTGTCTTTACTGGCGAAGCCCTCAACACTTTTCTTCTTGATGCTCTTGTAGTCAACGGAAAGTGGTTGTGGGTCCTCATAATTAGACTGACCATGAACCGGACAATCTTTTTTAATATTTCCATTCAGCCAGATATTCTTGAAATTTGAAATGTTTGCAAACAGGGTGCTTATTACTTGTGTAAACATCGGACCCAACTTTGGTGCACTTGGCTTGTGAACCTTCGAACCCAATGCAACTTGACAAACCTTGAATCCATTTAAAATGGCTGAAGTGGTCATAAATATATCTATGCCATATTGCCGCGTACTCTTTTCCCATGCCATTCCTGTCCAGTATCTTGCCATCTTTGGTGAGAAAGCAAAATCTCCGCCTATGGGTTGTCTGATGTTTGCTTTAAAGATTGAATATAACAAAGGATAAGTTATGTGGTTGGTTATCGTGCCATCATATTCGTTTCTGGAGTATAGGGGGGTTACATAGTCGTGTCCTTCCAGGACAGGAGTGGCAAGGGTCTTTACCCATTCAGGTGTAATACTCAATAGATCAGCGTCCACTACGACAATTGCCTTTGCCTTGAGGCGTTCAACTTCTATAAAGAGATTCCTGAAATTGTTACCCTTGCCGACAATGCCCTTTTCCGTACTAATATACTTTTTGAGTATTTTACCTGTTTCGGCTCCCAGGAAGGCTTCTCTTGTTCCATCTGAAGAATTGTTATCAACATTAATGATTGCAGCAGAAAGAGAGGGAAAATGTTTGCTTAGCCCCAATGACAATTGCCGGGCGACAAAAGCAATATTATCCGCTTCGTTGTAAGATGGTATACCGACGATAATATCTATTTTTCTGCATTTCCTGATCATATTGATCTCCTTTACTATATATATTTATATTATCGCCTTTATATGTCATAACTTGAGTTAAATCCCTCCCTTAAGCGGAATTGATCTAAAGTTCTTTTGATTGTGAATTGTCAAGTCCTGATGGATAGTATTGCCGATTTGTTGTAGATAATAGAAGTGGATTCGCTTTACTTCCGTACGGTCATGTTTTTTGGGCTGGTGCAGTTTGTAAGGATAATCAACATATACACTTACTGGAGGACGTCTACAAGTCTGGGGGGGCATATTTCTTGTTCTCTCGTTGATTGTTGTGCTCTTCTTCTTTTGTTAAGATTATTAATTTTAGTCTTTGTATTATCTATTGAAGAAGACAATAAACTAATGCTATCCTGATCGTAATGCATTAATTCAGTAATTATTGATTGTAATTGTCTAAGTAATGAATTGAATCGTTTATCTAATTTAAGGTTTTCCAGATTTGATATAATTTCTTTCTGTATCTTTGTATTAAGTTCGTCCAAATGTTTGATGTCTTTTACATATTTTTCTTTTGTCGTAATTATTAAATTCAGTTTATTTGTGTTGCTTGATTTTATGATATCTGCTTGCTTCTTAGTTAGTTCTAAAATCTTTTTGTAATATTCCATCTTTCGAGTTAAATAAGAAATTATTTCCTCAATATAGGCTACGTTTTGATATTTCATAATGTTTAAGGGAATGGTAACAAAAAGATGGAAAATACTATTCCTGAGATTATGGTATAGTTTAAATCCTGTTTACATTTTACAAGCATTCAAATGTTAAGAATGTTCATGTTGTTTGTTGCCGACTCTTAACCGGATAAATCTACATTAGTAGTGGCGTTATCAGTATTTTGTAGTTCTATGTTTGGATTGTCTTTTACCCTTAGCCAGGATACTCTTAACTCTGACACAATTCTTCTTGAGTTATCTATTGCATTTGTATTCAGGTTTGTATCTGCATCAATTATTTCACGCATTACGAAGTTGTATAATCGTGATAACGAAGTTGCTATTTCCCCTCCTTTTTCCATGTCTAATGATGCTGCCAGTTCAGCAATAATATCGTTTGCCTTTGTCAGGGAACAGCCTTTTTCCTCATACTTTTTTTCTATGATTTCATTTTTTGCCTTATCTAATAAAACAATTGCCCGGTCATATAGCATTAAGATCAAGGTTGCCGGGTCGGCAGTCTCTATCTGCGTCTTTTTATATGAATCAACCTTTTGTGGCTTCATTTATTTTGCCCCATTTATAAATCTAGAGAATTTCCTCATGCAGATTTCTTGACATATTAATCCTCTCGATTTCATATGAGTATTCGTTAAGTAGTCTACCAATTGCAGGGTTGTTACTGGTTTTTGCCACTCTAATGTCATCTGAAGTAGCATACATGCAGTACCAACTTAGAAAATTCTGCTTTTCTATGTCTTTATCGGTCAACATAATGATTTGTCCCCATCTTTATTGGTCATCGCTTTGTTTTTATACTTTATAACTTCCAATATAAGAGCAATAATCGTACCAAAAATATATTATTTAGTATTGCGATAGGTGGTGATATAGCAATTGCTTACAGCATGTTACCTTGTGTTTGTCTGATTGCCTGGAAATATAATGGTTAGTTTTTATACAAAGTGGTTGTTTTTTACTGCTTTGGGATAACTGATTTCTTTTTCTGCAATCATCCGGCCGATCTTGAAAGATTTTAGTTGTAGAATTCACAATGAATGTGGAACAGGGATATACTTGTTTTGGCGTTGAAATCGTGAAAAACCTGAAAAGTGGAATTATCCAGCTTACTTGTTTAACTGAGCGAGTTGCTGTGCCAGGAAGTTACTTATGCTTTGTAGTTTTGACAGCGATAGTTCCAGTTGAACAAATTTATTATTTAACATTAATGCTTCTATAGCCAGCCTTTCATTCATACCGTCTATTGTTTCTTGTAGATTATCGACTGTATCACCGAGACCATCTATTCTAATGGTGAGCAGTCCGTCAATTGAATCTGTAAAGGTAAAGAGTCTATTATACATTGTCTCGGCAACTCCCATTGTCAGTTCTATTTTGTCCTTGGCGCCAGGAGTTATGGTGCCAAAATTAAGACTTCCGCTACCTTCATTATTTTCTACCAGGTTAATACTTAGTTGACTGTCCCCGGTAAAGGTGTCGCTTATGGCAATCTTCCCGCTGGAGTTTATTGTTACATTGCCTGCGGTAAGCCCGAAATTATTTTCTATATCATCTAAAAGATTTTCTACCTGGTTGGCTGCAGTTATTGTATAAGTATAATATACTGCAGATCCATCATGTTTCGTTCCTGATATAGTAATTGTATCATTATCTACAACACTGGCTCCATCTATAGCTGAAAATAATGTGGTGCTGGTAATTACGCTTGAACTGGCTGTATTTGCTATACTGCCTACCAGTGATTCAGTTGTGGATGTAACCTTTATTGCCAGTTCTGTCACACTCGATGATCCATCACCCGGGTCGTCACCTCTCAAAAGCTGTCCCGTGCCTGTTGCCGCCTCACCGTTTATGGTGCCGGCAACGTCTAAACCTGCTTTAGCTCCGTTTGCTATTCCGGTATACTGTGATGCAACGGTGCCAAATTCAAGATTTCCACCGCCTTCTCTTTTTTCTACTAAATTGACACTTAATTGACTAATTCCGGTAGTATCGTCAGTAATTACAATCTGTCCGGAACCATTTATTGTTACACTGCCTGCGGTAAGTCCGAAATTTGTTTCTATATCATCTAGAAGAGTTTCTACCTGATTGCCTGCAGTTATTGTAAAATCGTAAGATGCAACAGCTGTTCCATCATGTTGTGCTCCTGATATAGTGATTGTATCATTATCTACAACACTGGCGCCATCTATAGCTGAAAATAATGTAGCGCCGGTAATTGCGCTTGAACTGGCTGTATTTGCTTCGCTGGCTAATAACACCTCATTTCCGGCAGCGGCGTCCGAGCCGACTACCTGTGCAATCGTAAAGCCATTAGTGCTTCCATAATTATCGTTAGTGATCACGAGGTAATCGTTTGAATCCTTGGATGCAGTAATCTCCATCGCATATCTACCTAACACACCTCCCGTATTCGATGTAGATACAGTAGTGCCAAAGCTCAGGCTGGCAGGCTCTGTTATGGTAATCTCCAGCAAGCTATCTCCGACTGCATTGTCTGTTAAAACTAATTGTCCGGAGCTGTCGATTGTCGCCGATACGTTATTATCAAAATCATCTTCTATTGCAGAGAGAAAATTTTGTACGGTATTTGTAGTAACGTCACTGATTTGATACGAGCCGGTTATGGCTATCCCATTACGCATTTTACCCTCATAGGTAATAGTTTCATCATTTGAGAGTCCGGCTCCGGTAATATCATCAAATGTGGTGCTTGACGTAATTGCCAGACCGGTTGAAGTGGCGGTATTTGCATTATCCCCGACAAGGGTTTGTGTCGTCTCCGTATCGAGTTCTGAGTTGATTGTAGATACTATATTGTCTATGGAGTTGCCGGTTGTGTCATCACCATCAAGGGTTATGGTTGCTATCCTGCCGCTGACAGTATCCGTAATTCTAATAGTTTCCTGCTTTCCTGCCCCCAGTCCACTGCTCAGGTCAAGTTCACCCGTCTCACCCGCCTTGGTTGCCGCCTGAGTAATATTTACGTCGTAATCTCCTGCTGATGTATTTTTTGTATGTCCTATGTATGTGACTTCACTGTTTGTGGCAGTACCTTCAGCAATAAACATCCTCTTGACCGCATTGAAGTCGGAATTGATTTCAGATAGGAAGGTGCTGTCCTTCAGTGTCAATTTACCGTTACTATCAGAAGTTATTCCAATCAGGGAAAGGGCATTTGAACCTGTTGGAAGCAAAGATATGGTTCCGGTAATTATTGACTGAATACTGGTTTTAATTGAGGATAAGATGGTTTCACCTGAGAGAGTACCGGATTCATCCAGATCCTCATTAAATTTGAATTCCTTGTTAATGAAATCAATAGTACTGTTATAGTTAGTTATAAAAGCGTTTACACTGGTTTTTATACTGTCTGTATCTCTGGATATGTTTACGTCTACTGTAAAACCTGAGTCCACCCTGGATATATCTAAGGTAACCCCACTTATGACGTCATCTATTTTATTACTGCTTCGCGTGACGGCAACACCGTCGATCTTTACTTTTGCATCCTGTCCGGCTGTAGATTGCATGGAGTAGCCTTCAGTACTTGCCGAGATTGTGCCAAAGTCAAGGGTGCCGCCATTTCCATTGTTTGCTACTAGATTAACAGATAACTGACTATCTCCAGCGGTGCTATCAGTTATTTCGATTTTTCCATTGTTTAATACTGCACTACCTGCCGAGAGCCCAAAAACACTTTCTATCTTTGCCAGTAGGCCATAATCTGTATCAGCATCATTAAAAGCCTTTGTCGTATCTATTGTAAATAATGTTGCTGCAGATGCAGGGACTACAGTTCCGTCATTCTTTGTTCCGGATATGGTGATTGTATCACCGGTCACAATGTTGTTGGCACCACCACCAGTATCAATATCTGAATAAGTTGTGGCATCGTCGATTATTAGTCCTGTAGAAACCTTTATGTTTGACGTAGACCCTGTGTGAATTTCCGCTACTGAACTTTGGGAACCTTCAAGGATGCCTAATGCCTCTAGTATGTTATTGGAGTCTGTAAAGGATGTGGTACCATTGATGTCTATCTTATATGTTGTTACACCATCTGTAGTCGTACTCTCAACTGTTGCAGTGCCTTTTGAAGCGCTTGTCAGAGCAGTGTTTATGTTGGCTGCAATAGTAGTCAGGGATTCGGTTGAAAGGTCTATGGTAACACTCTCGCCTCCAATGGTTACAGAACTGCTTGTCGGGGGTGTTGTCAGGCTGAGCAGGGAGGCGACGGCGGTCTGGCTGTTGGAGAATGCGTCAGATGTAGCACCGTCACTTGTTGTGTTCTTGATGGCCGTACTGCCGCTGGTAAAACCTAATGATGCCAGCAGATCAGTGTCTGAGGCCGCAAGTATGCTGAATTTATCTTCACCGGTGTCATTACTTGTAAGGATCAGGCGGTTGTCTGTGTCTGAGACGGCTATTATGGAGGCCGTTACCTTGGTTGCATTGGTACCGGAATTGGCATTGTTAATCTTAACTCCGATATCTTCCAGAGTATCCGTAGATACTATTGTTATTACACTGCCGTTTATGAGAATCTCGCCGGAGAGGGTCAGTTCAGTTGTGTCGTAGTTGCTATAGCTCTGTGATGATATTTGTCTTGCCTGTGCTAACTGTGATCCTGTTGTGAATTCTATTGAATGGGTGCCCGGACTGGCATCGGTTGTCGTTGTGACAGAGACAAGATTGTCAGCCGTGAAATCGGTTGAATCGGTTGATGTTGCTGTCTTAAAGACATTGAACGTATCACTATCTTTGAGTGTCTTTGCATCTGCCTGGAGGTCTGTCAGCTTTAAATTAAAGCCTTGAAAAGCAGCTATTTTATCACTTTTTTCAGTCTGATTGGCAACGACAACATCAATGCGCTTTTTGCTTATTGAAATAAGCTGATCTATTATAGTGGCAGTATCAAGACCCGAAACCAAACCGCCTATAGAACCTGTACCTGGCATTTACTCTCCAATTCAATTTTGAAATTTTAGATTGTGGAACTTACGTAATCGATCAGTATTTCAAAGTCAGGACTTTCCTTTGCAGTTAAAAGTTTCCTGCAATAATAACTACTGATTATTAATTGCTAACTTTGCAGTGTTTCCCCATTTCCTTTATTCTGCAATCTGAATTCCGCAATCCGAAATATGTACGTCCGTAATCTCAAAGGCAATCAAGGGGAAGAAACTCCGGCAAAATTCCTTTTGGCAATGGCAAAGAATCAAATAAACATTTTGTCGTATTTATCTTCTCGATTTCATATGAATATTCATTAACTAATCTGTTTATGGCGGCTTTGTTAGTTCGCTCTGCCTTTTCAATCTCATCCGGAGTAGCATAACAGCAGTACCAATTCAGAAAGTTTCTTTTATTCAAATTGTTTTCCATCGCTATATTGTCCTTTCTTTAATAACTGCATTAAATAGCAATATTTGTACCAAAATATCTGCCGATTCTGTAATGTTCTAAGTGTAAGCACATCAATAACTAACAGTATGCAGATCGGTATGTATCTTAAAATTCATTGGGTAATTTTTGCACACTATGAACTGTTTCTTACCAATTGATTTGATGTATTTATAAAGAAAAAGGGGGAGTGGTATTATCCACCTCCCCCTTTTCGAGCAAACTTTTCCACAAGATCGTTCCCACGCTGGAGCGTGGGAACGAGTTTCTTATGGATGCTTCTTAACTGGTATAATCAGCCCTATACTTATCCGAGAAGACTTAATACTGCCTGTGGCGCAGCGTTAGCCTGGGCGAGCATTGCAACACCAGCTTGTAACAATATCTGGTTTTTTGTGAATTCTACTGTTTCAAATGCCAGATCAGCATCACGTATTATAGATTCAGCAGCAGTCAAGTTCTCAATACTTGTAGCAATGTTTGCACCGGCAAATCCCATCCTGTTTTGTACAGAACCGATAGTTGCACGGGCAGTTGCTACAGTGTCAATAGCGTTATCAATCGTAGTTAGAGCTGATTGTGCGCCGGCTAAAGTAAGTACTGTAACATCTGCACTGCTACCACCATTCAGAACTGCCAGATTTAAGTCTGTCAAACCGAAAGAAACTCGGTTGTTAGCATTGTCCTCAAATCCAAGCTGGAAGGTTGCAGTGGTAGCTGTTGTAGTGGTTGTAGCAGCTTCAGCAGCAGCATTAGCGGTTGTAACATCATATGCATCCCCAACCGTTACCTGAATACCGAGAGCTGCGAAATCAAGTACCATTGTCTCACCTGTAGCAATAGAGCCAGTACTAACTGCTATGCTCTGTGTTGCGTCACCCGCCAGTGCTATCGTCATAGTCTTTGCACCAGAGGCGGTAGCAATGGTGACAGAATAAGTTGAGGCAGCAGTAGCGCTTGATGTATCAACAGCAGTTATCTGTAAACTACCAGTTGTCAGGTTTCCGGCAGAACTTACTGCAGTGGAACCGAAAGTCCCATCGATGAGAGTACTTCCTGAATATTTAGTAGAATTAACTATCCTGTCAATTTCTGACTCGAGAGCGGTAATTTCATTATTAATTTTAGTACGGTCAGCAGTTTGAGTATTATCAGATGCCGCTTGAGTTGCGAGTTCCTTCATCCTCTGCAGCATGTTTGTTATCTGGTCTGTAGCACCTTCTGCAACCTGTAATAAAGAAGTTGCCTGGCTTGCATTACTTGCACCTTGTGCCAAAGACTTAATCTGTGCTCTAAATCTCATAGAGATAGCAAGACCTGCAGAATCGTCTGACGCCTTGTTAATTCTAAAACCTGAAGACAATCTTTCCAATGATCTTGAAAGACCTTTATCCGCAATTGTAAGATTTTTGTGCGTGTTTAAAGCTGCGATATTGTTTTGAATTCTTAAACCCATTTTTAAATCCTCCTTGATTTCTTGTGTATGGCGCTAGTTCAACACCAACTACACGATCAATTCTAAAATTTTCACTAACTCGGCTTCCCTGCCAGAATTAGTATCATGCAAAAATAAAAAACAGAGACAACTAATACAATGTTACTAAAAAGAACCTCTTTATTCCGCTTATGGTAAATCACCTCCTTCTATGACTATAGTGTCCGAATCGGCTATGTGGGTACTATTTCCACTGATATTATTATCGGACAGGGGGTGAAAGACTTTAGAAAGAAATTTAAGTAAATTATGGCGTTGCCGGATAAAGACTTAGATGTGTTTGTTTCGAGTAATTAGATATGCCCGCCTGTCTTTTGCCCGCCCGGACAAGCCATTCGGACGGGTCAGGCAGTGATCCGGATTTTGTGGCTCAGTGTGTTCCGGGAATCGGGGTCTATCAGGGCGGCGATCTCAAAAGAGACATTAGCGAGGAGTTCTTTTTGCTGTGCCTTCAAGCTCTCTCCGATATTGACATAGAGTTTGCTTAAATCCGATACACTGTCAATAGCTATATTTCTGGGAAGATCAAGGCATTTCAACAATTCATCACAACTCATTACACAGGATTCCAGAGCACCTAGAGTTATATAAATCCTGCTCAGAGCAAGATGCGCTTCTAACAAATATTTATCGAGCTTTATTGCATTTAAGAAACATTCCTCTGCCTTGATATAATTACATTCATTCAAATACAGTGTTCCCAGCCTTACGAACACTTCCGGATATACCGGTTTTATTTTCAGTATCTTATTATAAGTATCCTTTGCCTGAGCAATATCTCCCACCATTTCATATGAAACAGCAAGGTTGAATAATGCACCGGTGTGCTTTGTGTCTTTACGGATAACAGATTTGAATGAACTGATAGCCTCGTTAAACTGATTACGCTTTGCAAGGAGTAGCCCCAGACGGTATTGTGCCGATGTCTCATCGGCATGATTCTGCAGTATCTTTCTGAAGAGGACTAATGCCTTATCAGAAGCACCGGATTTTTCATACGCGTCCGCAAGGAGGTATTGAATCTCTCTGTTTTCCGGGTACTTTTTATGCCCGTCAGACAGAAGTCTTTCAGCCATGTTGAGATTATTATGTTCCAGGAAATGTTTTCCGATTGCGAGGCAGGGTTCCCACACGTTATCCGCACAGTTAATAGCGTTCTTTAATGACTGAAGCCCTTCCTTATCATTGCCCTGTTCATAATTATTAATTGCCATCCGTGTATGGGCAAGCCAGGCGTGCTGAAGGGTGCAGTATGGAATTACCAGGGCCTTAGAGGGATCAGATTCAATAGATTTCAATGATTTCAGATACTTACTTGTTGCCTCCGCACACTTATCATACTCCTTGCGTAGAAAGTATATGGAGGAGAGGATACAATGTGCATCCAGATAATCGTGGTGAAAGTCAATTGCCTTGAGGGCGTATATTTCAGCATTTGTCAGATCCTGTTTTCGATAAAAGGCAATGCTTGTAGTGTGGTATGCAAGCAGTCTGAGCTGTAAATTACTTTCTTGCAATTCGAATAACCTGATGGCCTCGAGCGCCTCCTGTATGCATTCCTCATGCCTTTTTCTGTCAAGATATGAGATTGCCAGATAATGGTGTGGTACTGGATTTCCCGGGTCATTTCTAATTTGCTCTTTTAAAAGAGTTGATGTTCGTTTAAACTTTTTCTCCATTAACTCCTCACCATCATGATATCCGTAGTGATATTGCCTTATATTCACGTTCTTAGAGGGGCCGGAGTATTTCAGGTAATTGTGAACTATTCCTTCAAAGTATATGCCAATATGATTTCTGAAAATCTTCTCCAGATTCGAAACCGATAAGTTCTTGCCTCCAACAGGCCTGTTAAATACCGGTATGTAGATAACGTCAACCCTGTGGGTAGTTTCACACCCTACAGGGTCCTTAATAACCTCTTTTAATTTGTGGGCGTCTTCTTTGTCCACCTCCTCATCTGCATCAAGCCAGATAATCCAGTCACAGGTTGCATACTTTATTGAATAGTTTCTCGCCTTGCTAAAGCTGTTTTCCCACGGATGATGATAAACCTTTGCATTATATCTTTCTGCAATTTCTACTGTTTTGTCGGTAGATCCCGTGTCTACAATGATTATCTCGTCCACATAATCTTTGACGCTGTCTAAACACCGGGGAAGAAATTTTTCCTCATTCTTTACTATCATACAGAGGGAAAGTGTTGGGTTGGTATTTTTCATGTCTTCAATCCTAAGCTGTGTGTCTCCGATGAGTCATTCTTGTCAGTAACAACAGGGTCTATCAGGGCGGCGATTTCAAAAGAGACATTAGCGAGGAGTTCTTTTTGCTGTGCCTTCAATGTCTCTCCGATACTGACATAGAGTTTGCTTAAATCCGATACACTATCAATAGCTATATTTCTGGGAAGTTTTAGACATCTCAACAATTCGTCACAACTCATCACACAGGATTCCAGATCGTTCATCGATACATAAATCCTGCTCAGGGCAAGATGGGACTCTAACAAATATTTATCGAGCTTTATTGTATTTAAAAAGCATTCCTCTGCTTTGATGTAATCAGGCTCATTCAAATATAGAGTCCCCTGCCTTACGAGTACTTCGGGATGTTTCGGTTTTATTTTTAATATATTATTATAAGTATCCTTTGCCTGAACAATATCTCCCGTCCTTTCATATGTCATAGCAAGGTTAAACAATGCCCCAATATGTCTTGAGTCTTTATTGATAACGGACTTGAATGAGCTGATTGCTTCATCAAACTCATTATGTTTCACAAGGATTAGTCCCAGACGGTACTGCGCCAATATCTCATCAGCATAATCCTCCAGGATCTTTCTGAAGAGGACTAATGCCTTGTCTGATACACCGGCTTTTTCATACGCGTCTGCAAGGTAGTATTGAATTTCCTTGTTTTTAGAGTCATTTTCAAGCCCGTCAGACAGAAATCTTTCAGCCATGTTTAGATTATTATGTTCCATGAAGTGTTTTCCGATTGCGAGGTAGGGTTCCCATACGTTATCCGCACAGTTAATAGCGTTCTTTAATGACTGAAGTCCTTCCTTATCCCTGCCCTGTTCATAATGATTAATGGCCATCCGTGAATGTGCCAGCCATGCGTTATTAAGGGTATTATATGGAATCGTCAGAGCGATCGAAGGATCTTCTTCAATTGCCTTTAATAGTTCAAGGAACCTTTGTGTGTAGTGGAGGAACTTACCATAGTCTCTTTGCGTGAAGTATATTATAGAAAGTATATCATATGGGTCAAGGTACTCCGGGTATAATTCCATTGCCTTGATAGAGTACTTTTCAGCGTTTTCTAAATCTTTCTTAAAATGATATGCAGTGCTTGCGTTATAATATGTGAACAATAGTAACTGAGATGTTTTGTCGTGCCTTTCGTATAATTCAATTGCCCTGAGAGCTGCTTTTATACTTTCATCATATTTCTTCCTTTCGAGATAAGCGGTAGCCAGGTAATGATGAGGTTTCGGATCTTCCGGGTCATTTTTGATTTGTTCCTTTAAAAGGGTTGATGTTCGTATAAATTTCCTTTCCATTTGTTCTTCATCCTGATTGTAACCATGGTGATATGCCTTTATATTCGCGTTTTTAGTTAGACCTGAGAATTTCAAGGCGTTATGAACTATTCCTTCAAAATGGAAGCCAAGATTGTTTCTGAATATTTTTCCTGAGTTTGCAACTGCCAGGTTCTTGTCGTTATTGAATCTACTGAATAGTGGTAAACAGATAACGTTTACATCATTATCTTTGATAACTTCTCTTAATTTGTAGGCATCTTCCTTGTCCACCTCCTCATCGGCATCAAGCCACATAATCCAGTCACATGTTGCATACTTCAATGAGTAGTTTCTCGCCTTGCTGAAGCTGTTTTCCCACGTATGGTGGTAAACCCTTGCGCCATATCTCCCGGCAATTTCTACCGTTCTATCGGTTGACCCTGTATCTACAATGATTATTTCATCCACATGGTCCTTGACACTTTCAAGGCATGTAGGAAGAAATTTTTCTTCGTTCTTAACTATCATGCAGAGGGAAAGGCTTGGGTTTAGAATGCCAGATTTTATATGCCCGACAGACGGCAGGGCAGGGGTTTCACCCATCCGCTCTGGCACAGATTTTAAATTTATTTCCTTTGTTGACATTTTATTACCCTCTTTTTATCAGGAAACCAGGGAAAATATAATCTCTGGTCCCTCTTTTAAATCTCCCTGTTTCCACCTTTTCTACCCGTCCCCGCCAGAACAGCCTTGTCGGGCTGGCGAACGGCCTGGATGGGCGGGAAGGGGGATATGAGGGGGGGGATCTCTTTATTTGTGTTAATTGTCTAGGTATTTACGGTATCCATCAATTTAATTTGCTTCAAATCCTTAGATATCTTAAAAGATGTTTCTGCTGCTTGAAGTTCTTGCTTGCCTTTAAGTCTTTCACCTATCACATTAAAGAGGTTTGCAAGGTCAATCAGGCTTTCAAGGACTATGTTTCTACTTATGTCCAATATTTGTAATAATTGGTCGCATTCTGTGACAACCGCTTCAAGATTACCCTGAACTATATTAATTTTGCATACGAGCAACCTGATATCAAATAAATATGGATCTGCCGTGACCGCCTTTTTCCAAAAATGAATAGTTTCTTTCAGGTCTCCTTTTCGGAACTTTATATGGCCTATTTTGACCATGGCATCTATAGTATACTCGTTCCCACGCTCTGCGTGGGAACGAGTAAGTTTTTTAAACGTTTCTTCTGCCTTGTCAAGACAGTTATTTTCAAGATAGAAGTTTCCAAGGAGCTTGAGGCACTCTTCAATCTCGGTTGACTCCTTCAGGGCTATATCTATCTCGATATTACCCATTTCATCCTGGTTGTTTGATAAATAGTAAAAACCGCGCAATAGGTGTATTTTCCATTTATGGCCTATTGTGTGGGAAATAGAGGTATTAGTCCTTTCAGGGTGTTTTGTGATACTATCCCATAAAGTTAAATATTTCTCTGAATTCTTCAGAAACTTGTCATACTTTTTCAAATTGTAGTATATGAAAGATAAGATACAGTAGCCGTCTAAGGATTGGTCATCCATTTCTACTTTCTTCAGGGCATATGTTTCTGACTCTTTTAATACACCTTTTTCAAAACAGGCTGCACTGATTATATAGTAGGAAACGAATAGATCTCCAGTAAGGCAACCGCTTTCCTCTGCGAGTTTTAAAGCCGTTTTGCTTTCTTCAATAGCCTCATCGTACATTTTAACTCCCATATACGAAATGCCAAGGTACATGTGTGGGATGGGGTTATGCGGGTCAGTTTTTATCTGCTTCTTTAATAATGTGGTAGTACGCAGGAATTTTTTCTCCATCTTGTCTTCAGAGAGATTGTAACCATGGTGGATAATACTTAGCGAGGACTCAAGACATTTACCGCTGTATTTTATGGTATTGTGAACAACTCCCTCATAATATATTCCGTTAAAATTCTTAAAGAGACGTATCATGTTTGCATAAGACTCCTGAGTAGAATCCTTAAACTTATTTTTAATAACAAAAGATATAACCGTATAGTTATTGTCCTTTACCATTTTCTTAAGCCTGGGAGCATCTTCCCTGCTCAATTCTTCATCGGCATCAAGATACAGGATCCAATCACAGGTTGCATATTTCAACGAATAGTTTCTTGCCTTGCTGAAACTGTTTTCCCACGCATGGTGGTAAACTTTTGCGCCATATTTCCTGGCAATCTCCACAGTTTTGTCTGTTGAACCCGTATCAACGATTATTATCTCGTCGACTATGTTCGCAACACTATTGAGACACCTTGGAAGATTTCCTTCTTCGTTTTTAACTATCATACATAGTGAAATAGTGTTATTCATAGTATTGTACTATTACTCAGCTTTGTGAGGACATGCTTTAGAAAGTTTTTTTCGTGTCATAAAAAGTTAAAAGTGCCTGCCCGCCAATCAGTTCGGGCAGCTTTTTGATGCTATGACACAAAAAGTGTAAGGGCGTATTGCAACCTGCCCGAATAGGTATCCGTCCGAACGGCATTGCCGGGCGGGCAGGCTAGGTACGCTCCTATGCCTTACCATTTCCTGTTTCTGTAAGTTCCCCACCTTGATGAAGCTTGAGTGCTTCTTGAAGAACATTTTTGTTGTCTTTTACCATAAGGCTCATAAAGTTTTGTTTCTGTTTTAAGATTAATAACTACAAATTGTAAACATATACTTCACCTTCTTGCCCTTGTTACACTGCATAATGGCTTCATGTGTAAATTGTTTTTACTTTCGCTTGTGCAATATCCAAAATATTCAATAAATGGTTTCAATGTTTCCATGATTGGATCCAGTTGGTCTGTATATTTCTGCCAGCGATATTTGGCATTCTGGTATATAGGCCTGGTTACCTGATGGTAGCTTGGTGTTGTAATCAGATCGCGCTTCCTGGCGTGATTGTTGTATTTGAGAATCTTGTCATCCCATTCGACTCCGAGGAAGTCCAGAATCTTTCTTGTTTCAGACTCAAAATCTACAACCAGATCTTCATATTTAATGATATGGTGATCAAGTGGAAAAATTTCTTCATAACGTTTCCACAGCCCCATTACTTTGGAGTAAAGATTTGCCGTATCTTCAAGTGTCAGAAAATTTGCCATTGCTTCGTTGGCTTGAAAGTGCTGCATGAAGCAGCTCAGACAGGCGTCGCATGGGTGGCGCAAAGAGAGGATGATCTTTGCTTGTGGAAAGATTCTCCATATAAGTGGTATCAGCGGTATATTGAGTGGCAATTTATCAATCAGGAGGGTGCCATCTTGCCTGTGAATATGTTTTGAAACTATTTGTGAATAGTGAGTCCTAAGTTGAGAGATATGGTCTTGTGTGATATTTGATAACGTATCAGGAAAACCTTTCGGGAGCTTGTTGATTACACTTACAAGAGTTGGAATTATCGGTTTTTCTTCCAGGGTCTGGATTCCGGGATGACTGTCTAGAATCTGATCAAGCAGGGTAGTACCTGATCGTGGAAACCCTATTAGGAATACAGGGTGCTCTTCAGCTTCAGAAACAGGACTGGTAGTCCAGGTATCAAAAACATCTTGTTTAAAATATTCTTCCAAATTATTTATACCCTGCAGGTAGGTGTCTTTGTTTACGTTTCTGCATGAGAATTTTTCAGATTCCAAACGGTTTCCCGCCATGAAATGTTCAAATGCTTCATGAGTATTACCAGTCTTATCTTTAAGCTGACCCAATAAATATTGTATTTTCGCACCGAATCTGCCAGTATGTTCTATCTTTTCAAGTCGATCTATAGCATCCTGGTTACGGTCCTGACGTCTTTCCAGTTTTGCAGCAATCAGGTTGAGAAATGGATTGCCAGGGGCCAGTCCCAGTCCTTTCTCAACATATAATTGAGCGTCGTCCAGATTATTTTTTCTTTCCCATGTATCAGCAAGATTACCGAGTGCATCCACGTGTTCAGGGTTGATTCTCAGCGTATGCTTATAATGTGGTATTGCTTCATCAAACCTTGCCTGTTCCTTCAACAGAGTACCTAGATTGTTGTAAGCATCAGCGTAATCAGGCTTGAGAGCTATTGCTTTATTATAACTCGATACTGCCTCATCAAGTTTTCCCTGTTCCTGGAGTACGGCACCAAGATTATTGTGGGCCTTAACATGATCTGGTTTGAGAGCTATTGCTTTATTATAACTCAATACTGCTTTGTCAAGTTTGTTCTGTTCTTGAAGTACTGAACCGATATTATAGTATGCCTCAGCATAGTCTGGGTTGATTTCTATGGCACGATTATAATTCGCTGTTGCCTCATCAAGTTTACCCTGTTCTTGAAGTAGAGTACCAAGATTACAATAAGTCATTGCATAATCTGGTTTGAGTTTTATTGCCTGCCTGTAATTTTCTACTGCCTCATCAAGTTTTTCCTGTTCTTGAAGTAGAGTACCAAGATTACAATAAGTCATTGCATAATCTGGTTTGAGTTTTATTGCCTGCCTGTAATTTTCTACTGCTTCATCAAGTTTTCCCTGTTCTTGAAATAGAGTACCAAGATTACAATAAGTCATTGCATAATCTGGTTTGAGTTTTATTGCCTGCCTGTAATTTTCTGCTGCCTCATCAAGTTTTTCCTGTTCTTGAAGTAGAGTACCAAGATTACAATAAGTCATTGCATAATCTGGTTTGAGTTTTATTGCCTGCCTGTAATTTTCTACTGCTTCATCAAGTTTTCCCTGTTCTTTAAGTACATTGCCCAGGTTGTAATACACTTCAGCATCATTTGGATTTAATGTTATTGATTGTCTGTAGCTTCGTACTGCCTCATCAAGTTTACTATCTTTTCTGAGTGCATTACCAAGATTATAGTGTGCCACCGCATAGTCAGGTTGGAGTTCTATTACTTTATTAAAACTGGCCACTGCCTCTGCAAGTTTACCATGTGCCTGGAGTACAGTACCAAGATTGTTATGCGCTGTAACATGATCAGGCTTGAGTGCAATTGTCTTCTTAAGGTGCATAGTAGCATTATCAAGGTTTCCCTGTTGTAGATTCAATGTGCCCAGGAGAAAGTTTGCATCAACATGTCCAGGGTCTTTCTCCAGTATCTTATGGTAAAGGTGTGCTGCCTCTGTAAGGTTGCCACTCTGGTGAAGTTTAAGGGCTTCTTGAAGCAAGTCTTTATTGTTTGTTTCTGAACTTCCTGTTCTATTGCCATTTGAAGGAATTCTTCTTCTCCCGGGTCTATTTTTGGCCTGTTTATTATAAGATGACCGCTTCTTGTGTTTGTTTTTGGTAACCATAATAGTTATTGTTATAAAGTTATGTTACTTATAGAGCGGTGTAGCCGCTGATAATAAATACTATCTCTTTTGATTCTGGCAAATCCGTATGATGCTTCTTATTAAAAAAAGTAGTTAAATCTAATGAATTATTTAAGGTTTTTGTTGAATAAATGACCAATAAATGTCATTACCGGCGACAACCTCGAATTCAATGTTATTGACAACTAATATATCAAACCCCGTACGCCTTATTAATTCTTCCCACATGCTTTTGTTCAGTACACTGTAATGGTTTTGATTAGTTTGGTGATTACAGCTTGTATCAGGGGCCGGCACCTCAATGTACAGATAGCCTTTATGTTTCAGTACACGAAAGAATTCTATTAATGTGAGATAAGGAAAAACGCTATGTTCTAAACAATGTCTGCACCAGATGAGATCAAATTCTTCATCATTAAAATCTAAGAATGATTGATCCATTTCATATACTTCATAACCTTTTTGTTTGCATACTGATAAATCTTCATTATTTAGTGTAATGCCTATTGGAGAAAATCTTCTACTTTCGAAGTATTCTAATGCTACACCTTGTCCACATCCTACATCTAATATTCTTTTGTCTTCTGATAAGGGATGTTTGTTTAAAAACTCGTCTATCATTTTCCTTGTTATGATTGTATGTAATTCGCTTGGCGGTTCAGGATAAGTTTTTTTCTTTATTCTCTCCAAAAAGCTTTCAAATCTTTGGGTTTTTGACTTGTCCAGTATCATTTTTTTCCTTTGTTTTATGCTTATGAACTTATGATTGTAAGATTGTTGCTGTAGATAATTTGTTATTTAATTCCTTTTTTGCCTGTTGAAAGACACTTCTCCAATCGTTGGGTTTTGTTTGTCGAAACAAACGCATGCCTGGATACCATGGGCTGTCATCACGATTTAGAAACCAGCGCCAGTCTGGTGCAAAAGGTAACAGGTTCCATACCGGTTTGCCGATAGCTCCTGCCAGATGTGCGACTGAAGTATCTATCGAAATGACCAGATCCAGGCTGGCAATTATAGCTGCTGTGTCTGTAAAGTCATTTAACTCATCTGCTAGATTAATGATATTCATTCCTTTGGGTGGGTCGTTAACCTCTGCTGATGCAGGTCCCTTTTGAACACTGTAAAAAGACAAACCTGGAATTTCTGCCAATTGTGCAAAATCTTCTAACTTGCAGGAACGGTTACGGTCATTTTTATGATGTGGACTTCCTGCCCATACAATACCGATCTTAAAATCATCGTTATGACTAAGTCGAGTGCTCCATTGTTTCACAAGGCCGGGATCGGCTGTTATGTAGGGTACGACTGATGGTATAGTGTCCAATTTGGTGCCGAATATTCCCGGTAAGCTTAAGAGGGGAATATGAACATCAATATGATTGTGTGATTTACTATCTGGTGTTTTTTCGATTACATCATAAACCCCTGCGTTGTTTTTCAATAAGCGAAAAAGGCTGTTTTGACATTCTAAAATTACATGACCACCTTTTGCCTGGATCATAGGCAGGTAACGTACAAACTGGATGGTATCGCCCATGCCCTGCTCTGCATGTACCAGAATAGACCTGCCATTAAGAGGTGTACCATCCCATCCGGGTTGTTGGAAAGTTCTGGAAATGCGATCCTTCGTGTGTAATCTCCATTCATATTCCGGCCAACCCTCCTCAAGATTTCCTGTCAACATAAGTACAAATGATCTGTTCATATGTGCCTCTGCGTAGTCTGGTTTGAGCGATATTGCTCGTTTATAATACTCCATTGCCTCATCATATTTACCCTGTTCCTGGAGTACGGCACCAAGATTATTGTGAGCCTTAACATGATCTGGTTTGAGCGATATTGCTTTTTTGTATATTTCTATTGCTTCGTCAAGTTTGCCCTGTTCCTGGAGAAAAGTTCCGAGATTGTTGTGCACTTCAGCATGGTCTGGATTAAGTTCAGTTGCCAGGTGAAAACTCTTTGCTGCTTCATCAAGTTTACCCTGTTCTTGAAGCACCATGCCAAGATTGCTGTGTGCTTCCGCATACTCAGGTTTGAGTTCTATTGCTTTGCTGAAACGTGATGCTGCTTCATCAAGTTTGCCCAGTTCCTGGAGTACGGCGCCGAGATTGCTATGTGCCTCGGCATAGTCTGGGTTAAGCTTTATCGCTTGACTGTAGCTTGCTGCAGCCTCATAAAATTCATGTTTTTCCTTAAGTGCATTACCAAGATTATAGTGTGCCTCGGCATAGTCAGGTTTAAGTGATATTGCTCGGTTATAACATTCAATTGCCTCATCAAACTTACTCTGTTCTTGAAATACATTGCCGAGATTGATGTGTCCTTCAACGTATTCTGGTTTGCGTTCAATTATCCTATTATAAATTACTACTGCTTCGCTGAGATTGCCTTGTGATTGAAGTGCAGTGCCAAGGTTATTATATGCTGCCACATGATCCGGTTTAAGTGAGATTGCCTTCTTAAGGAATGTTGTGGCCGGCTCAAGATTTCCCTGTTGTATATTCAGTGTGCCCAGGAGAAAATTTGTATCAACGTGTCCAGGTTCATTCTTCAATATATTATGGTAAAGATTTGCTGCTTCTGCAAGATTACCAGCATGATGAAGTGTAAGCGCCTCATGAAACAAGTCTGTATTGCTTACCACTGGGCTTCCTGTAGCATTATCTTGTAAAGACGTCTTCTTTCTGTATGTTCTTTCAACAATCATTCTTATCGGTTTTCGATTTTATTATTCGTAAAGCTACACGGAGAGTTGTTTCAATAATATTTCCTGTTCGACTGAAAAGCCGGCCTGACGCCAGAACTAAGCTTGGCAATGGCGTACTGATACAGGGAATATTGGAAATTAGTGCTTAACCGGATATATAGTTACGCGTTATTATCGCTAAACCCATGCCAAAGATAATCTCTCATTTAAGTATTTGTTTATATATGAAAAATGTTGTAACATGATATAGGGCTGAGGCTTATGTGTGGTATTTGTATGATGGTGTTTCAACATGCATTATCTCCTTTTTGTTCATGTATAATATCTCAACATTTTTATGTAGTAAAATTCTCCTGCAGGTTCCTTATATTGTATTAACCTGTGATAAATTTCTCTTATTTGAACTATTTGAGGACAATGTATTAAGAAAAAGTGGTGTCAAAGGTATCAAGGATTGGGAGGGGCAAATTACTTTTCGCTGCTCTGTGGTAGTGGTATAGCGGTTCAACACCGATAATTGTTAAAAAAGAATTGAGGAAGGCAGATGGGTGAGTTGCCATGGTATCTTTGCGCCCACCTCCCGGCGTCTGTGCATTATTGTAGGTCTATATTGTCTGGCATAAAATTTGCAAAATTGATTCAGGCAGAAATATAAATAAACCAGAGTATGTAGGATCGTTATTATGCCAAAGACAATTTCTCTATGTATAATCGCCAGGGACGAGGCAGACAATCTAAAGAGTTGTATTCAATCATATCGTGAACTTGTAGATGAGATTATCGTTGTTGATACCGGTTCAACGGACAGTAGCATTCATGTTGCTGAGCAGTTTGGGGCAAAGGTGTCATGCCTTCCCTGGAAAGGAGATTTTTCATATTCAAGAAATGCATCTCTTGAAAAAGCAACATCTGACTGGATACTCTGGACTGATGCGGATGACATTATCACAGAGGAAAACTGTGAGAAAATAGGGAAGATAAAGGATGGTTATGATTTAAACTGCTGTTTCAGTTTTATGATTAAGAATTCTCTGGACGGAATACTCGGGTCAGTTTTCAATCAGATCAGGATGTTTCCAGGAGATCAGAGGATACGTTTCAGATACAAAGTACATGAACAGGTATTGCCCTCCATACAGGAGATTGGCTATAAAACACACTTTACTGATATTATGGTATTACACACCGGTTATTCTGATCCGAAGATTGTCAAAAGGAAGCAAATGCGAAATATGGAAATCTTGAAAGGCCAGCTTGAAGAAAACGAGAATAATCCAGTAACGGTTTACTTGTATGCGGGAAACCTTTTTGACCTGGATAGATTTGAAGAGGCAATTCCATATTATGAAAAGGCAATGCAGCTTTCCGGAGATCAAAACAGTAAGATGCATATTTATGAAGGTGCCCCGGTGGCGCTGGCAGATATTTACGAGAGAATAAAGGATTATGATAATGCAAGGAAATGGGCGGAGAAGGCGCATAGAATAAACCCGAATCACCCCCAGACAAATTTTATACTCGGCGAACTCGAGGAGATAGAAGGCAATATAGATGATGCGATAAAACATTTTGAGTTTGTCCTGTCATGTGAAGAAAAGCCGACGTTTACACCTGTCGACGTAAATATGCTTAAGATAAATTCGTGTACTCATTTAAGTCAGCAGTATATGAAGAAGGGTCAAATGGATAAAATGGTTGAGATACTGGATCAGGCGATGGAAATAAGGCTTGGCAGAAGGCCCGAACCTTCTGATAAAGGGGATATGTATTTTCAATCTGAAGACTATTTGAAGGCGGGGCAGGAGTACCTTGTTGCCGTAAATGATGAGAAATCCAATGACTGGGCTTCATTTACGGGGCTTGCAAAGGTATTTATAATCAACAATTCTCCGCAGGATGCGATAGACACTTTGACCCTTGGTATTGAGAGGTTTCCTGGGAATGAAGAGATCAAGAAGCTTCTTGCTGATCTATATTGTGATCTCGGTATAAAGGAGAATGTCTAATATCTATATATATAAACTTGATGATGTGGTAAGGGGGATGAATAACAGGAGCGTTGCATATCAGACAATAGTCTCCATGCACATTATCTATAAACGAGGAAGTTTTATATAATGATCTATTTGATATTACCAAGAGGAAACAATTTTGGATGGGGTGTTTGCGGTATGTATCTCGTCAAGGAGATATCTAATATTACGCAGGTAAAATATATTGCAGAAGAGTTTAATGTTGTGGATATTGGCGATGAATTAGATTTCTATTTCTTGAAAAGTAAATTAATCGGAGAAGCAGAAGACAAGAAAATTAGAGACGGTGTAACCAAGCAGGTGGATTATCCTATTCTGCAGTCGATGGACAATCAAACACTACTGCCCAGTGGTCCGAATTTAAAGGGTACTTTCAAGGCAGGATATACATTTTTTGAAACAAACATACTTCCTCAGGAATATATTCAAAATGGGAAAGACAATTATGACATTGTGGTTGCGGGGTCCACATGGTGTGAGGAGGTTCTTAGAGACCATGGGCTTGATAATGTAACTACCATAATACAGGGGACAGATCCGCAAATATTCAATTCATTTCATTCAGAGAAAAAACTTTTCATGGATCAATTTGTTGTTTTCTCAGGCGGTAAATTCGAATTGCGAAAAGGGCAGGATATTGTGATAAGGGCATATAAAGTATTGCAGGACAGGCATAAGGACGTTGTGCTCGTAAATTCATGGTTTAATTCGTGGGCTGACAGCATGAAAACTATGGCGGCTTCGCCATACATCAAGTTTGATATTACATCGGAAGATTATATTACGATAATGAACAAGATTCTTCAGGATAATGGTATAGATTTAGAGAGGGTTATTACCCTGGTTCCTCGTCCTAATGCACTTTTGGCAAGAATCTACAAGAATACTGATATTGGCTTGTTTCCAAATAGATGCGAGGGTGGTACTAATCTTGTTCTCATGGAATATATGGCGTGCGGCAAACCGGTAGTTGCATCATACAGTAGCGGCCATAAGGATGTTATCAATAAGGACAATTCGATTATGATAGAGAATATGGAACCATTATGTATTAATGATGGAAGTGGAGCCCGGATTTCAACGTGGGATGATCCCAGTCTAGATGAAACGGTTGAACATCTGGAATGGGCTTATCAGAACAGGGATGAATTGAGATCGTATGGGTTACAGGCAGGAAGTGACCTGAAAGAGCTTACATGGAAGAGATGTGCAGAGAAATTTGTTGAGATCGTTGAAGAACAAAATGCGTCATAGCCGCAACCATATTAAAAACAATTTAGAGATTTAGGGATTTAGAGATTCAGGGATTTAGAAATTCCTTAATCATCTAAATTTTTAAATTATGAAACTTTGATTCTAAAGTGAGGAGAGTGAAGAAGGGTTACCTATTATTGGCCACATTCACCTGGTTGGGTTTAGATGACAGAATAATGGAAGCCTGAAGGCTTCCTCTACATTAAATTTTCTTAAAATTTGAACAACTCTCAAACCGGTGCATAATTTAGATTAAGAATATTATTCATCAGAGTGTGTGTCGGCGCATGGTTTTTATCAATCTCCAATGCCTTCAGGCAATATTTAGTCGCTTCTTCAACACTACCTGCCTCGAAAAGATACTCTGCCAGATTGAGTTGGTATTCCTTATGCAATGGAGCCATATCGGCCGCTACCTGAAAAGCGCTGAGCGCTTTCTCTTTTTCTTCAAGAGTTGCATATACCTTACCGAGATTCCAGACGGCCTTACTGTAAAACGGATTTGCTTCAAGTGCATGGTTGTAGAATTCTACTGCCTTTGTATAATCTCCTTTATTTTCGTAAAACAATGCAATTGCTTCCAGGGAGGGTGCATAGGATGGTGAAATAGATGACGCCGCCTCGTAAGCTTGTCGCGCCATTTTCTCTTCTCTGCATTCGAGAATGTTACCCAGATAAAGTAGAGACCTGACTGAACGGGGATTTATTTCTATAGTACGATGGAAATACTCCACAGCCATTTCCTCATCGTTATGCCTCATATAGCTATAGCCAAGCCAGAAAAGTGGAAGATAATAATGTGGCATAAGTTCGTGTGCTCTTTTGTATAAGGATATTGCCCCTTGAGTATTACCATTTGCCTCATTTGATATACCCTTACGAAGCAAAACCTCTGCCTCGGTTTTCTCCACATCATACGCTTCGCTTGTCTGGCTTAACCGGGAGAGTTTGAGAGACTCGAGGTTCTTAACGGTTTTCTTTCTGCAAAGGTTCTTGTAATATTCGATTCTACCTTTTGCATGTTTATCTTCCATACGATGACTTCTGACATAATCATAGGCGTTTCGGGAAACTTCCTTTCGCAGTGTATGGTTTTGTACGAGATCTTCCAGTATGGCCTTGAGTTTGTTATTGTCTTCAAACAGAAAAGCATTGGATCCATGAACAACATGCTTCTTGTACGGAGTTATAGCTGACAGAACAGGAACCACACCTCTGGAGGCATATTCCACAAACTTTATGTCGGAACGGCAATGGTTATACGGCGTATCCAGCATTGTTGCAATACCAATATCCAGTGTTTCCAGAAAACAGAAATAATCATTGAGTGTACCGGGAGGCGTGTAAGTCTTCCGGGAATCAGGGATGCACGAGAAAATATTGACAAATTGGTCTTCATCTCCCATAAAAGAAAAACGCACACCAGGATATTTTGAGCAGATATCAACAATAGATTGCTTTATATGCTTCAGGTCTTCGGTATGTCCTGATGAACCACCCCAACCTATCACAATCGAATTGGATGTTGTTGTCTTTCTGTATTCACCGGGCTCACTGATTTGATTTTCAAAAATCGTAATGTTGGAGTTTAAAAGACAGAATTTTTCCAGAGAACCTTCTCCGGTTACCTGAGCGGCATCTGCCATTCTTATGAGTTGAATAGCTGATGCCATATTCACCGGATCACTGAACCATCTCTTTATCCCACCATCAGGTTGAATTGCGGCAAAATTATCTGATATTTCGTAAACTGTTGCGAGGTTTCTTTGCTTTCGTTCTTCTATGATAGGCAATAAATCATGCTCTGTCAGGAGATGTAGAATAAGAACGTCTGCCTGCATGCATAGAACTTCGAAGTAAGGAGATATGGTACTGACGTTAATAACGGATACTCCCGGAATCTTGCCCATAGCGATTGAGGGCTGCTCTACCCGATAAACATAATCACCTACTCCGGAGGTTTGCATGGCAACGGCATTTACAATTAATAAATTATCAGATATTCTTGTATCATCTTTAATATTCATAACCAGCCTTCCCCATATTGTTTTTTATTCAGATATATTTTGTGTGATTTTTATGCCGATTCACTTTTTCATATTCATATATCGCTAAAGTTATGCCAAGAATAGTTCGACATTTAAAATTTGTTTTATAATATAAAAGCCTTGGTAACCAGTTGTAATAATAAGGGTTATCGATAATAAGCATACAAGGGTATATTGATATGCCTTTTCTCTTTATTCTTTACGGAAAATATTTCAACATTTGCCGGGTAAGAATTTCTTTGACCGTCATTTCCGGTATTTCCTGGAGTCGCCATGGAATGATACTGATATTAGTCTGTTTTCAAACAGATGCGATAGGGGGGGGTAATGTTGAAAATCCAGAAATCCTTACATAACAAATAATCCTGCAACAATCATGTTAATGCCTCCGTATTTTTACGCGCATCCGGATGTGACGGCATCAATGAAAGAGCCGTTTGAAAACATTTAACAGCATCCTCTCATTTACCCGCCTGAATGACGTAGTCGGGCTGGAAGCCTGCGGCTACAATAAAATATTCATAAAAAAAACAGCACATACAAGTATTTATAAATATTTATGCTATGCAAAGGACAATAAGTGTATAAAAATACTCTGTGTTAACGGAAATATTTTTGGTTTCTAGAAGGTTTAGAAAGAATGTATAACCTTTAGACATTTAAGCCCAACTTACTAATCAACTCAGTATTCGTAGAGGGTTTCGGGACATAGTTGTATTTAACTTATATATATGATTTGTTGGGTATCTTTATAATGCTAATCCATTATTTGCTGTTTTTCTACTGTATATCTGGCAATAGAATTATCTTGCTAACAAACAAAAAACTAGATATATTCCAATCCATGGCAAAGCAATCACCTAAGGTCAGTATCGGCATGCCTGTTTACAACATGGAAAGTACATTGCCAGAAGCTATCAACACAGTCCTGAATCAAACATTTTCAGATTTCCAGTTGATCATATCAGATAACGCATCCGATGATGGTACCGAGGAGATTTGCAGAGCCGCTGCCAGGCAAGATTCACGTATAATCTATCACCGAAATCCAGTAAATATTTTTGGTGAAAATTTCCGCCTGCTTTTACTGCTATCAAAAGGTAAGTATTTCATGTTGGCAGGAGCAGACGATGCCCGTAGACCGGAGATGGTCAGTCGATGCGTAGAAGCTCTCGAAGCAGGTCCAGTAGCCGTTGTGGCTTACACTTACACCGAGTTGATAGATCCGG
>Ga0255058_10000307_pt1 | contig 29338 bp, 30 predicted proteins | sample Cases_109_9_MG_FD_188637 | JGI IMG/M metagenome (GOLD analysis project Ga0255058, IMG submission 188637) | Seawater microbial communities from Amundsen Gulf, Northwest Territories, Canada - Cases_109_9 | ecosystem: Environmental > Aquatic > Marine > Gulf | place: Canada: Northwest Territories... | reverse complement strand
TTCCCTCGACCATTGCCTGGACAATATCAGTTGCGAGCGGACCGACCACTATATTTTTCTCTATCCCAATATCTCCGCTGGCATGAATGATCCTGCTCTTTACCTCATTTATTAAATCTCCGCTACTAAGGTCCGGGCGATTTCTAAGAATGATCTCAAAGCTTTTTGCCTCAATCTCATGAGGTAACAAGTCCTCGAATTCTTCTCTTTTTTGATCGTTACGGATCTGGCTTTCTATCCTGTCTTTGACGACTCCGATTATCGATGGATCCGCTCCCAGGTGGCCGGTGAGGACTATCTCCAGATCATCATATTCTTTCTCTACCTCGTTTATCGCTTTTGGGATGTCTTCTCTTACATGGATACCAGAGTATATAAAGAAAGGCATTACGATTATTCGCTTGACCCCGACACTTACCAATTCATCTATCGTCTCTTTAAAAGTCGGGTTATTAAATTGAAGTGAAGCTAGGCGAACCGGTATTTCAAATGCTTTATCGATTTGATCGGTTACTTCTTCCAGTGTTGATAATGCTGATGGTGACTTACTTCCATGTCCCATTATTACTACGCCTTCTCGTTTGATCGTCTTCGCCACTAAATAGACCTTTCTCTATGGCTAGCACTTTTTTCTATAAAGCTCTTGGCCCACTTGATGTCGCTTGCAAAGTGGAGATGAATATATGACGCGAGAGTGTTTTTGGTGATAAAACCTTCAAGTCCGATATCTCCTGCCACTTTGTAAGCCCTTTTTTCACTTTTTCCAAATCCGTTTACGCTAGAGTAATGAAATTCGTGTCCAATGATCTTACTTCCTTTGCTTGCAAGAATATTATCTTGAACTGTAGTAGCGCTTTTATAGCCGAGTGACTGAAGCTTGCTGTTTATTTTTGCTCTCCCTGAATATAGCCCACAAAGAGGCCAAACATTCCCATCCTTATCGACTATCTCATTTGAAAGATATACAAGGCCTCCACATTCGGCGTATATGGGCATTCCACCGGTCGCCCTAGCTCTGATCTCCTTCATCATCTCTTTATTGGACGATAGCTCCTCGGAATAAAGTTCCGGAAAGCCGCCTCCTAAATAGATGCCATCAGTACCAACGGGAAGCGCATTGTCTTTTATAGGGCTAAAATCGACCAAGTCAGCACCAAGATCGTGCAGGATGTCCAAGTTGTCTTGATAGTAAAAACTAAAGGCCTTGTCTCTGGCAACGGCCAAAACAGTCTTTGTGCTACTGTCTCCGGAAAACAAACCCTTTTTATAACTTAAGTCCCCGGCTTTCTTAGCCAGATTTTCGATCTCACTCAAATTCATTTTTTCTGAAGCGATCAAAGACAATTGTTCCAGCTTGCCATTTACATCAATATCTTCCAATGCCGTAGTAAGGCCGAGGTGGCGTTCTTTTATACTTATAGCTTCATCTTTACTTATCGCCCCCAGGGTTTTGATGCCGGCTTTTTTTAGTGAAGAAGAAAGTATCTCAATATGGCGCTGGCTCCCTACTTTATTCAAAATAACTCCGGAAATATCTATTCCGTTCTCGTGGGCGTCATATCCCTCTGCAACTGCAGCGACGCTCTGGCCGATACCGCTCGCGTCTATCGTCAAGATTACAGGCGCCCTAAGTAATCTTGCGATCTCCGCGGTACTGCCTAACCCTCCAACGTGTCCATCAAAAAGGCCCATTACACCCTCTATTACGGCGATGTCAGCTCCATGACAGGCGTTATCAAATATCTCAAGCAGACTATTCTCATCTATTAGATGACAGTCAAGGTTTCTGGATTGCCTACCGGTTGCTATGTTGTGAAATCCTGCATCTATATAGTCTGGCCCCACTTTAAAAGGTTGGACTTTCATGCCCATTTGACTTAGGGCCGCCATTATTGATATCGACACGGTGGTCTTTCCAACACCACTGGCAGTACCGGCGATCACTATCCTTGGAATTTTTATGCTCACTTCAATATCCTTTTTAAAATATCTGACAGAATATTGTTGTCTTCACTTTTTCTTATCCCGATCCTAAAATAGGTCTCATCAAGGTAGACGAAATCATCCGCCTCCCTTATTAGAATAGCTTCCTTCGCAAGGTAGTTCTGAATTTTTCTGCTGTTCCACCCGTTTCTGGTAGTCTTCAGCAACAAGAAATTGGCACAACTTGGAAAGGCATGAATACCGCTTATGCCACGTAGGTCTTTCATTAGATCTTCTCTTAGGCTCTTAATCGCTTTCTTTGAAACGGAAATAAATTCTTTATCGGTAACCGCTTCGATTGTCGCGGCGCTCGCGATGCTACTTACGGTCCAGGGAGGGTTTTTGCGTTCGAGATCGGAAACAACGTTTTTCTCCGCTATCAAGTATCCGATACGCAGGCCCGCAAGAGAGAAAAATTTTCCCATAGAGCGGAGAACTATCAATCTATCATCATACATCGCTTTAGATATCACAGATAATTCATCGCCACAGAAATCCATAAATGCTTCATCCACTATTATCCGTGATTTTAAAGCGATATTTTTAAGAGACAATATCTCTTCTGCGCCGAGAAGGCTTCCCGTGGGGTTATTAGGATTACATATGAAAATCATATCCGCATCGATCAGTTCATCTCGGTTGCCCTCTATATTAAGGCTAAAGTCGGAGCCTAACGATAAGTGGACAACGTCTCCATTAATAGAAAGGGCGGCCCTTTCATATTCAGAAAAAGTCGGTGAAAATACTATAGCCTTTTTGGGCTTAAAGTGATTTACCAATAGATAGATAAGATTGACGGAACCGTTTCCAAGCAAGACATTACCTGCCTGGACACCAACATAATCCGCCACCACTTGCCTAGGCACATCACCATCATCTGGATATCTGTTTATCCTGTCCATCTCATCGTCTAAGACATTTCTAATTCCTTTAGGGGGACCGATCGGACTTATATTGGAGCTATAATCGATCACATCATCAACTGCTAGTGAATATTTTTTTGCAAAATCCATTACTCTGCCGCCGTGGAGATTAGGCTTATCGATTGTTGATACCGGATCAGAAGAGAGTCGCAAAGTCGCCATCAAAACTCGATCCCCTTTCTGGCCCCTATTCCACCATCGTACGGGTGTTTCTTCCCACTCACATCCGTTATTAGATCAGCCCTGCTCAGTATCTCTTGCGGTGGATATCTCCCGGTCATTACCAACTCTACTCTCGGATCCCTTAGATCTATTATCCTTAAAACATCTTCGATTTTAGCTACCTTTAGGTGTAAGGCGACATTTATCTCATCCAAAATAACGATGTCATAATTTCCTTTTGAAACGATCTCTTTTGCGAAGGCTATTCCTTCATCTACTCTCATTTTTATCTTTGGTGCCTCATCGGGGGGATTTGCGATAAAGCTATCACCGAATCGATAGATTTCTATATTATCAATATTCTTTATAGCTTCTACTTCACCACTCTCAGCTACCGTTTCCTTCATAAACTGAATAATGCATATACGCCATCCATAACCTGAAGCTCTTAAAGCAAGGCCAAGCGCCGCCGTGGTCTTCCCCTTACCCGTTCCATGATAGACTTGGATAAGCCCTACTCTTTTCTCTTCCATCTAATTATCCCGTCCATTTTTGACCATCATCGGAATTCCGGCGACCATCATCATCACACAGTTAGCTGACTCGGCAAGCATCTGATTGACCATACCGAGAATGTCTCGATACTTTCGTCCAAGTGGATAGGGCGGGACAACGCCAAAGCCTACCTCGCTTGATACCATCACAACATCACGCTTCCCCATTAATCGCTTTCTTATAATATTAAAATGCTCAAGTATTTCTTCCTCTTTTATTTCGTGGGTTTTCATCAGATCCGCTACATAAAAGGAAATGCAATCTATCAATATAGTCTCTTTTTGGGAAAACATTCCTTCCTTGCCATTTTCAAGCTTATCGATAATAGATGGGATATCGCCATCAGCTTCTAACGTTCTCCAATTATTTGGTCTTTTGACTTTATGAGCTTCGATGCGATCTCTCATCTCGTCATCTACAGCTTTTCCTGTGGCAATGAATATAACACCCTTACCGGCCTCATCGGCAAGCTTCGAGGCATAAGAACTCTTGCCGCTTCTTGTTCCTCCAATTATTAAAGTCGTCTCGTATGCCATTTAAGAATCCTATATTAAGCTAAACCTTAGCTTTATCTATTTTTAATAGATCATATATAATACTTATGTCTAATCGCTCACTTATTACATCCGCCAACCTTTCATATTCGGCATCTTTAAGCGCGGCATTACTAAGGGTAGAGGTTGTGGGATGTTCGTTAGGATTTTTTATAGATGAGATATGATCTAAAAGTTTTCTCCTAAATCCATCATTATCAAAGATACCGTGCAAATAAGTACCCATTACATTTCCGTTCTTGTTTACTGCTCCATCAGGAGACTGGTCATCGATATTGATTGAAAAAGGAACTTCTTCATGTGACATGGTCACACCGTTGTGGATTTCGTAACCTTTGATTATTTCACCCTCAATATGTTCTAGAACGGGACCGCTTCCATAAACACTCATCTTGGATTGACGGGTGATCTTATTAGCGGTGAACTCGGTGTCGACCGGTAGTAACTCAAGGCCTTTTGCTTCTAAATGGTCCGTCTCTATACCATCTCTGTCATCCAACCTTCTTCCCAGTAATTGAAATCCACCGCATATGCCTATTACCGGGCGCCCTGATGAAGCGAAATCGATGATGTCATCACTTAAGCCTGTCTCTCTTAAAAAATATAAGGATTTTATAGTAGATTTAGTTCCGGGGATGATTATTAAATCAGCATCCCTCAATTCTCCCCGCTTTTCTATGAATCTAATATCTACGTCCGCTTCTCTCTTTAAAGCGTCGATATCTGTAAAATTTGAAATGTGCGGAAGCTTGATGATCGCCACTTCAAGAAATGCTCCCTCTTTTTTTACGATCTCCGAAGGCTTATCAATACAAAAAGAGTCTTCAGCCTCAATCTCCAGACCATTAATAAAAGGTATGACTCCCAGTATGGGTATATTTGTCCTATTGAAAATATAGTCGAGTCCCGACTTAAGTAGGCTTTCTTTTCCTCTAAATTTATTGACGATCAGACCTTTTACAAGATCAGCTTCACTGGGATCAAGTAATTCAAGGGTACCTATGATCGAGGCAAACATTCCCCCTCGATCGATATCCGCTACCAAAATAACAGGTGCTTTTGCCATTCGCGCTGTTTCCATGTTGACAATATCTCTATGCTTTAAATTGATCTCAGCAGGACTACCCGCTCCTTCAATGATGATATATTCATAATCTTCTTTTAATTTATTTATAGAGGTTTCAACGATGGACAAGAAGTCAGATTTTTTTTCAAAGTATTGTTCGGCGGATAGATTACCGATCGGCTTACCTTCTACAACTACTTGGGCAACATTATCCGAAACCGGCTTTAAAAGAATCGGATTCATTTCCACCTCTGGCTCTATTCTTGCCGCCTCCGCTTGAACGCCCTGTGCTCTGCCGATCTCCTTACCATCCCTTGTAACCGTTGAGTTGAGAGCCATGTTCTGTGCTTTAAATGGAGCTACTTTAAAGCCTTCATTACTTAAAATACGGCAAATAGCGGTTACGATTACACTCTTTCCTACATCTGATGCAGTACCTTGGATCATAAGTGATCTTGCTGACATGGCCTCAATCTTTCCTTGTATTAGCTTATGCAAAATAAAAAGCCCCAACCAAATTCAGGTCGAGGATATACATTGCCAGCTCTCTTGTTACCCGAAGAGTAGCTTGACAATAATAGGTCTCCTGACTCCGGATCAATGCTTGCCGCTCCTTCCCGTCTAATGACAGTGGTGTTTACAGCTTGCTCCCCGGTTACAGTGGCGGGCCCCGCGGCCGATTTTCACGGCCTTCCCTGACGACCCCTTAAGGGGTTATCGCTATTTAATTTTCTTTAGTATAGGTTGTATCTTTTTATTAGTAAATGAAAAACTGAGAGCAGAAAGCGGAAAACAGATACGAAGGCATCAGATCAGAGAGGAGGATGGAAAGTCGAGAACATTAAGTAGTGATCAGCATAGATTGATAACCTTAGTATTCATATCAATTGATGAGAATGAGAATGATTTTGGATCGTAAAATGGTCAGGTTTTTGATGTTAGAGCGATTGTCAAAATGAGAAAAAGAAAGGTTAGTATAGAAAATATTTAACTTAACTGCAAAGCAGACGTTGCAAAAATGTTCTAATGAGACTTATTATCTGCTTTCTGCTCACTCATACTGAACAGCTTTTACTATTTCGATCTCAGCGGCTTTCCTCGAAGGATAAATGCTCGCTAAAACTGTCACGCCGATAGATATGACTACAGCCATTAACAAAAAATTACCTGGAAAAACATACGGGACATTCCATCCGCCGACTAGCTGGGCGATGATTATGATCCCCCAGGATACGACAAGCCCGATTATTACTCCTGGAATCGCCCCCATTATCCCAATAAGCGCCGCTTCAACGACCACCATCTTCATTACCTGTGACCTAGTCATTCCCATCGCTCTTAGGATCCCGATCTCCCTGACCCTTTCATAAACACTCATTGCAAGAGTATTTACGATGCCTAAAGCAGTAACTATAATCGCCACGACGACAAGTGCGTTAAGAATTGCTAAAAATTGATTGACTGACCCCCTGATCTCATCTCTTATATCCTGACCGGTCACAACTTCTAATCCGCTTATACCAGTTATCAATTTCTCCAATTCTTTTTTTGTTTTTTCCAAATTAGCTCCAGGACTAAGGGCAATATCAAAGCCGTCGACTGATGGATCCTTCCAATACTTGATCTGATCATGGCGTGAGACATAAATAACATAACCGTCGTTTGCTATCTCAGGAAACACACCGCTTATCTTAAAATTTTTCCAACCAGATGGTGTTTTCATCCTTATCATATCCCCGACATGAATCCCCTTTGATCTGGAGATCGTCGATGACACCATCACGCTCCCACCCTTATCGAAATCATCTAGGGCTTTATCTCTATCTCCTTCATCGAATTTAAGATCGCTTGTATGTTTCCAGCTCCTGCCCTCCGTGGTGATAATAAATAGGTCTCTTCCCAGGCCTTTTGCTAATTCAAATTTAATGGGATTCACATGGCCAACTCCCTCAATCTCTTCGATCTTATCTTTAAATGCAAAATCTATCGGAATATACTTATTTATCTCTGTAACATTCATAGGGAGAGGCGTTCTAACAGAGAGATCGAATGGGATTATCGCAGCCATCCAATTATCCAGAAACTTATTATCGGCAAGCCTTAACTCTCCCGCTGCGATAATCATCGAAAGGCTTGCAAGCAACGTAACTACAGCGAGCGCTGTTCTTGACTTACCTCTGTCGATACTGTCTACTGCGAGTCTACCCTCGATCTTAAATATCGTTCTCGCAATCGGCGCAAGCAAAAAGTTCATTATCGAGACAAGAGATATGGAAAAAAAAGACGCTCCAATAAATATGAGGGCTGAGGAAACCGAGAAAACGATGGTCCCATATTCGATCTTCAATGGAGTTAAAAAAAGAACAATACCAATAGCTATAAAAGATGTGCCTAAAAGCCAACCGTACCTAGCTATAACCCCGCGGCTTTGACCAAGCTTTAGGCGTGAGACTTCGATCGGCTGAACCCTGCTCGCCTTCAGCGCCGGTTGCGCTCCGGCTCCAAATGAGGCCAAAACGCCGATTGCAAAAGCTATTGCTCCCCACATCAAGGAAATATCGACCTTTACCACTTCAATATTATAGATAGCCCCTACTTCACTAGCCAGCCCTCTTCCAAGAAGCACTCCTAATCCAAGCCCAATAGCGGAACCGATGACCCCATAGATCACAGTCTCAAGCATCATTATTCTAAAGACCTGAGACCTCGATGCGCCTATCAATCTAAGCGATCCGATCTCTTTTAGGCGCTCACTAACGCTCATCAACATGGTGTTAAAAACAACAAACGCACCAATAAATAAAGCTAGATTTCCAAAAGACCCAAACGCACCCATGATTCCCGCAGTGGCTGTCTCGATCGACTTCCCTTTTTCAGCTGGTCTGGATACCAGAAATCCATCGCCTAATTCTTTTTCTAATTCTCCCTTAACTTTCGTGGAATCTATTAAGCCCGCTGTCTTTACGTCTATCTCTGTGATCTTTCTATCCAGATTAAATAAGTTTTGAGCGTCCAAGAGAGTAATAAAAGCAACAGCGCCATTATCAACGGCACCGGGGCCTATTTTTTTTAAGACTCCCACCACCTTAAATCTTCTACTTTTATTAATGTTAGATATCTCGATATTGTCACCAAGCTCAAGACCCTGATCCTTAGCCCAAGAATGTTCTAGCAGGATCTCATTACCTGACGATAAAAAGGTTCCCTTCTCGAATCGATATCGTCGAAAGTCCTGATCGACTTGCGGCTCGACACCTACAACTCTTAAAAACACTTTTCCATCGCCTAAATCGACGGAGGTAACTCTGGAAAGCTTGCCAGCTGCGGCGTTTACCCCTTTTGCACCCCTTACCTCATTTAGAACTGATTCATTAAATGGGCCAAGGGAGACATCGTTGACATTAAGGTCGGCGGAACCACTTAAATCATCTATAGTATCCTGAAAACTTTCAACTATCGTATCGTTAGTAATTGACACAGCTAGGATGAGAGCGACGCCTATGGCGACACCAAAAACTGTAAGAGCGCTTCTTACCTTATTACTGATTATCGAGCGTATAGATAGACGATATATCTCTTACTCCTTATTTGCTTATGATCGATGTCAGATAAAATCATCAAATATTCAAATTTCATTATATCTAATCTTTAGCAACCTTGTTCTGCCAGTAAGACAAAGCTTTTGCATATTCAAAAAGAGGTATGTAAGATGTCAACCAAGTTTAAGCAGGCTTTATATTTGTTATAATAAATTACGCTTAAACTCTATCGATGAGATAATCATCAGAGTTTGCCGTATTTAGGATTAAGCAAAGTGGATTTTTATGATCTTATTAAGAGAGATATATTTTAGGACCTTGTCGCATTTGCCGAACAATAATCATATAAGAAAATTAAATATAACTTTTCTTCGGAGGACGATTAAGATCACTGGTAGAAGCCTATTCATAGTAGTGATTGCGACTCTAGTCTTATTCTCTATTCTGATATCCCCGACTCTCGCCATCGGAAATACATATCAGGATCAGATCGATGATGTCGAATCTAAGATCGAAGACAAGAAAGAAGAAGAGAACGCCAAAAACGATGAGATCGATGCCATAAACGATCAACTTCAAACCTTGATCGAAGATCATCAAAAAGCTTATGCCGATCTTTCCAAGATCCAGGATGATGTTGCTCACAACCAGCGCAAGCTAAGCTCTGCGATCCGTCAACAAGAAGAGCTTCAAATTGTATTGAATAAAAGGGCTGTTTTTGCTTATCAAAGTGGAAAAGTCTTTATTCTCGAAGTCCTCCTGCAAACGAAGGATTTTAATGATTTTCTAGTTCGATTAGATTATATATCCCGGATCTCGCAGCAGGATTCGAAAGTGCTAAACGCATCTAAGAAATTAAAGTCGAATATCGAAGACAGGCGTAAGAAGCTAGTAGATCAAAAAAGGCGACAGAACAAGCTTGTAAACGAACTCCGGCTGAAGCAAGATGAGGTGAACCGGTTGATGGCTAGCCAGCAGCAGATGTTAAATTCGCTTAAAGGTGAAATCCAAAACCTTGGCGTCGATAAGGAAAAGTTTGTTCAACTTAAGAAAGAAGAGGAAGAGAGGCTTGCCCGCCTGGCTGCTTATGCAAATAACAATTCCAGAGGTGATATTGAAGACAGCAAAAGCGGAAACAATCCAAACCCTGACCCCCTCGACATGTTGTTCCCGATACCTAAACCGTATGCCCATGGTTTTTCTAATGATTGGAACGCTGCCCGGCCCGGTGGTCAAAAACATCAAGGAACTGATATCTTCGCTGCCAGAGGCGCGCCACTTATCGCCGTAACCGATGGCATAATCGGTGATTCATTTGGTAATTCTAACCTCGGGGGTTATCGTCTCTGGTTAAATGGTGATAATGGTTATGAATTTTATTATGCGCACCTTAACGGGGACGTTGGAATTGCCTTTAGCCCTGGTATCGCTCCTGGGGTGAGGGTAAGTAAGGGGCAAGTCATCGCTTATATGGGAGATAGCGGCCAAGCTAAAGGGACAGGGGTCCATGTCCACTTTGGGATCACTACCTTCGGCCAATGGATAAATCCGTATCCCTTCTTATCGATCTCTGACTGGAGATAATGATTTCTTAACTTCTTTCTATCCCTTTCTAAGTATGTCACCTATTATGGCATACGTCATAAGTAGCAGTAAGAGAGATATGCCTATCGCGTTGGAAGCTAGCATAGCCTCACGAGATATCTGCCTGCGAAGCACTCCTTCTATTGCTGATATAAATAACCGTCCCCCATCCAATGGTGGTATCGGTATTAGGTTAAATATTGATATGGCCACGCTTATTCCCGCGAGGGTCACGAGGAAATCCAGTACGTCCCTTTGAGCGATAGGCGCCGTTTCTCTAACGATACCTATCGGGCTCCTTATAAATGGAAGCACCTCGCCGGGCGTGGTCACCAGTTTTTGAAAGAAGCCACCTATTAAAACGGTGGTCCTCCCAATAAAAATAAAGCCTTCTTTTGCGGCGATTACCGGCCCATTAGGTTTTCTGATAGTCTTTGTCTCAACCCCTAATAACCCTTCTTCGGATTTTTTTCTAATGGTAGGATTTAAGGTAACTTGTTTGCCATCTCTTCGACAACTACGCCTACTTTTTTGCCGGCATTCTCTTGGATAGCCGTCGTTATCTGCTCCCACGAATTCATCTTTTTGCCGTCGATCTCGATGATCTTGTCACCGGCCTTGATTCCGGCTTTCGCGGCTGGACTGCCCTTCATGACCTGCTCCAGCGTGGTAGTAGTTTCGGGAAATCCGATGAGTCCCAGAATGAATACCAGGATAACGGCGAGAATCAAGTTCATTAGCGGACCGGCAAAGATGATAGTCGCCCTTTTCCAGGTCTTTTGGGCCTCAAACGTTCTAGGGATCTCCGATATATCCACCTGTTTATCTCTACTGATAGCAATTCCTGAAAAATCAATCGGATCAACAGACAGCTCTTCTTCTACACCGTTTCTAAGGACATTTACCGGTACTTCACTACCACTATCAAAGATCAACGCGTATGCATCTTGCCAATCCTCGACCTGGGTGCCACCGACCCTAGTTATAATGTCTCCTGATTTAAATCCAGCTTTTTCAGCAGGTGAATGCTTTTTTACTTCTTCGATTTTTAACTTAAGTATTGATAAAAGCTCGGCAAATTTAACATAGCCGCCGAAGAGGAAGGCCGATATTCCGTAAGTGGTCTCCCCCTTCTTTATGCTGGCGAGCTTTGGACCTATAGGGAAACCGATAACAAATTCTATGACCTTGACTCCAAGAAGCTTGCCGGCGATGAAATGTCCATATTCGTGAACAGCGATAAGTATCCCAAGTCCGACGATCGCGATGATGATGCCGCTCAATATTACCTCTTCCCTAATTTTCTAAAAAAACTTATTTTTTTTCGATAGTTTCTTTGGCTAAAGTTCGTGCCCACTGGTCGACGTCATTAAAATCGTTAATAGTCCCTATGTCGACTGGACGATGGGCGCTTAGTGTCGCCTCTACTATCTCTCCAATATCGGTAAATTTAATCTCTCTATTTAGAAATGCTTCAACTGCCACCTCATTGGCAGCATTCATGGTAGCTGGATAACTTTGACCCTTTTCAGCTGCGCTGAGAGCAAGTCCGATGCAAGGGGCTGACTCATGATCAATTTTCCCAAAAGTAAGAGAAGTTATCTCCTCAAAAGATATTGAACTTACCGGCGCATCGATTCTCTTTGGATATGAGAGTGCGTACTGGATAGGTATCCGCATGTCGGTTCTGCCCAGGTGGGCTTTGATGGAACCATCTACAAACTCGACCATTGAGTGGATGATGCTTTCGGGATGTATCACGATCTCTATTTTTTCGTAGGATATTCCAAATAAAAAGTGTGCCTCGATGACTTCAAGGCCCTTGTTCATGAGTGTCGCCGAATCAACAGAAATCTTATCGCCCATATTCCAACGCGGATGAGAGACTGCCTCAGCCGGAGTTATATCCTTTAAGCTACTAAGCTTCCTTCCCTTAAAAGGACCGCCTGAAGCTGTCAGAATTATCTTTTTTACCTCGCTCGTGTCTTCTCCGATCAGGCATTGAAATATGGCGCTGTGCTCGGAATCGACCGGGATGATCTTGGATTTGGATCTAGATAATAGATCATTAACGAAATCGCCGGCAGCCACGAGTGACTCCTTGTTAGCAAGCGCTAACACTTTGCCTTTTTCTATTGCGGCGACCGTTGCCGGCAAGCCTGCCGCTCCGACGATCGCGTTCAATACGACATCACAGGAATCATCCGATGCCAATTGGGTAGCACCTTCTACGCCCTCTAGGAAAGAATAATCTTGAAATCTATCTTTGCTATCAAGGCAAGTTTTCTCATCTATCAGGCAGACGTATTTAGGTCTTAATTGCTTTGCCTGCTCAAGGAGAAGAGAAGCGTTTTTAAAGGCGGCAATACCGAGAACATTAAATTTATCTCGATTATTTTTGATTACATCGATCGCTTGCGTACCGATCGACCCTGTAGAGCCTAGGATAATTATATTTTTCATATTTTAATGAATAATAAGATCAGATAAAAAGATCCGACACCCGTAAATATCATACTATCAAATCTGTCCAAAAAACCCCCGTGCCCCGGGATCAATGTCCCCGAATCTTTTACACCCGCCCCTCTCTTTATAGATGATTCTACTAAGTCTCCGAGTGTAGCAAGGACTGAAATGGAGGCCGCAAAGATAACTCGTTCATAAAAAGTAAGTAGAGGCATCCAGATAAGGAACGAGAATATTATAACATTTATTACTATGGCCCCGACAAATCCTTCTATCGTCTTGTTTGGGCTAATCTTTTTAGCTAGCGGCCTAGATCCTATCAGTCTTCCGACCCCATACGCCGAAGTATCAGCTATCCATGTAGCTAAAAAAGTAAAGAAGACAAATAGAGCGCCATCTACAAATTTTTCGATCAAAACTAGATGGCTAAGGGATAGACTTACATATATGACACCTATGTATGTGATAGCAGCGCCGCTTATTTCGGCTTTATCAGAGATTATTTTCCATAACAAGATAATAAGTAGTGAAAATGAAACCGCTCCAATTAGTCCGATCGCTCCAAAAAAATATGCGATCATTGGAAAGATAGCCCCTAGAGTAAGGCCCAACTCCTTATTTAGAATAATATTTCTATCACTAAAGAAGTTATAGAATTCGACCATCGAGAGAAATGCAATGATCCCTATCGCAACTGAGAATACGATGCCGCCTAGATACAAAAGTAAAATCAAGATCGGTATACCGACAAGAGAGACAAAGATTCTTGTCGAAAGCATTTAAGCTCCTCCGAAACGGCGTTTTCTTTTTTGAAAGTCGGCTACAGACTCTATAAAATCGGCTTTTCTAAAATCGGGCCAAAGGACATCAGTGACCCAAAACTCCGAATAAGCGATCTGCCAGAGTAAGAAATTGCTAACCCTTGATTCTCCGCTCGTTCTGATCACCAGATCCGGATCGGGTACATCGGCTAGATATAGATTGTTGCTGATATCGTTTTCTTCGATCTTTTCTTTTGAAGATTCACTCGATAATATCTTATTGACAGCATCTATTATTTCGCCGCGGCCGCCGTAATTTAAAGCTATAATAAGCTTTAGACCATTATTGTCGGCAGTTTTGTCTATACCGTCTTCAAAAGTCTTCCTCGTCGATTTTGGCAACATCTCTAAACGCCCTATGGCTTTTAACCTGACATCTTTTTCGTCGAGTTCGCTGATCTCCTTCTTCAACATCTCTTCAAACAGACGCATGAGACCGCTAACCTCTTCTTTGGGCCTCTTCCAATTTTCAGCTGAAAAAGCATATAGGGTCAAATATTCTACTCCTAGTACGGGAGCGACCTCAACAGCTTCCCTTATGGAGGTCATGGCGGCTCTATGGCCAGCTAAACGCGGAAGGCCTCTCTTTGCCGCCCAGCGGCCATTACCATCCATTATTATCGCTACATGCCGTGGTGGTATGCCTTTTTTTACCCTATCTAACAAAAGGTCTTCGCTCATCTGCTTGCCTTTGCGAAGACCTTTTAGAGTTCTCTTCATCTTGTATTTATCCTTAAATCCTTATACAAATTATCTCCATCCATAACATTTAATTAAAGGGAAGATTCCGTCAGCCGAAGCGACTAAGGAAAATCTTTAAAGTCTTAAAATCCTTCTCTCTTACTCCCCAGGCTCTACCTTTTACCCATCAACCGTTATCCGTATCGACCATCCTTCACCACTGAATTGGCTTAACGACGATCTTTAAGTTTTTTTAGCAATTTCAATTTTTATTCTCTACTCTCAGATCCCTTTTTTATGCCTTACGTTTTTTAAACTTCCATTATCTCTTCTTCTTTTTTAGCTAACATTGTGTCGATTTCCTCTATGAATTTATCGGTTATGTCTTGAACCTCTTCCTTGGCTCCGTCCAATCTGTCTTCGGATATCTCATGGTCTTTTTCCATAGATTTCATGTGCTCGTTTGTATCTCTTCGAATATTTCTGATCGATATCTTTCCCTCTTCGCCGTATTTCTTTGCCAACTTCGCCATCTCTCTTCTTCTCTCTTCACTCAGAGGTGGAAAGGGGACCCTGACGATCTGGCCGTCATTAGAGGGATTCACTCCAAGGTCAGCTTGTTGGATCGCTTTTTCGATATCTCCGATGATGTTCTTATCCCAAGGTTGTATGACAAGCAGTTGTGACTCAGGCACACTAATATTCGCAACTTGATCTAAGAGGGTTGGAGTTCCGTAGTAATCGACTGTTATTTTGTCGAGTATATTCGTCGTCGCTCGTCCCGTCCTAACACCTGCCAAATCATGGCCTGTCGCCGCAATCGCTTTCTCCATCTTAATTTTTGCTTCTTTAATGTATCCCTCGGGATCCATTATCGCCTCCCTCTACTAATGTTCCTACATTTTCTCCAAGAAGAACTTTTTTGATATTTCCCGAAACTCCGAGATTGAAGACTACTATCGGCATATCATTGTCTTTACATAGCGATATCGCCGTTGAGTCCATAACTTTTAACTCTCTATTTAGAACATCGATATATTTAAGCTTTTTAAACATCTTTGCTTCAGGATTGATCATCGGATCAGAGTCATAGACTCCGTTGACTTTGGTCGCTTTCAAGATCGCTTCGGCGCCTATTTCTAGCGACCTTAAAGCTGCAGCCGTATCTGTACTAAAGTATGGGTTTCCGGTTCCGGCCGCGAAGATCACCACTCTTCCTTTTTCTAGATGCCTTATAGCCCGTCTCCTTATATAAGATTCCGCGACCTCGTGCATGCTAATAGCTGACTGCACCCTGGTGTAGACCCCTTCCTCTTCCAATGCCCCTTGAAGAGCCAGAGAATTCATAATCGTAGCTAGCATCCCGATGTAATCGCCGGTCGCCCGCTCCATACCTTTTGCGCTCGCTGCTATCCCTCGAAAAAAGTTACCACCGCCAACAACTATAGCAACCTCTCGCTCATCATGATGGAGTTCGGTTATCTGTTTGGAGATGGATTGAAGTATTTTCGGATCTATACCAAAGCCATCTTTATTGGTGAGCGCCTCACCACTAAGCTTGAGTAAAATGCGCTTGTATTTGTATTTGGACAAGTTTACCCCTCCGCTTTATAACATCAGTCCAATTTTACTGTTTTTTTGAAATAAAGTAAGGGCTTAGTCTAATTAGGAGAATTTAGGTTTTTGAGCTGTCACTGAAATCGGTCGGATTTATCTCGTTAAGAAAAGTGCGAAATCTCTTTACTTCCTCTTCTTCGCCTTCACTGCTTAATATCGCAGCCTCTTCTAATACCGACTCTTCTGCAAATATCGGAGCATCCGTTCTAACGGCAATAGCTATCGCATCACTTGGTCGAGAATCTATTTCCATCAGCTTTGAGTCTACTTCCACCTTGATCTTAGCAAAAAAAGTACCATCTTTAATATCGGTTATAACGACCTCATTTACTTCAGCGCTTAACTCAACAAGAATACTTTTTAAAAGATCGTGAGTCAGTGGCCGACTAGGCTTTATTCCTTGCATCTCCATCAATATTGATTGGGCTTCAGTCTGACCTATCCAAATAGGTAAATAACGGTCTCTGCCCTCATCCTTTAATATAACGACGGGCTGGTTAGTCGTGACATCCAAGTTGACACTCTTTAGTTTCATCTTGTACATGATTTCACCGGTCAAAGTTTGGTAACCTACTAATCTCTGTATTTTATAGCCTTTAGCTATTAATTAAAAGTAAGCGCTTAGATGTGATCTCTAACTCATTCCATCGATGCCGCCAAAGACATAGTTGCCTTGACATTAAAAAGTGATATTGGTATTTTCAGTCAAGCAAAAGGTCAGCTTAAAGTATTTAATTAATTTTAGGGAAAAGAAAGGTTTTAAGAAGTTTCTTAGAGTTTGGGCCTATAGCTCAGTAGGCTAGAGCGCACCCCTGATAAGGGTGAGGTCCGTGGTTCGAATCCACGTAGGCCCACTAGAATGATGATCGCTTGCATCTATTGCGTCAGCCTGCGATCTTTCTTCGGGTCGAGTACCTACGTGTACACTCCCCTCAAAATCTCTCGTCTTCCTTATATCTACGGCGCACTAATCCTTCTAGGCCTCGGTATTAGATAGTGATGATCTCGGTAGTTCGAATCCACGTTGGCCCACTAGAAAATCCCCAAGGGGCGTCTATGGCGTCACCTTGCGGAATTTTTCATATCACGTACCTTCATGTACGCGCAGCTTGAGCCCCTGAGGCTTCCTTGTAGACGCACACCTCATAAGCTCTCTTGATCTGGTTTATCAACTAGATCCGAACTTCATTGAATCTATTACCATCTTCATTCACGGACTAAAGGAAACCTAAGCGGTACTATCTGATCATTGTTGATCTTTGGGGAAGAAAAACGTATTACGATCAATGCTATGTCGTCGTCTATCTCACCATCTGCAAACTCTGTTACATTCGATAAAAGCTCATCTACCAACCCTTGAGAACCGATATGGAAATTATTTTCTAATATTTCTTTGACTCTGTAGTCACCAAAAAAATCACGATCCCTTCTCGCCTCAAGCAATCCATCTGTGTACAACAAAATCCCAGACTCTTCGCGAAGCGATACTATGCTTTCCTTATATTTGCCGATCATTTGACCTAATGGCATACCAGTCTCAACACGCACATTGTCAACTAAGTCATCGAAAATAATTATGGGCGGATGACCGGCGCTGGCAACCCTGAGTGTCCTGTTGTTAATATCCAACACAGCATAGAGAGTAGTTGCGTATTCAAAATATTTGATCCTTCCAATAAGAGACTCGCTTGTTTTGGATAAAACATAGGATGGAGAATAATCAGTAGTAGCATGAGCCCGAATAGTGCTCCTAATAGTCTCAGTAAAACCGGCTGCCTCGATTCCTTTTCCGGCGACATCACCTATCAGTAACGCGATCTTTCCGTCATCGACAGGAAAAACGTCATAGAAATCTCCACCTACACGTTCCGGTTTGTAAGCAGCTTTGTAACCTACGGCAATGTTTAATGAGGGCACATAAGGAATCGGAGCTATTAATGCTTCTTGAAGTATTTCTGCTATTCGTCGAAAGTTGTCTTCGCTCTCCTTTAGTTGTCTAGTTCTAAAGTTAACCTGTCCTTCTAACTTAGACCCTGCTCGAATAAGATGGACTACAAATAAACCAGCCGTAACAATTATCACGACTATCATTAATGAGACCAGTATTGATATATCTAATGCAACATCATTTAAGGAAAGCAAGGCCTCACTTTTCAAGGCACCTATTGCAAGAAACCATGAAGCATTATCTATTTGGACGGAAGAGACAGCAAAAAGGTAGTCAATATTTTTTTTGCCATTAGCTTCCTTTAATGAACTGGCTCTATTTAAATCATTTATATTTGGAAGTCGGCTCTCTCCTGACCACATAGCCTGTCCTTCCAAATCAAATTTAAAAAATTCTTTACTGGCTTCTCTCCCTATCAAATTTTTGTTTTCCGTCCAGAGTATTCGGTAATTCTTATCTAAAAGAAATATTTGACCATTTTTTGTTGATTCAAGTGGTCTAAAAAGTCTATTGCTAAAGGTATCAAAGTTCAGATCGAGCGCCACAACCCCTGAAAAACCTGAATTTGTATAAATTGGAGAAGATATTGTCAGGACGTCTGGAATATCATCGTTCTCAAGGCTATCAATTTTTTCAATGAAAGTTTTTTCTAAATCATCCGTGAATATTGCTTCACTAAAATAATCATTATCAGAAATATTTTTTTTCTCTAAATTATGATCTGCCGCAGCATACACGACACTTCCATTAACATCGATTACCTTTATTTCAACTACACCTAAGGGTTTAAGCTCGATTAATCGGCGCGATAATTCGACACGACTCTCATCTTCAAAAAAACCTTAATAATGGCGGCTTCAGCTATTGCATTGGTCTCCCTGGTTAAACTGTCTAGATAAAGCTTTATACTGTTGGCTCCTCGTTCAGCTAATATTAGTTGCTTCTTGTTAAACTCATCAATAGAAGAACTTTTCGAAGCGGCCAAAGAGGAAAAGCCAAGAACGATTATCGTTACCAACAAGGCAAGCATGATCGATGTAGTAACCAGAATATTAAATTTATTCCGCTTAAACAATAACTCTCCTAACAAGTGCTTAGTAATACATTATTTCCAATTACTTTCCTTTATATGCAAAAGTAACCAATTTATTTATTAATTTGTCATAGTTGGAAGTGTGGATACAGTTCCCCAAAGCTTTCACCACCGAGAACTGCGAGGATCCTCTCCTAAGAAGCTCCGCTCTTTCATCTTTCATTGACACATTTACTGCTTGTATGTTATTTGTGCTATAAGAAATATCTCGAAAATTAAATTTTTCTGATCACTTGGGAGGGATTTACATGTCAACATTTTTTATGTTTGGACAGTATTCATCAAAAGGGCTAAAAGAGATGAGCCAAGAAAGAACCGGTTTTATCGTTGATCTCATTGATAAGTATGGCGGTAAAGTCTATTCGATGCATGTGCTGCTAGGAGATAATGATTTAGTCTTCATAGTGGATCTTCCATCAACTGAACAGGCGATGAAAGCTTCTGTCGCTCTCAGCAAGCAGACAGGTATATCTTTTACTTCATCTCCAGCTGTCACCGTAGATGAGTTCGACGGCATGATATCCGATTTCTGATTTCGCCTTAATAACGCTTAATTTACCAATTTCATTTTTACCAAAGAAGTAGTCTTCGTTTTTAGAGATCCGCTTTTAGCTATTTTTTATTCTGGTAACTTTCGGGCACTTCACCTCTTCGCCGTCTGCCATGCCCTGACTAACTAAAACCCTCATGTTTACCCATTATTCACTGTGGTATAGAGATTTGAATATAAAATCGACTAAATGAGGGATGCCCGATGGCAATGCGAGAGCCTATAAGAGAAGCGGAAACTGCCGAATATGAAAAGGCGTGTATCCGTAAAGACGGTATTAGGATTCCCGTACATCTGGATGTCTTTAGAATTGATAACGATGCCGGAATGCCAATTGGTTTAGATGCGATAATAGATGAGCGATAACACGCTTTCAAGTGGTCGATATATCCTCATTCCTTTTGTGATTGTTCTAAATAATTAAGAGCGATTTTGATAGATCGAGCTGATAAAAAATGGTTGCTGTTCAGCGTAATCGGGTAAATTCATAAACAGTCAACATAGCTTGTTTGGGTGTGAAAAGTGTTTTATTGGCTATTTCTGTTTATAGCGATAATCTTAGAAGTCGCAGGCACTACCTCCATGAAACTTGCAAAAGGTTTCTCCCAAACCATCCCATCGATACTAGTTTTTATTTTTTATGGTACATCGCTAATATTTTTAACGTTGGCTCTAAGACGGATCCATATGAGTCTGGCATATGCCATCTGGGCAGGTATTGGTACGGCCCTAATAGCCTTGATCAGTTACCTTTACTTCAATGAACCGATGAGTACCATTAAGCTCATAAGCTTAGCTCTCATTGCCCTTGGAGTAATCGGGCTTAGCTACGGCGACGCTTAAGTCACTAATGTGAAATAGTTGACATAATATGAGCTAATTTTTTACCCCAAATATGCCGATAAATCAATTGTCATGCAGCGACTTAGCAAAAGTAATTTTGAAGCCCTGTTAGTAATATCATTATTCGTAGTCTTTGGCGTCCTTAAAATAGTTTTGGCTAATAAGATCGCTATGCTTAACCTCTATTTTATCCCTGTTCTTGTTGCCGGATATTATCTTGGAAAAAAGCGCGCCGTCTTAAGCGCTATAGCCAGCGTCCTTCTCGCCGTCCTGTTTATGATCAGGTGGCCAAATGAGATAATCGAGGGAAATAATGAGCTCTATTCGGGCCTAAATATTCTCGTTTGGGCAAGCCTATTAATATTATCGAGTATCCTCGTAAGCACCTTAAATGAAAGACGCCAATATAAGCAGAACGCAAATACTTTCTTTTTACTTGAAAAATATCTTAAAGACGTCACCATGCAGGAAAGTCACCCCAGCAGGGTTAGCAAGATGGCCAGAAAGGTCGGTGAAGAACTAAGGCTTCATCCTCGACTGACAAGAGGAATCGAAGCGGCAGCCTTAATACACGACATTGCCGACACTCCGGAAGGAAAAGAACTTTTGCTGGAATGCAGTAAATCCGGTAATGGAACGGACCCGATTTTTGATGTTGCCCTCCCTGTCCTATTAAAGAAAGATTCCACTACGACCCTTGATAGCTTACCGATTGGCTCAACCATCCTCGATGTTGTCGATCGTTACGATGATCTTTGTAATGAATCGGACGATATGGAGGCCTGGCAACTGATCAGGGAGCTTGAGTCAACGGCCGGTAAAGGTGAGCAACGTGTTATCACCGCCCTATCCAGAACCTTGCATAAACAGACCGCTTAAAAAAATAAATCTCTTGGCAAGTTTGATTTTGTATTAATGGCATCGTGGAGATTTGTCTTTGCTCTTCTCATCCGAGCTTTTAAAAGACGCAAGACAGGCTTGAAGGTTTGACATTACAACTTGACGCATTGGAATTCTTAGACAGGCAGTATCTTATGCTTTTTGAAACGTACGCGATCGCTTATAAAGGGTCTTAAAATCACCAATATCCGGACGTTGAAGTAAGCCTGCCAATTCGCATTCATTCCGGCAGCAACCTATCGATCTGGACCGGTCCCCATTATATCTGTAGCTTAATATAAACCTATAGCCTTCAGTTTTCGCCAGCCTCCTGGCAATATCGGTTATTCTAGTCCTAGGAAAAGACTTCATCAATTCTTTTTGGTTATATTGAACCATCTATACACCTCATAAATCCGATTAACAAATATACCCGATAAGTGACCCCTTAAACATTATCTGACTGATTTCTTGCATGTTAACCAAATAATCGTCCGCCATTTTGATATCTAATATTAAATTTATTATTCTTTGCATGCTTGTTAATAATTTAGACCCCTACTTCTTTCAAAAGGGGTCTCGTGAGGTTGATATGAAGACATAAAAAAAGAAATGTTTTTAAAAGGGCGATTTTTTAAATATTGCGGAATGATAAAACAGCTTTTCACTCGGTTCTATTCTCTCAAAACCGGCTGCTGTGATGGCTTCAAATATAGCGTTTATCATCCGCTCTGAAACTTTATGTTCTCCGAAAAATAGGCTGCCATTATTTTTTAGAACTCTTTTTAACTCGATTGCAGTCTCCTCCAGCTGGCTCTCTTTAAATATCTCCTCAAAAACGTTCACGGTAAAAATATTGTCAATGCTTTCACTGCTGATACCAGTTTTTGATGAGTTTGCCAGTAGCGGCTCTACATTGCTTGAAGACGGATACTTTTTCATCCTTCGCTTCATTTTTTTAAGCATCTTCTCTTGAATGTCTTGCGAGATTACCTTGCCTTCCATGCCTACAGCGTTTGCAAGTTCGCCTGTAAAGAATCCAGGTCCACACCCGATCTCTAATATAGTACTTCCCTCTTTTATCTCAGCAAGTTTAGCAGCTTTTTTAGCTAAGCTTTTATCCCGAAATGGCGGAAGTAAAGCAAAGGACGCCCACGATGGAAACGGGCTTTTAGGAAGTTCTTTCTCCTCAATCATCTTAAATACCTCTTTTAACCAATCTATAGATGATGTAGCCAGGGATCATGACCACTACCATAGACAAAACGTAATTGATCACGCTAGCCAGAATAAACCGCTCTTTATCAGTATCGAAAGTTGAGGCCTTAACTCCGACAGGGTGTTTTAAAAAGGGCTGTAACGAGGCCATGATTTTGGCCCTCAAAGAGACGTCTTTAAGCGATCTCCATTCCCAACCATAATCAGCTTTGTATAGCGTATGAATGACTTTGCCTTCTTTCTCGGTTGGCATCTGCGGATACAGATTATCGTCTTTATCGACAATCGAAAACCCTTCTCCGGGATCCTCGTTCGGTGGTGTTTCACCAAGTGATATGTAGACCTTTTCGTCCTCTAACTTATTGTTTTTTTTCGAAAGGTCGTACCTCATCCATCGCGCTTCTTTTGGATATTTATAAGAATCTACAGTTTCATCTTTAAAAACAATCAACCCTTCAGCTTGAGCCACTCTAGCTAATAGAATACCCGTATCAAGGATAAGAAAAAGAATTAACAATAACAAAATAGCAGCTGTGATTAATCGTCTAATCATTTAATAACACGATCCTCATTAGCAATAAGTTACTCGGCCGGGCCAATAACAACAACTTCATCGACCGGTTTTTTTATCACCTTTTCATTTATGATCTTTTTTGATGTCTCTTTTCCACTTACCGAAATGACTTCATAAGTAACTCTCTTGAAACCGTTCTCTCCCTCAATTTTTATGTAACTCTCACCGGGAGAGAGACTCTCATCGACTTCCTCAACGGTCTCGAAAGGTATTTCGGCAAGGACGGACTCAGATTTTATTTCTTCATTATTGCAACCAGATAACAATAAAGTGGCGGTAATTATCGCCACCATCAAGACGATTATCGTCTTTTTGTTGTCTTTATCCAAAAATTACACAACCTCTGCCGGATTCCAACATACTATCAAGTCCTCGTTATAATGATCGATCTCATCCATGTCGGTTGATTCTATCGAGAAATCAAAAACTTTTAAATTTTCCTCAACTCTGTCAATATTCGCTGATTTGGGAATGACGATAAAGTCTTTCTGAAGAGACCACCGAATTAGTATTTGAGCAGGAGTCTTTCCATATTTCTCCGCTTTTTTGACTAGTTTTTGATCATTTAAGCGCTGGCCTCTTGTAAGCGGAGCATATGCCTCGACCTGCGTCCCTATGCTCTGACAAAACTCGACAAGGTCTTTTCGGTGCTGGTAATTATATGGGTGCAACTCTACTTGATTGACAGCCGGTATGATGCTGGACTGCTCTATTAATTCCTCTAAATGGTCTATCATGAAATTACTTACACCGATAGACCTTAAACTGCCGCCCTCACAAAGAGTCTCAAGAGCTTTCCATGATTCGACTCGGACATCTTCAAGCGGCCAGTGTACCAGAAAAAGATCGATATAATCGAGACCGAGCTGTTTTAGGCTTTCATTGAAGGCACTGATAGATGTATCGAAGCCTTGATCGCTATTCCATAGTTTTGTAGTTACAAATATCTCTTCTCTTGGAATACCGCATTGCCTTACTGCCTCTCCAACTGTTCTCTCGTTTCCATACACTTTTGCCGTATCAATATGCCGATATCCGCTTTTAAAAGCATCCATGATAAGATTTTTCGCGTATTGCCCCGCAACTACTTGAAATACCCCTAGACAAAGCCGGGGTATCTCGAAACCACTATTAAGCAATATTTTAGAATCAGCATTTAATTTCATTATTATTGTATTAAAAAATTATAAGGTCTGTTGGGCATAATTACAATCGGCTCGAATGGAAGTTTTTTCCAAATGGGTATAAAAATATCGGAGAAAAGTAGATGTCAAAAGAAGCAGCTGGATTCGGACAGATGATGTTTAATTCCTTACCCTCGGGTATCGTCATCGTAGACGACAACCGAGATATACTCGCTATTAATGAGTTTCAAAAAATAATGTTCCATATAAGAGACGATGTCGAAAGCAAAAACCTTTTTGACATCGGTGTTACTTTTATGACCGTTGATGATAAACCCATTCAATTCGAAGAATATCCTTTTTCAGAAGCAAAAAAAAGTGGCAAAACCGTTACAGGCTTTGAACACAAAATAAGATTAAGATCTGGTGAGATCATCTATGTATCTCTTAATACCAGACCTTTTGCAGATTCCCTTGGACGAAACGTACTCCTCATCTCATACTACAACATAACCCATCATCAACAAACCGAAAAGAGGTTGCTTGAACAGAGGTTCCGATTAGAAAAGGTTATTACGAACGAACCATTGATATTGTTTGAGTTAGACAAGGAAGGGGTTTTTACTCTCTCTGACGGCAAAAGCCTGGTATCGCTCGGCTTAGAGCCAGGCGAGGTCGTAGGCCAATCTGTCCTTGAATTATATAAAGATTTTCCAAGTATTGTAGATAATATGAAGAAAGGCCTTAAGGGAGAGACCGTAGTATTTACTGCAGAATTATACGGTCTCGTTTTCGATACAATAATCACCCCAATATTTGATGAGAATAAAAATCTGCAAAGCCTAATTGGCGTATCTATCGAGCAGACTGAAAAGGTTGGAACTGAGAGAAAACTTGAGGAAATCCAAAGCAACTTAATCAATGTTGTCCAAAATACCCCCGTCATTATTTTTTCACTGGATAATATCGGAATTATTACTTTTATAGAGGGATACGGTCTGAAAGCCTTAGGCCTTGAAGCAGATGACCTAACGGGGGCTAATATCTACGACTTTTTCAAAGATAGCATCGATATTTTAAATTTAATCGATCGTGTTTTGGCCGGTGAGACCTTCTCTGCAAAGCTCAATTTCAATGAATCAATTCTTAGCACAAGCTTCAAGCCTATATTTGATAAAAATGACAATCTTATTGGCGCCACCGGAGTCGCCTTTGATATTACTGAACTTGAAAAAAGCGAGCAAAAACTTTCAGATAGCAATCAAAGGCTTGATGAGGCACAACATATCGCTCACGTCGGTAACTGGACATGGAACATGAAAGATAATGAGATGACTGGATCAGCCGAGGCCTTTAATCTATTCGGTGTGTCGGAGACTAAGGACGTAATAACTTATAACGATTTAATGGATCTTATTCACCCTGACGACAAAGAGAGATCGATCGAGACTGTTAAAAGAGCGATTGACGAGCTAAGAGAATATACCTTGGAGCATCGCGTCTCAGTACCCGGTGATACCGATAGGGTCGTCCTGACAAAAGGAAGGGTCGTCGCTGACGAAAACGGCGAACCGCTTAAGCTCGTTGGCACCATACAAGACGTAACTGAAGCAAGGTTAGCCGAAGAAGAGCTAAGAACAAAAGATAAAAAGATAAGAGAAGCTTATTCGGACGTGTTCAGCGCCGTTACCGGAGACAAATTGCTAATCATGACAAGCAGTGAGCTTGATGGTTCACTCGGTGAGCAAGTCGGTGATAGGTTTTACTTATCAGATTTCGCTGACCTATCAAAAGCAAGAGACCATATAAGCGAACTTGTGGATACTTATTTCCCTGACACTGAAAACTCGTACGACATAATAGTGTCAGCGGGAGAGATCATGACTAACGCGATTAAACACGCTGGCGGTTGTGAGGTTGCAATCTATAAAAATAATTCTCTGATCCAGCTTAAGATAACTGATTCAGGCCCGGGCATCGACTTTAGCATCCTTCCCAAAGCAACACTCGTTCCCGGTTTCTCAACAGAACAATCCCTGGGCCTTGGCTTTAGTATTATCCTTGAGATTTGTAGCCGGGTACTTCTCACTACTCAGCCCGGACATACAAGCCTGGTCCTTGAGTTAGGGGGCTCGGGCTTAAAAAAAGAAGATGCCGCCTGAAAATAACCTTATTTGATTGCTAGTCCGTATCCCTTATAATTCGAAAAAATGATAAATCGTTTATTTATTTTCACTTATGTGTCGATATAATTGATAAGAGGTGAACTTATGAAACAGCACGCTAGTTGCCCTAAATGTGAGCATGACGTATCGGTCTGGCAGATCATGAAAGCGCCATCCCCTTTTAACTTAAGGTGCCCAAAATGCGGCGTAAGGATCCATGTCAAAGGTTGGAATAAAACGCTCACTTTCAATACTATTGCCAGCGGGTTTATTCTTTCGGCAATGCTTATCTATCTTTTTATCACCACGGAGATGCCTCTTGCTTTGATTATCGGAATTGTAATCGCTATTGTTCTTCTTTCGGAAATCCTTTTAAGCCTAATAGTTATAAATAAAGGGACACTGATAATTCCAGATCGAAGATCGGTCGATAGGGCCGATAAGCCGGTAGGACCCCGTTCACAAGAGTCCTAAGTCGAGTCTTTTAGTTTATTCTTAGAGATATTTTAAATGATTTTTGACTGAAGTATCTGGACATTTCCGGACCAGCATTTAATGAGTTTATCTGTCGTTTATCAAAAAATACCCCGTAAACAGCCGCTGCCGCACCAATAATAAATAATAGTATGATTATCACGAGACAACCCTTTAAATAAATAATACTCATTCGCTACTCATTTCTTTATATAATCTTTGATCTTATATTATTATAATGATTTCAAATCTTTTTCGTCCTTAATCTTAAATATTTCTGTAAATTAGGTGGAGATGGCAGACGATCAGCAAAATATTCTAGAGATCTATGGTCTTTCCAAGAACTACGGTACATCCTCTGGAGAGTCTTTAAGAGCGGTGGCCGGAATAGATCTCAGCGTTTTCGGTGGAGAGGTCTTCGGCCTGCTTGGTCCAAACGGCGCCGGAAAAACGACAACAATCGGCATGCTGACTACCAAAATTAAGATAAGCGGCGGAAAAGCGGCAATCTCCGGATTTGATGTTGCAAAAGAAAGTATGGCCGTTAAAAAAACGATCGCCGTCGTGCCTCAATCAATAAACCTAGATCGAAGTCTGAGCGCACGAGAAAATCTGATCTTTCACGCGAAATATTTTGGAATCAATACCCAAAAGGCTTGCGAAAACGCTGACAGGCTCTTAAAAGTAATGGGTCTAGAAAATAGAGCCGGTGATTACCCTAGCCAATTCTCCGGAGGCATGGCCAGGCGCCTACTTATTGCAAGAGCACTTATGCATGATCCTAAGATCATATTTCTCGATGAAGCTACCACGGGCTTGGACCCCCAGACTAAGAGGATGATCTGGGATATAGTAAGCGAGCTTAACGATAAAGGTCTTACTATATTTTTAACAACACACAATATGGAAGAAGCCGACAGACTGTGTGATCGCATCGCCATCATGGATTCCGGCAAGATATTGGCGCTTGATACCCCAGCAAATCTAAAAAAAATAGTCCAAGGCGGTAACATTATCGAAATTCAGACTGATTCCGACTGTGAACAATTGAAAAATTGGCTTGATGACGAACTCGATGGTGTCCATAATATCGAATGCTCTCCTTCGACTCTAAGGCTTTTTCTGGATCGTCCGGATGAGAATATGATTAAAATAATAGAGATCGCCAGGGCTCACGGAGTTGGGTTAGAATCAATAGAGCTTCATGGCGTCACTCTTGAAGATGTATTCATCCATTTAACGGGAAAGGGCCTTAGAGAATGAATAGAAAGACTTTTCAGGCCTTACTTGTCCGAGATATTAGGGTCCTCCTAAGGAACTACCCGGACTTTATCTTGCGTATCGGCGTAAACCCTATCTTTCTCGCATTTATTTTCGGTTTCGTCCTCCCTAAGACAGGGGGGATACCCGAATCATTCGCAAATATCATTTTTCCGGGGATCTTGGGACTTAGCATCATAAGTGCCGGTGTTCAAGGTACAGCGATTCCCCTAGCCTGGGACTTTGGGGCGACAAGAGAGATCGATGACCGACTGATGGCTCCGATCAATACAATCTGGGTGCTGGTAGAAAAAATTATCTTTGGCACTTTTCAATCGCTGGCTGCCGGAATAATAGTATTTCCTGTCGCCTATTTCCTGATGAGAGATAATCTAAATATTGAACTGACTAGCATACCTCTATTCATAGTTGTAATCTTACTGTCCAGTTTCATCTCGGCTTCCCTTGGTATGGTCATGGGAACCATCTTCGAACCAATGAGGTTTGCTATTATGTTCGCTACCATTATAATCCCCATGATATTTTTGGGCGCAACCTACTATCCTTGGGCAATGCTAAGCAATATTCCTTGGCTCAAATGGGCGATCCTAGTCAATCCGCTTCTCTATATAAATGAGGCGTATCGGGCGATCCTGACTCCGTTTGTCCCCCACATGAATATTCTGTTTTCACTTCTCGGCCTTGTCGTAAGTCTTTTGATCCTTTTATACGTCGCAAAGATCGGTTTTGAAAAAAGAGCGTTTAATTAGAAGGCTTTTTGAAGGCATCATATAAGATTATCTAGAAACCAGTTTGCTGCCAGTCGGCTGACTTCTTCCAATGCTCCGGCCTCTTCGAACAGATGAGTAGCGCCCGGTACTATCTCGAGTTTTTTGGAAGATCTGATCTTACCTAAAGCGTCCTTATTTAATCTTATTACAAGATCGTCGGCACCGCCGACGATCATTAGGGACGGAGCATTTACTTCTAAAAGTTCGGTACCGGCAAGATCCGGCCTACCTCCCCTTGAGACGATCGCATACACCCCCCCTTCTCTGGCGTCCGCCTTTAACGCGGCTGCTGCACCGGTACTTGCTCCAAAATAACCGATTTTCATATCTCTATATTCATTTTTCGTTTTCACCCATTCTTTTGCTATAAGAAGTCTTTTAGTAAGGAGATCGATATCAAATCTGAACTCAGTTGTGACTATATCTACCTTTTCCTCTTCCTGTGATAGAAGATCAATTAGAAGGGTG
>Ga0255058_10000304_pt1 | contig 29643 bp, 28 predicted proteins | sample Cases_109_9_MG_FD_188637 | JGI IMG/M metagenome (GOLD analysis project Ga0255058, IMG submission 188637) | Seawater microbial communities from Amundsen Gulf, Northwest Territories, Canada - Cases_109_9 | ecosystem: Environmental > Aquatic > Marine > Gulf | place: Canada: Northwest Territories... | reverse complement strand
GGCGGCGTCTTTGGTGATGTTCACGGGGCTGGACCCGTCGGCGTTCATCACGTAGATGTCGAAGTCGCCATCGCGGTCGGAGCTGAAGGCGATCATGCCCGTCAGCGGCGTAGCGGTTGGGCTGCCCTCAACAGGCGTCCGGCCGCCGACAAGGACGCTGCTGTCCTCCCCGCCACCGGACAGCAGCGCTACAAGGATGATGATCGTCACCACTGCTATCGCTCCCGCGCCCAAGGCAAGGCGTACCGTGGGACGGCCGCCCCATCGCTTCGCGGCTTCGAGTACACCCTGCGGCGATGGCGGTGGCTTTCCCATCCCCGCATCTGCCGCGGCCTCGGCGGTTGGCGCCGATACGGGAGCTTCGCCTTCCCTGTCGATCCCGGCAATTCCGTCGTCTGCGCCCAGCAGCGCTGCAACGGTTCGGACCAGTCGTTCAAGGTGCTGCTTGAGTGGCGGCGTCAGCGCATCCAGCCAGTGAGTGCCGCTTATGAAGTACTCCATAGATTCTGAATACGAGACGTCTTCGATTCGGAGCGGCAGGATCGGGATGCTCTTGCTTGCCGCTCTTTCGATCTCTCTCATCACGTGCGGCGAGGTATTCGCGCTCGACGAAAACACGAGCACGAAAACGCGGCTGCTATTTATGGCCCGAACCAAGGATGCAGCGTAATCTTTCCCGGGGGTCACATCGCGTGGAGCCACCCAGCATCGAATCTGATGCTGCTCTAGGGTTGCCACCACCGCGTTAGCGGTGGCCTTGTCCTCTTCCGCGTAGCTGACGAAGACGTCGTGGGTCATCGATAGGTTCTCCGGTTCGCTACCCGCCAATTGTGGGCTGACCCATGTAGGAGAAAGCCCCCTCCCACTCCAGTTGAACTGGGGCGTACTGGATGCGCGGTTCCGTGGCTACCACACGCCCCTTCGGCTTGTATTCCTCACCCCTTGTCGAACGTGACGTCCGATGTACGTGACGATCTCCCTTCTGCGGAGGGCGCTAATCATAGTGCGTTAGCCTAGGGGAGTTGTCAGTCGTGGAATGCCCCACACGACGTCATCGGCTCATGGACATGTGTCAATGAATTGCGCTTGCGATCAGAAGCGCACTTCACGCCTCTGATCGCCATATCTGGGTTGACTTCCCGTCCCAGTTGAGTGAGTGATGTGACCGATGGTTAGCGAGTCACTCCAGTCACTTGCGGCTCAGGCTCACGCTTCGTTCAGTCCCGGTGATCGCCTCGCAACGCTCCCGGCGGCGTGGGCTTGAGCTCCGTCCGGACCCCCCGATTTCCCTGAAGTTTCCCTGAAGATCCCCTGAAGTTTCCGTATCTGGTGGCTTATCAATTGACCTGTTTTCACGCGGGGTCGTTTTCACCCCGTTCTTACCTCGGTTTCACCCCGGGTTTTGAACCTGCAGCCTTAGCAATCGAGCCACGCACGGTGTGACTTTTAATCCGGGAGTCGTGGGTTCGAATCCCACCGGGCCCTCCATTCCCTACTTTTACCTAGCTTCTCGCCTTCGAATCTGCCCATCTCGACCGAGCCGTCGGCGCATGGTGCAAACGCCACTTGACAGGCTGTTATGGATTGGGCAAACTTACGGTCTCAAACAGTCTGCGGCGCTGTCTGGGCAGGCAAGGGGGTGCTTGGAGTCTGCCAGGCTCCAGTCTGCGTCCGTTCTAGGTGAGCCGGCCGAGCGGCTGGCTCACAGCCTCGCAGCGTTGCGGCTAACTACCTACCCGCGGGCTTCGACTGATCTCGAGGCCCGGTGGCTGTCGCTGGGAGGCTTCGCTTGCGGCTGGATGTCTCAACGGATGATAGTGATGGCGCGGAGGCGCTGTCGATCCGCTTGCTTTCCTCCTTCCATGTGGTTCGCAACGGAGAGCCGGTCGACGATGGCCTGGGTCGCAAGGGACGACAGCTGCTGAAGATACTCTCAGCGAACCGGTGGAAGCGTCTACCGAAGGACCTCCTCACGGAGATGATGTGGCCGGAAAGCGATCCGGAGGCGGCAACGATATCGCTAAAGGTTGCGGCCCACAATCTTAGAAACGCGCTGGAGCCGGACAAGGAAAGCCGCGAGCCGGGACGCTGGGTCATCGCGGACAACGGCACATACCGCCTCAACCCGGATGCCGACATCAGGATCGACGTCGAGCGCTTTCGCGCCCACCGCGATCAAGGCAGGGCGTCACTGGCGGCTGGCGCCGACACAACCGCCCGTCTTGAATTCGAAAAGGCCGAAGAGCTCTACGTGGGTGACTATCTGGAAGAGGACACTTACGAGGACTGGACCATCGTCCGTCGGGAGGAGCTGCGAGACCTTTATCTGGATACTCTCGGAAGGCTCGCGTCTCTCGCGCTGGCAGAAGATATTCACTCAGATGTGATCGGATACTGCCACAAGATCATTCTGGCAGACCCATGCCGAGAAGACGCCTACCAGATGCTAATGCGCAGCCACGGCGCGCTCAATCAGATTGCGCGCGCAGGATCCTGGTATGCCGTCTGCCGCTCTGCCCTGCAGCGACAGATCGGCACACTGCCAAACGCCGAAACCGTGTCCGCATTTGAGGAGCTGTTCGCGGATCGCGAAGAAGTGTCATCAGACCTTCGCACGGCGTGAGGCCTTGTTCCCTCAGCCTTCGCTCAATCATGGGCTATCGCGATTAACCGCTCGTTAACTGCCATTGAGACGCCAATAGGTCGGCGATTGGCGTATCGATAGTCCGGGTCCGCCCAGATAGAGCGCAACTCCGGCATTCCGAACGAGTCAGCGAAGCCGCTGAAGAGGTATCCGGATCCCCCTGCCTCCGCGCTTCGTGGGTTAACCACGCCTTAACCGGCCGCCCATACGATCGTCTGCACTCGGCGGCATAGCGTCGCGAATCGAGTGAGAGAGTGGATGTCATCAGACGGATCGCACCGTGAGTCGATACGAGACGTTCGTACTGCGGCTCTGGATAGAAGACGGCAGTGCCGTGAGGCATGGCGAGGTCCGTCACGTCGCCACCGGCAAGGAGCTTCGCTTCCTGCGAATCGACCAGGCAATCAAGTTCATTGAATTCATGGCGCGCCGGCAGATCTTGTCGGCGGAGAGCCCTGACGACTCCAATCTGAGCCCAGATCACGTGCCAATCGATTTCGGGCCGTGGCAATCGAGAGAATAAGCATGGCGGACAGGAGAAACGTTTCGTTCTCGGTACAGACGCGCGGCCGCGTTGATGCCGTTCCTGTAGCCGACGAGAGGCTCGAGTGGAACCTGCCGGGCACGCTCGTTTGGGGGCAGCAGACGAAGCACTTCCAGATGACCTTCAAGCGAATCATCGATGTCGTGGTCGCATCCGTCCTTCTCTTCTTTCTGGCGGCCCTACTGATCTTCGTGGCCTTCGCAATCAAGATCGATTCCCCCGGCCCCGTCTTCTACCCTCATGTCCGCGTGGGGCATAACGGACGCCGATTTCGCATGTTCAAGTTCCGATCGATGGTTGTGGACGCGGACAAGGCGAAGCAGGGGTTGCTGTCGCAGAACGAAACAGATGCACCTCTGTTCAAGATCTCCAATGACCCTCGGCGGACCAGGGTCGGACAGTTCATCCGGCGCTTCAGCATCGATGAGTTCCCGCAGCTGATCAACGTACTTCAAGGACACATGAGCCTTGTCGGACCCAGGCCCGGGCTGCCAGACGAGGCGGCGCAGTACGACAGCAACGACGCACACAGGGTTGTGGCCGTTCCTGGGATGACCGGCCTGTGGCAGGTGAGCGGTCGCAGCCTCCTCTCCTTCGAGGAGATGGTTGAACTCGACGTGCAGTACGCGCGGAATTGGTCGATCTCGCTAGACCTCAAGACCCTTGTCCAGACCGTCCCGGTGATCCTCGGCGGGAAAGGGGCCTACTAGCGACATGCGGAAGGCGATTCCGAGTACTACACACGGCTATCACGTGAGCTGGAGGCCGGCGTGAGAAGTGATTTGCGCACCAACGGGACCGCGCCGTCCGAGTCGGCGGCGATGCCCATGACGTTGCCAGCAACCTCACTGTCTTCACGCCCTCCCGGAAGCCAGTACCCGATAGAGACGCATGCGTTGACCAAGCGTTTTCCCCGGGCCGCCGGATGGCGCCAAATACTGAGCAGCGGCGAGGGCAAGCTCGTTCTGGACGGGATCGATCTAGCGGTCCGGCGCGGCGAAATCTTCGGGCTTCTGGGCCCAAACGGAGCAGGCAAGACCACACTCATGAAGGTGCTTTCCGGGCTACTTCTGCCGAGCGGGGGAAAGGCCTTCGTCGCTGGTTTCGACGTCGTCGAAAACAGCCTCGAGGTTCGGAAGCGGATCGGCCTCGTTCACGGCGATGAGAGGACGTTCTTCTGGCGCCTGTCCGTGGCCGAGAACCTGCGATTCTACGCCACTCTTTACCGGATTCCACGTCGAGAAGCAGATGAGCGCATCAAGCGGCTGTTAGATCTCGTTGGTCTGACAGCTGCGGCAGACACCAGAATGGACCGCTTTTCTACAGGGATGAAGCAGCGGGCGGCCATCGCGAGAGGATTGCTCAACGACCCCGAGATCCTTCTCATGGACGAGCCCACCCGCACCCTCGACCCCGTGGCCTCACGTGACGTCCGCAACTTCATCCGCAAGAGCGTGACCGATGGCGGCCGCCGCACGGTGTTGCTGGCCACGAACTTGATGTCGGAAGGCGAGCAGCTGTGTGACCGTCTGGCGATGTTGAATCACGGACGGGTCTGTTTCGCCGGAACGATTGACGAAATGCGACAAACAATCCAGGTCGAACAGGTACACAGCATCTCGGTGAGCGGGATCGAGCCTGAGAAGCTCCAGCGCCTCGCCGCTCTTCCGGCCGTCCTCTCTCTCAGCGTGAGGCCGGCCGCCAGGGAGCGATACGAAGTAAGCTTGGGCGCCACGAGGGACAGTTCCGTCGTGCCTCAGGTCATCAGCCGACTCGTCGCCGAGGGCGGTCACGTCTGGTCGAGTAAGCCGCGAGAGCTTTCATTGGAAGAGCTCTTTCACCTGACCATCGACTCCAACGTCGATGAGCGAGCGAACGGATCTGAGGGAGCAACGTCGTGAGTACGGTCACACTCGCCTTCCTCAGGAGAGACCTTTTGATCTGGTCGAGCTACCGGACCTCCGTGGTCTCCTTCGCGCTCGGTGCCGCGGTGATGATCGGCATCGTCTATTTCCTCGGACAGGTGGTCGAGGCGGATTCCGACGTGCTGGATGAATACGGAGGCGACTATGTGGCGTTCCTGCTCAGCGGGTTCGCCTTCGTGGACCTCTTCAACCGCGGTCTGAGTGCCCTTCCCGGCATGATCCGAGAGCAGCAGCAGAACGGCACGCTGGAACCACTCCTAGTGACTCCAACCCGGCTAGTGGAGTTCGTCGTGGGGTCGTCTTTGTTCAGCCTGATCCTTTCATCCGGACGCGCCATCCTAATGCTCTTGTTCGGCGTGATCTTTCTTGGCTTCTGGCGAGACGCTGACCCAGTCTCCATGTTGATCGTCCTGATTCCGGGCGCCGTCGCGGTCTTCGCCCTGAGCATCCTGTTTTCCGCGGTTGTGATCCTGATCAAAAGAGCCGACCCGATCGTCGCTGCCTACAGCCTCATGACAGCGATTCTGGGAGGCTTGCTGTTTCCTGTTGAGGCCCTGCCCTTCTGGATAAGGCCGTTCTCCTGGTTCGTGCCGCTGAGTCACGCTCTATCAGGACTGAGGCTCGGCCTTGCGGGCCATCCTCCCTCGACCGTACTGCCCGAGGTGGTAGCACTACTGGCGCTGTCGGCAGTGCTCCTGCCGCTTTCGATCGTCTCCTTCAACTGGGCGCTGTCCAGGGCGAAGCAGGACGGGACGCTGGTCCAGTACTGAGCAAGACATGGGAGATGAATTGGGATGAAAGACAACAAGTACAACATCAAGCGAAAGGAGCCTGGGGCATGAACGAGAACATAGTTGGAGACTCAACGATCGCGGCCGCCGAGGATCAAGTGTCCTGTGATCTGGAGGGCGAATCGGCGATCCTCAACCTGAGTAACGGCGTGTACTACGGCCTGGACCCTCTGGGGGCTCGAATCTGGGAACTGATCCAGGAGCCCAGGACCGTCAATGAGGTTCGCGACGTCATCCTGACGGAATACGAAGTCGAACCCGAACGATGTGAAAGCGACCTTGTCGACTTGCTGGAACAGCTGAACAACCAGGGGCTCATTCAGGTGAGTAATGCTCAACCTGCATAAGTTCTTCGGACTGACACCCGAGGAGCGCAGGCTGTTGCTAACCGCGACCTTTCTGGTCGGCCTCGTGAGGGTCGGCCTGTGGCTACTTCCGTTTCGCACGGTCCGACGGCTTCTCGGGCGCCTGAGGCGTCCCGCCGGCGCGGACCGCCGCAACGATGAGCTGTCGTCAGAGCGGATCGCCTGGGCGGTGGACGTCGCGGGCAAGCGAATCCCCGGCGGCGGAAATTGCCTCGTCCAGGCCTTCGCCACTCAGGTGCTCCTCGACCGAAGGCGCCGTGCGGCGCGGCTCCGGATCGGCGTCGCCAAGGACGCACAAGGAAACCTGGAGGCTCACGCCTGGGTCGAGAGTGACGGAATGGTCATCATTGGCGGCTCAGACGTGTCCCGCTTCGTCGCATTCCCGGCCATGGAAGGTGAGACTTCATGAGCGGAATCACCGGTCTCTACCATCGCGACGCGCGGCCCGTCGATCGCGCCGACGTGCAACGTATGGTCGCGGCGATGCCTCACCGAGGGCCGGACGGCTCCGGCGCCTGGAGCGATGGTCCCGCCGGTCTCGGACACCTCATGCTCTGGTCCACGCCTGAATCGCTTCAGGAGAAGCTGCCGCTGGTCAGTCAGAGCGGCGACCTCGTGATCACCGCCGATGCCCGGATCGACAACCGCGAGGAGATTATCGCCACTCTGAACCTGAACGGCCGCTCCAGAGATGGCATCAGCGACAGCGAACTGATACTCCTCGCTTACGAACGATACGGCGAAGGCTGTCCCCAGAAGCTCCTCGGTGACTTCGCATTCTTGATCTGGGACAAGCGGCGCCAGGTGATGTTCTGCGCCAGGGATCACTTCGGGATGAAGCCCTTCTACTACCACCTGTCCGCCAACCTCTTCGCTTTCGGCTCGGAGATCAAAGCCCTGATGGCGTTGGCCGATGTGCCGAGGCGCGTGAATGAGACCAGGATAGCCGACTTCTACGCGAACATGGCCGAGGACAAGGAGATCACGTTCTATGAGGACGTTCTTCGACTGCCACCGGCCAGTTGCCTTGCCGTCAGTCGTGAAGAGGTCAGGCTGTGGTCGTACTGGTCTCCTGACCCATCACGAAAACTGCGGCTTTCTTCCGACGAGGAGTACGGAGAGGCATACCGCGAGATCTTCACGGAAGCGGTCCGCTGCCGGCTCAGGAGTGCACACCCGGTAGGGTCTACGCTAAGCGGCGGACTGGACTCCTCTTCGATCGTCTGCGTTTCCCGTGAGCTTCTCAGGCCCGCGGACAACGGCCGCCTGCACACGTTCTCAGTTGTCTTCGATGAACCACGAGCCGATGAGCGCCCGTACATCGACGCCGTCCTGGCCGGCGGCGACCTGACACCGCATGAGATTTCGGGCCGGGAGAGCAGTCCGTTCACCAACCTTGAACCGATTCTCTGGCACCTTGATCAGCCATCGTTCGGCACGAACCTGTATATGCACTGGTCCATAGCCGCATCCGCGAACCAGCACGGGATTAGTGTCCTCCTGGACGGAGCGTTCGGCGACGCCACGGTCTCATGGGGCTTCGGTCGGATGTCCGAGCTGGCCCGCACGGGTCGGTGGCTGGCCCTGAACAGAGAGGCCGGGGCGATTGCGCGGGTTGCCAACGTACGCAAGAAGGACGTGCTCGAGCGGTTCGCGGTCAGGCCGGTGAAGGAGGACGCCCGCCGAGTCTGGCATGCGTTGACCAGACAGGCCGAAAATGGGTGGACACCCAGCCCCATCATCAACCCTGACTTCGCGCGCCGCATCAGCCTCGAAGAGCGGTGGCAGGCCGTCGAGGCAGGTCACGCTCGAGCGCCGCGAAGTTCGAGGGAAGAGCACTGGCTCAACCTGACGAGTGGCGTGATACCCCTCGCTCTGGAACTTGCTGAGGCAGTCTGCGCAGCGTTCGGGATCGACTGGCGAGGCCCATTCCTGGATCGCCGGCTGGCCGAGTTCTGTCTGTCCCTGCCGGGGGAGCAGAAGCTTCACAACGGCATGACGCGCGCCGTTGCGCGACGCGGCCTCAGGAGCATCTTGCCAGAAAAGGTGCGTTCGAGGCGCGACAAGGGGGATGTCTCCGAGAGCGTGCTTCGGTCGTTCGTGCAGAATCGCGAATGGCTGGAGCAGGCCGCACTCGGCGAGGACGACCACGTGTCTGAGTATCTGAACATGGATGAACTTCGAAGAGCCTATCAGCGCTTTGAAAGTTCTCCGAACGGCGGCGACGGGGCGACGCTCTTCAAGACAGCGGCCCTCGCCACATGGTTGAAATCCACTGAACTGACCCCGCTAGCCCGAGCATGAGAGGAGGTGAACGCCCATGAAAAAGACCTACAGCACACCGAAGCTGGCCACTTTTGGCACAGTCGAGAGCCTGACGAAGGGCATCGGAATCGGGAGCACCGAGCTGATTTTCAGCAAGGACCTGGTCTAGCCCGCAACACGGGCGAGACAGATTGCCCTAACCAGAATCGTCACCGTCTCAGCTGGAGGGTGGTTGCCACTGGACAGCCTGCGGGGTCAGATCTGAAGCAAGGCCTGTCGAGATTGGCATCGCCCTCCACTGAGGCGGCCAACCAACAGAATAGCGACAACGAATGAGGAAGGAACACACGGCCGACAGCAAACTGGAAACACACTAAACGGCGATGCGTAGGAGAGCAGTTGAGCGGAATAAGCGGCATCTATAACCGAGACGGGAGACCGGTTGGTCTCCAGGATCTGCGGCCTATGGGCGAGGCGATCGCCCACAGGGGGCCCGATCGCGCCGACGATTGGAGCGAGGGTCAAGCGGGCCTCGGCCACCGCATGCTCTGGTCCACGCCCGAGTCACTGAGCGAGCGGCTCCCACTTGTAAGCGAGGGCGGCGACCTCGTCATCACGGCCGACGCGCGAATCGACAACCGCGGCGAGCTCATCGGCTTACTAGGACTGAACGGCCGTCCCGGTAAGGAGATGAGCGACAGCGAACTGATCCTGCAAGCGTACGAGCGATGGGGCGAGGACTGCCCACAGAGGCTCCTCGGCGACTTCGCCTTCGCGATCTGGGACGGACGCCTTCAGCAGATGTTCTGCGCCAGGGATCACTTCGGCGTCAAGCCCTTCTATTACTGCTGCTCGAGCCGAACGTTTGCGTTCGGCTCTGAAATCAAGGCCCTGCTGGCGCTGCCTGAGGTGCCCCGGCGTCTCAACGAGACGAGGATGGCTGACTTCCTGCTGATGATCGGCGAGGACAAGGCGAGCACGTTCTACGAAGGCATCCTCCGCCTCCCGCCGGCGCATCGCCTGACGGTGACGGCCCGCGAAGTTCGCCTGAGGGCGTACTGGTCACTGGACCCGACGCGCGAACTGAAGTTGGGCTCTGACGAAGAGTACGCCGAGGCGTATCGCGATGTGTTCACAGAGGCGGTGCGCTGCCGCCTGCGCAGCGCGCACAAGGTCGGCGCGCTGTTGAGCGGCGGCCTCGACACCTCTTCGATCGTCTGTGTTTCGCGGAAGCTTCTGGAGGGACACGGCAACCAGCCGCTGCCCACTTTCTCCGCCGTTTTCGACGGTGTACCCGAAGCTGATGAGCGTTCGTATATCGACGCCGTAGTCGACGAGGGTGGCATCGCCCCGAACTTCATCTCGGCAAACAATTTGAACCCGCTCGCCGACATCAATGAAATCCTCCGGCAACAGGACGAGATGTTTTACGGGCCGAACATCCATCTGGCCTGGACTCTTCATCGCGCCGCGCGAGACAGTGGCGTCCGGGTCTTGCTGAACGGCCTTCACGGAGACTACGCTGTATCTCACGGCATCTCCTACCTTTCGGAGCTGTTCCGGGGCCGCCGCTGGATGTCGGCGATAAGCGAGGCCAAGGGCCTTTCGAAACGCCTTTACGCAGGCGGCGTCCGGGCGCGCGAAATTCTGTGGCATCGCGCGGTGAAGCCACAACTCCCGAAGGCGCTAAGCCGACGGCAAGGTCCACTACCATCGACGTTCGCCCTCTTGAACCCTGATCTGGCGCGGCGGACACGCACTGAGGAGCGCTTCCGCACCTTGTCTGCGGAACGAAATGGACAAGCACGCACGGCCAGGGAGGAGCAACTGCTCGACCTCACGTCTGGCGTTGTCCCGTACAACCTGGAGCTTGCCGACCGCGTGAGCGCCGCGTTCTCTGTTGAATCTCGGTATCCGTTCTGTGACCGCCGCCTGGTCGAGTTCTGCATGGCGCTACCCGGCAGCCAACGGCTTCAGCACGGCTGGACGCGGATGGTGGTGCGACGAGCGATGGCGGGCACCCTGCCGGAAAAGGTGCGGTGGCGTGAAGGAAAGGCCGACATCAATCCGCACTTTGCCCGAAGCCTGATCGCGCACGAGCGCGCAACCCTGGAAAGAACCATCCTCGCTGAACAGAACGGCCTTGAGGAGTTCGTGAACGAGGATGCCCTGCGACAGGTATACGACCGCTATCGGGCCAACAAGACCGGGTACGGTGACGCCGTAATCGTCTGGTCGGCGACCGTCATGGCAATGTGGCTTGCCCGCAGCCAGCTGACCAGGACGCCGCAGATCGTTGGAGGAGTAACGCCATGAAGTCAGCTACCAGCCGCCCAGAATCGCGGCGTAATCAACGTGGGACCACTGTGACGTCCGCAGAGCTACATTCGTACGCTGCCTTTGGCCTTGGAATCCACTCTGAGTTGCCTCTGCCGGAACTGGTTGAATCAGACGCGAAGCCGGAGGTCATCGTGAGGCTGGGCGAAGTGGACCGGAGGCGCCCCGAAGCGGCCACAGCGGGCCAGCAATTCTGGGCTACCGAGGACGATTGCTGCGTGTTCGAGGAGGCCGTAGCGACGTTCCGTATACAGCGAGGCCGAGAGATCACAGTAGAACCGGCACCGGGCGTCGGCGACAGGATACTTCGCTCGTATCTTCTCGGTCCGGCCATGACGTCGCTCCTGTACCAGCGGGGAAAGCTCACGTTGCACGGCAGCGCGGTCGCGATCAACGGAAGAGTTGTAGCCTTCCTCGGCGGGCCCGGCTGGGGCAAGTCGACTACGGCCGCGGCCCTGCACGCTCGTGGCCACGAACTCGTGGCCGACGACGCCATCGTGCTGGAGGACAGCGAGGCGGAGATCAGAGTGCTGCCTGCATTCCCACAGTTCAAGCTCTGGCCGGACGCCGCCACTGCTGTCGGTGCCGATCCTGGGGCGCTGCCCCGGCTTCACGAGGACTTCGAGAAGCGGGTGCGAAGGGTCACCGAACGAATCAGCCTGGCCCCACTTCCGTTCTCCCGCGCTTACGTGCTCGCCGAAGGGCCCACGCCGAGGATCGAACCCCTTACACAGCGCAATGCGATCGTTGAGTTCGTGCGCCACTCGTTGGGCACGAGGCTACTGGCAGCAGGCGGCCGCGAGCGGCACTTCATGCAGTGCGCGGACTTAGCGCGCAAGGTGCCAGTTCGTCGCCTCGAGCGCCCGCGCTCGTTGGAGCAGCTTGATGCTGTTTTGAAGCTCGTGGAGGAAGATGTTGTCTGAAGGAACTCGAATCGAAACCGGGTTGCGGCGGCCGTCGGACGCCGAAGGGGAGCTGCTACTCTGCTGCGCGCGCACCAATCTGGACGACGACACGACGAACCGCATCCTAACTCTCATTCGTGAGGAGCTGGATTGGGACTACCTGCTCGAAGCGGCATCGCTTCACGGCATCATGCCGCTTCTCCACCGCCACCTCGCGGCTCTTGCCGAGGAGGCGATTCCGCCAGCAATCCTGGCCAGGCTACGGAACGACTATCAGACCAACGCCAGGCGCAATCTCACTCTGAGCGTCGATCTCATCCGCCTGCTTCGTTTACTCAAGGCGCACGAAATCCCGGTCGTCCCCCTGAAGGGTCCGGTCCTGGCGGCATCGGTCTACGGAGATCTTTCTCTTCGCCAGTTCGGCGATCTCGACGTTCTTCTCCATGAGAGAGACGTAGCAAGGGCCAAGGATCTCCTCATCTCGCATGGATATCGGCCAGCATTCGAAATGACACCCGCGCAGGAATCGGCGACCCTGCGTCATCACTGCGAATACTTGCTCGTTTCGGACAACGGCAACGTCATCGTCGAGCTTCACTGGCGCATCATCCCAACGTGGTTCCCCTTCCCTCTCAGCGGGGACCACCTGATGACGCGTCTCGGCGAGACGTCCCTCGGTGGCACAACCGTGCCGACCGTCCAGCCCGAGGATTTGCTCTTGATCCTCTGCGTTCACAGCACGAAGCATCTGTGGACAAAGCTCAGCTGGATCTGCGACGTCGCCGAGGTGGTCCGGGCTAATGAAGATCTCGACTGGGAGCTGCTGATGTCGCGCGCAAGAGAGCTAGGTGGCGAACGGATGCTTCTTCTTGGCCTGTGCCTGGCTCGCGATCTCCTGGGGGCACCATTGCCGGAGGAGATCCGCAGGCGGGCTGAAATCGAGCAGGTAAGGACGCTTGCGGCGCAGTCGCAGCAGTTGCTCTTCCGCGACAGGCCCGAAGGCCCGGTTGGCTACGGCTGGCCCGGCTACTTCGAACGATCACGGTACTACATCAGGGCGATGGAGCGACTGCGCGATAAGGCGCGCTACTGCCTCCGGTTCGCCACGACGCCGATGGAGGAAGACTGGGACAACCTGAAGCTTCCCGACCCACTCTTCCCTCTGTACTACATCCTGCGACCGATGCGCGTGGGCAGATGGTTCCCGCGCTGGGTATGGCAGCGGCTCCGAGGAACGACACCAGCTGTCTAGGGAGTATGCACTCAATATGCTGAAGCGAAGTGAGTCGAGGGCACCTGAAATAGGCACGCATCTCCGCGCAGCCGCTCAGGCGCCGAAGGAATTCGCGGAACTACCGGCCACCGTAGGCTCGCCGCGAGCCTCGGTCATCGTGCCCACCTATAACCGTCGAGGGCTCATGTTGGCCACGCTTGAGGCGCTGAGCAAGCTGGACGGGCCCTCGTTCGAAGTAGTCGTCGTCGATGACGGCTCCACGGACGACTCGTTCGCCGCTATTGTGAAGAGAGCGACCGATCTGGGTTTGGCCGGCCAGGTCGTCCGGCTCAGGCGCAACCGCGGGCCAGCCTACGCCCGCAACGTCGGCATCCTTGCGGCCAGAGCCGACGTGTTCGCATTCACCGACAGCGACTGCCTGCCAACTCCGGGCTGGCTGCGCGCGGGTCTCGCAGCGCTGCAGCCCGGAATCAGCACCGTGCAGGGACCGACGCGTCCGCCCCCCAACAGCAGGCCGCCGTTCTTCAGCCACTTCATGCACATCGAGCGCCTGGATGGCACGTTCTCGACGTGCAACGCCTTCTACACTCGGGAGGCGGTGCTGGAGGCCGGCGGGTTCGACCCGTCCTGCATCTACTGCGAGGACCTGGATCTTGGATGGAGAGTCCTCGAGCGCGGCGGGGTGGCGTCTTATGCAAATGATGCCGTCGTCTACCACCAGATCATCAGGCAGACGCCGCTGTCGTGGCTGCGTTGGCCGGGGCGGCTGAGCACCTGGCCACAGTGTGTCGCCCGCTACCCAAGCGGCCGGCGATTCCTGTTCGCACGCTACTGGGTGAGCCCGGCCCACGCCGCTCTCACCCTCGCAATCGCGGCGGTGCTGTTGGCTCCCGTTTTTCCACCGACGCTTCTGCTGACTCTGCCGTACGCCACCGGATTCATGAAGCGTCACCGGTTCGGCGGAAGATGGCGGTTCCTTAAGGCTGGTCTGCAGCTGTGGTGGGACGTCTGGGGATGGGTAGCTCTGGCCCGAAGCAGCATCAAACATCGAACGCTGGTCCTTTAATGGCGAGATGGAAGTAGGGAGGTAGGAATCATGGAGCTGGATGCGTTTATTCGGTCTCTTGTGCGTCGCTGGTATATCCCGGTGCTATTCGTGGGACTGGCGGTCCTTGGTGTGTGGACGTACCACAGCTACACAGAGGTGAAGACCGCGACGGCTACTGTTGTTGTCCTCACCTCGAGCCCGGCACCAGGAGAGTTCGTGCCGGCCCAGTTCGGATTCGACGCGATCGATGAGAGCAGCCTGCTGGCAGAGCGAGTAGCAGCGCGGCTCCATGACGGCACTACGGCTGCCGAACTCGAGTCCCGTATCTCGGTTTCGCTCCGGATCGACCCCAGCCAGCGGTCGACGACTCCGATGTACATAGTCAGCGGCAAGGACGCCGACGCCGACCGCGCTATCCTCATCGCCGACCTAGCCACTGAAGAAGGCAAACAGCTGTACGGAGAACTCAACAGCTTCGATCGTGAGGATGTGCGGCGCGCTTTTCAGGAGGAGATTGACCGCGCGGGAGCTAACGTGACAGCCGCCCGTGGCGATCTTGTCACCTTCCTCGCGGAGAACGACGCTTACGCGCTCCCCAGTCGCACGAGTCAGCAGTTGACGCTGGTTTCGCAGCTCGAGCTGTCGAGCTTGAACGGAATCGCTGATCCGGCATCCGGCTCCCTTGACGACGAGCCTTCGCTCGCGGAGGCCCGCGCGGAGCTTGACCGATTGGCAGCACTGGAACCTGAATACAACCGACTTCAGTTCGAGGTCGACCTGGCTGAGACGGCGGTCGCGCGGCTTGAGTTGAGGGCGTCTGAACTCAAGCTGGCCGGTCCCGGTTCTGAGGAGGATCTAGTTGAGGCGACGACGCAACTGGGCATTGAGCGCGAACGGCTCGTCGACGCCCAAGATGCACTCGGCCAGTTCCAGTCCGTGAACGCGGTGACTAACCTGACCGGAGCGGTGCAAACACAGCTCGGTCTCGTCAACCAGCTGGTTGTTTCACAGGCCGCCGCGAACGACAACGCCAGCACCTTGCAGAACGCCCTGGTTACTGAAGAGGCAGAGCTTGGGCGACTGCTCAGCCTGGAACCGGAATACTCTCGGTTGACCCTAACGCTGGGCAACGCTGAAGACGTTCAAGTCTCGTTGGAGCGCCAGGTGTTGAGCATCGTCGCTGGCCAAACGCTCCCGGCCGAGGCGCAGGTCAAGATCTTTGACTCTGCTGAGATCCAGTCCAACGCCTTCTCGAAGATGCTCATGTACGCACTGGGGTTCACGCTGGCGATTCTACTGTCGCTGAGCATCGTCTACCTCTACGCTCAGTTCGAGCGACTGCCTCCTACGATCGAGGAGCTGGAGGAGACGTTCGGCCTAACCGTAACGACTCAAGTGCCTAACAACACCGCTTAGAAGGGAGGAAACACGAATGGCTATTGTCATACCAGGTGTGAGCCAGCTCTACCGGCGGCTGAGCGTGCTTCCAATGTTGGGATCGCGCGTCAAGGGCCCCGATCTCATCATGGATCCCGAATCGTCAGGCCCTTTCGCGGAATCCTTCCGGCTGCTCGCTCTGAACTCAAACGCTGCGCTGGCCGAAGCGACGAACAAGGGCGTGGTGGTGATGAGCGCGTTCCCGGAGGACGGGCGTTCCCTGATCGCAGCCAACCTCGCGAGCGCGCTGGCCGAGCGCGGAGGCGCAATCCTCCATGATGGCGACAGCCGCGCGACGACACCCGTCGGAACGATGTTCAGCCGGGATGGCGTGAGTAGCGCGGCCCGCAACGAGGGAAGCAACGCGCGCGGGTCGCTCCCCGAGTACCTTCGCGAAATAGTCCAACCAGCCAACCGCTCCCAGCTATGGCTAACGAGCGCACGCAGCTCTCACCCGCGTGAAGCGGAGCGGCTGGGCGAGATCGTCCGCACGGCGTCGGGAGCCGGGATGATCACCGTCGTAGACTCACCGCCGGCCACGATCTCGAGCGAGGCTTTCTCCCTTGCGCAGGAGGCTGGACAGGTGATTTACGTGGTGCGACGCGTGGCCCAGGACATGGACGTACACCGCCAAGTCCGAGAGCAATTGCGCCGCCTCAACGCCGACATCATCGGGCTGGTAATGAACGAGGCCTAGACTCGTGCAATATCAAGCCGGCGGAACGCAACCCTCCGTGGTGGTCGTGGTGGTGAACTGGAACGGAGCGTCCCAGAGCCGTCGCTGCCTTCGGTCGCTTCAGGCGCTTGACTACGAGAACGTCGAAGTCTGTCTCGTGGACAATGGGTCCACCGACGGCAGTGGCGTCCAGCTCGCCAGCGAGTTTTCGGAGGTCAATGTTCTCGCCCTGGAGTCGAATCTCGGATACGCCGGCGGCTGCAATGCCGGGATCGAGTGGGCGCGGGAGTCGGGCGGAGAGTACGTCTGGCTGCTCAACAATGACACAACGGTCGACGAGTCGACGCTGAGAGCGCTGGTGACCCGGGGGCAGGAACTCTGCTCCGCGGGGACCACGGCGATCCTCGCGCCGAAGATCCTGTTTGCGGCGGAGCCAACTAAGATCTGGTCTGCCGGCGGCTACTTGCGATGGCCGTGGCTCGAACGGCATCACGTTGGAATGGGCGAAGAGGAGAGCAAACGCAGAATGCCGGAGCAGCTCGACTGGGCCTCTGGCTGCTCGCTGTTCTTCCAGACTTCCGTCGCGAGCACGGTAGGTCCACTCGACGAGCGCTACTTCCTGTATCTGGAAGATGTCGACTGGTGCATACGCGCCCGGCGGCGCGGTATTCCCATCTGGTTCGTGCCCGAGGCACAGCTCTGGCACGACGTCTCCCAGTCGATGAAGAAGGTCGACTCACGCGACCTCCGATACTACGTCACTCGCAACTACTACATCCTGGCCTTCGATCACTGCGGACCGATCGGGCGTGTGTGGGCAGGGTTACGCCTAGCCGTAACGCTGCTCAAATCGACGCTGCGCAGCCTACTCTTTCCATCCTACCGGCGCGATAGCTACTACCAGTCCCAGACCAGAGGGTCGGTCGACTTCGTGCGCCGTCGATTCGGAAAGGCTCCTTATGGCGCCGAAGGCAGCGTGCCTTCGGCTTCGCCGCAGGCGATCGAGCGGATAGGCGAGCATGGCTAGCCAGCAGCTGTCGATCCTCCCCCGGTCTCCATTGGCCGGTCAGGGCTCTCATAGCGTCTTGATCGGTCTTCTTCTGGCGTTCACATGTCTATTCATGCTGATGTTCGCCGCCGCGGGAATGGTCGCGATCATGACAGCCATGGTGGTCGCGGGATTGATCGCCTGGGTCACGTGGCGCTGGCCGATCTGGGCCGTAGCGGGCCTCGCCATCCTCGCACCAATCAACCGCTTCCTGCTTCTGCTCGTCTTCAACGTTGCCGATTCCACACTCCTCTTGAGCGCCCTTCGCCTCTGGGACGACGCCCTGATCATCGTTCTTCTGGCCCGAGTGGCCCATGACACCTTCGTCAGGCGCAAGGCGCCGCACCTGATGTACATAGACGTCCTCATGCTCTTCTTCGTCGGCCTCACAGCGCTGTACGTCTTCTACCCGGGAACGCTGGCCGGGAACTCCATGATGAATCGCTTCATGGGCTTCCGGTTCGACGCCTTCTTCCTGCTCGCTTACTTCGTGGGCCGTGGCCTTGAATTGAAGCGCCATCATGTCCGCTGGCTAATGATCGCACTCATCCCGAGCGCTGTGGCGATAGCGATCGTCGCCGTCTGGCAGTGGTTGCTGCCAGCGCAGAGCGTTGCCTTCTTCGACGCTCTGCGCTTCGAAGAGTTTACGAGGGCAGTGGGCGGCACCGGCGAAGTGTCACTCGTCCGGACGCGCGACTTGGCAGGTGCGGAGCTTTCGCGCGTATCATCTCTCGTCACCGGTGACCTGCCCCTTTCGTACTATCAGACCTTCATGATCCCGTTTGCGGCGGCTCTCTTCTTCGCTGCGAAGAAGCCTGTCCACCAGGCAGGGGCGGCCGTGTTTCTTGCGGCTATGCTCGCAGTGGTCGTTCTGACCGTGACCCGCAGTGCGATCCTGGCGAGCGTCGTGGCGCTGCTGCTCGTCACCGTCCTCGGGCGCGGTGTCGGAAGGATGATGATGATCTCGGGCGCACTCGTGGTCCTCGGACTCGCCTTCGTACTGGCGAGTGGGCTCACTCCCGCATCGTTTGGAGGCCTTCTCTCGCCGGAAGAAGGCTCTCTTCAGGTCCACGTGGCCGCGATGGAGACGAGCCTCGATCTCGTAGAAGAGGAGCCGCTGGGCCGGGGCCTGGCCACCGCCGGCCCCCTCACACAGCGACAGATCCTGCAGGGTGGCTTTACGAACGAGAGCTGGTATCTCCAGCTGGCCACGGAGATTGGCATTGTGGGCGCCGTATTATTTTCGGTCACCCTGCTGGCGACGACTGTCGCTGCCTTCATCTCTTACGGACAGGTCAGAGACCCGTGGTTGCGCGCGCTGACTCTTGGACTGGCCGGCGCCGGCGTAGGCTTCATCATCGTGGGAATCGTCCTCCACGTTTGGGAGTTCACAAGCCTTTCCATGTTGTTCTGGCTCCTGGCAGGTATCGCCGTGCGCGCCCCGAGGTTGGAGGCGGAATGGGAAGCGGAAGAAGGTGCACAGCCGTGAGAATCGCCTTCTTTCACAACCATCCGTCCGGTGGCGCGGCCCGCGCTCTGCACGAACTCGGACAGCAGCTTGCTCCACGCCACGATGTCGACGTCTACATGCTCGCAACGGGAGACGAGGAGGCACTGTCGAGCGCGGACTACGCACGCAAGGTGACATCGATTCCCTTCGAGGAGCGTCATCCCATCCGACTGGGCTTCTACCTCAACGACTGGCGACGCTACCGCGACCTGAGCGCTCTCGAGCGAGCTTCCAGGGACGCCGCTAAGGCCATTGACGCTGAGGCATACGACGTCGTGCTGGCCAACGCCTGCCGGTTCCTGCAGTCCCCCGCCGTTCTACCGTATCTCACCACGCCGAGCGCCTACTACTGCCACGAGCCCCCGCGGCGCTTCCTGCAGCAAGTGTGCGCTGAGGATGTCGGACCGCTGACGACCTATCAGCGGCTCCGCTCATGGTGGCACAAGCCGGCCAGAATACAGCTCGACTCCGTCATCAAGCGGCGCGACCGCCGGAACTTCGCCGCCGCGGGCGCGGTTTTGACAAACTCTCGCTTCACGGCCGATTTGATCGGGCGCTACTACGGGCGTGAAGCGACGGTCTGCCGATTGGGTGTGGACGCTGAGCGCTTTCACCCGGCGGACGCGACGCGCGGCGACTACGTGCTTTCTGTGGGTGCTCTGGAGCCACATAAGGGCTTCGACTTCCTGGTTCGGAGCGTCGGCCTGCTGACAGAGGAGTCCAGGCCTGAGCTGCGCATAGTCGCGAACTATGTCAACCCGGGCGTTGCGACTGATCTTCGGCGGTTGGCCGAAGCGCGTGGCGTATCGCTGAGCGTGATGGAGGCCGTCGACGAAGATGAGCTTGTCGCTCAGTATCAGCAGGCTCGTGTCTTCGCGTACGCGCCGCACGAGGAGCCGTTCGGCCTGGCAGTACTCGAGGCGATGGCGTGCGGGCTGCCGGTAGTCGCTGTCGCGGAGGGAGGCGTCCTCGAGAGCATCCGTCCAGGCGAGAGCGGCCTCGTCACAAATCGAGAGGAGCAGGCCTTCGCGGAGGCGCTATCGCGAGTGACCTCGGATGGCGAGCTGGCGCAGTCCCTGGGCGGAGCCGGACGGCGGTCGGCCGTGACTGATTGGACCTGGGACGCGGCCGGGCGCCGTCTGGAATCGCATCTTGCTGACGTGGCCGGCGCAGATTCAGAAGTGCTCTCCGCATTGCCGGACACTACGAGCGCTCAAGGTGCCCGGTCAGAGAGCTGATCGACGATGCGAGTCGGTTTCGACGCGACGATCCTGGGGCCGTCCACGCGCTACTCTGGTATTGGCCAGTACAGCCTCAAGCTCCTCAACGACCTCGCGGACGTCGACGGCTCAAACGAGTATCTCCTCTACGGGCCTCCAGAGTGCCCGCGGCCCGCAGGTCTACACGGCGATCTCCGGTGGAAGCCGCTCTCCCGTCCTCCCCTAGGAAAGCTGAGTGCGTTCGCATCGTTCATGTGGTCGGTGCCCCGGCTCGTGGAGACTGACAGGCTGGACTTGTTTCACGCGCCGACAGTGCATCCCCGGGCCTCATGGCCCCCCGTGCCTCGCAGGATTCGATGTCCTCTGGTCGTTACGCTACACGACTTGATCCCCCTCACGTACTACAGCCAACCGCCCCACAAGATGCCGCTCCGTTCGCGCCTCTTCTACCGCTGGAACCTTCGTGCCGCTGTGGGGGCGGATCTCGTCATTACCGTCTCGGACGCTTCTCGCCGAGAGATCTTGAGCGAACTGAGTATCAACGAGAGCCGAGTTCATACGATCTACAACGGTGTAAATGCGCCATCCCGGACCCAGGGCGGGGCGCCCGGCCGCGGCCTATTCGGAACCGATCAGCCCTATGTTCTGTACGTCGGCTCATTTGAGCCGCGGAAGAACCTGCTGCGGCTCATTCGCGCTTACACGCGAGCGGTCCGCGACGGCCTTCAATGCCACCTTGCCGTGGTCGCCGACCCCGGCTCTGGCCAAACGGCGGAAGTCGAATCCGAACTCGCTTCCTCCGGGCTTGGGAAGAGCGTGCACTTTCTCCGCGGGGTTTCGGAGCAGGATCTATGGAAGATATACGCTTGCGCCGACCTGTTCGTCTTCCCGTCGCTTGCCGAGGGATTCGGCCTACCGCCGCTCGAGGCGATGGCCGCCGGAACGCCCGTCATCGCGTCGGATATACCCGCGCTACGCGAGGTCCTTGGCGACGCGGCATACTTCGTAGATCCGCGCTCTGAAGACGATCTCGCCTTCGCGCTCCTCGAGCTGTCCAACAACGTGGCGAGGCGAGATCAGCTCGCTGAGGCCGGACTGAGCCGGGCTGGCCTCTACACATGGCGGGACTGCGCCGAGAAGACCCTGGCCGCCTACGAGAAAGTGGTCAAGGAAAGGCTGACCTGCGATCGCGTCGAGATGCGGAGATTTGAAGGGGCGGGAGTCGAGTGAAGATCGGGCTCATGGCACGTTCGTTGCGCCCGCCGATAACCGGAATTGGTCGCTACACGCTCAATCTCGCCTCGGCGGTCGCCCAACACCTCGAGCCAGACGAGCTAACGCTGTACGTCACGCGCGAGGTCAAAGACCTGAACGGAATCCGGTGTCGAAAGGTCGTGGCGCCTGTGCCGACGCCACATGAGGTGTTCCGCGCAGCCTGGGAGCACACGCTCGTACCGTATTCGGCGCGTCGTGACGGAATTAACGTATTCCACTCGCCGAACTACACGTTACCTCTCGGCCTGCCCTGTCCCAGCGTCGTAACCGTCCACGACCTCGCGTTTCTGGACAGGCGATTTCACAAGGCGCGGCTAAGACTCTACCTAACGCTCCTGACGAAAATGTCGCTCAGGCGAGCAGACCGTATCATCGCAGTCTCGGAGTACACGAAGCGCGAAGTCGAAAGACACTTCCCGTTTGCCGAAGGCAAGGTGTCGGTGGTCTACTCGGGTCTGGATCCTGCGTTCCGCAACGGTGCGTCAGCTCATGGAGGCGGGCCACCGGCGGCGAGCGACAGGCCGTACGTCCTCTTCGTAGGCAGCATAGAGCCGCGGAAGAATCTTCCGCGGCTCATCCGTGCGTTCGAACGCGCAATGTCTGACACCGGCCTTCCTCACGAGCTTGTGCTGTGCGGCCCATGGGGCTGGCGGTATCAACCTGTCAAAGAGGCGCTTGAGCGCTCACCGATGCGACGGCGCATCCGGCACACGGGGTACGTCGCCTCAGCTGACCTCCCGGCGTTGTACGCCGACGCCGATCTGCTGGCTTACCCATCGCTTGTCGAGGGATTCGGGTTCCCTGTCCTCGAGGCGATGGCAAGCGGCACGCCGGTCCTGACGAGCGATTGCTCGGCGCTACCGGAAGTGGCAGGAGGCGCTGCGGTGACCGTCACGCCAACCGATGAACGCGCCATAGCCGACGGGATCATGAGGATCCTCTCTGATCGAGGTCTGGCGAATAGACTCGCCAAACGCGGCCGGGAGCGCTCCGCGGAGTTCACGTGGGAGCGAACCGCCGCAGAGACTGTCCAGATCTACCGGCGGGTCGCGGGATGACGGATTCACCATGCGAATAGCGATGTATTACCCCTGGATCCACTTGAAGGGTGGGATCGAGAGGACGATTCTCGAGCTGACGAACCGGAGCCGACACGACTGGACGATCTTCACCAGCCACTACCGCCCGGAAGACACTTTCCCGGGCTACGCCGAGCTGGATGTGAAGCAGATCGGATCGGTCTCCGTGCGCCGGAACGTGTTGAGCGTCGCCAGCGCCTGCGCACAACTGCTGGGTCAGTCCGGCAACTGGGATGGCTACGACGCTTTGATGATCAACTGCGATGGCGTTGGCAATCTTCTGGCGATGCGGGCGCGGGGCGTGCCTCTGCTCTGTCTCTGCCACACGCCACTGAAGATCAGTTACGACCCACATGCCAAGGCGCGTTGGCTCAGGCTGTTCCGACCGAATCTGCTCACACGCGGCGGCGTCTCGCTCTTCGCGCAGGTGGACCGTCTAGCCTGGAAGCGCTATCAGCGCGTCTTCTGTGTGAGCCGAGAGGTACAGCGCCGGCTCCTGACGGCCGGCGTTGTCTCGCCGGAGCGGACACAGATCGTTCACCCCGGCGTCGACCTCGACCGCCTCGTTCCCACGGGCGCGAGGGAACCGTTCTTCTTGATCCCCGGCCGAATAATGTGGTCCAAAAACATCGAACTCGGACTCCGGGCCTTCTTCAAGTTCAAGTCGCGAAGCGAGGATGAGGCGGTACGCGAGAGCAGGTTAGTGGTCGCCGGAATGGTCGATGAGAAGAGCCCGTGGTACCTCGCTCGTCTCCGACGCCTCGCTGCAGAACGCGACGACGTCGAGTTCGTGATGAGCCCACGCGACGACGAGTTGTTCGACCTCTACGACCGCTGCACGGCGGTTCTGTACCCGCCTCCCAACGAGGACTGGGGGATCGTGCCACTTGAGGCGATGGCATTCGGCAAACCGGTGATCGCCATCGAGCGCGGAGGGCCGGCCGAGAGCATCGTACACAGCAGAACCGGATTTCTCTGCCCCGATAACGCGACTGCGTGGGCGGATGTGATGTTCAAACTCGTGACCGAGCCGCACCTCTATGATAGCCAGTCTCGTGCAGCAAGGCTGAGGGCGCAGCACTACAGCTGGCAATCGTTCGCCGATGGCATAGACGGATACCTGGACAAACTCTCTCCCGTGGCGGCAGACGAGCAACCCATGGTGATTCAAGATGCGCGTCGGGTTTGACGCTACTGTCCTGGCTCCGGCCACACGCTACACCGGGACTGGGCAGTACGCAGAGAAGCTGATCGGCCTCCTTCTTCGTCAGGCCCCGGAAGTCGACTTTGTCCTCTATGGGACCCGTCCCGCGAGTGACCCTGAGCTACCGACCAATGGAACCTGGCATCCGATCGGTGACTTTCCCTTTGGGCGGCTGTCCGCGCTGGCTGGACACCTGATCACGCTGCCACGGCTGGCCCGGGAGCACGGCCTCGATCTGCTGCACGTGCCGACGGTTCACACGCGCGCATCTCTGCCACCCGTGCCGAGGAAGCTTCCGTGTCCTCTCGTAGTCACGGTTCATGACCTGATTCCGATAACGTATTACGGGCGCTCGGGTGAACCGCTGCCCTGGCGGATGAGAGCGTACTACCGGTGGAACCTGAACGCGGCTCAGAAGGCACAACGGATCATCACTGTCTCTGAGAGTTCGCGGGTGGAAATACTGAATGCGCTTCACGTACCATCAGACCGCGTCGTAGCGATCCACAACGGCGTAGACTTCGGCTGCACGAACAGCGCCATGCCGCCCTGGAAACTGGCGGACGGAAAGGCTCCGTACATTCTCTTCGGTGGTTCCTTCGAGCCCCGGAAGAACCTGACCAGGCTCATCGAGGCGTTCGACTCAGCCGTCGAAGCAGGCCTGGAGCACCATCTCGTTATGATCGTCGATTCCGCCTCCGGACATGCCGAAAGAGTAAGGGCAAATGCCAACCGTCTATCCTGCCCTGAGCGGCTCCACTTCCTCTCCGGGCTCGACGAGCCAACGATTCGCACCGTGTATCAGGGAGCATCTGTGTTTATCTTTCCTACTCTGGCCGAAGGCTTCGGGCTGCCTCCGCTTCAGGCGATGGCCTCCGGTGTGCCCGTGATTGCATCCGATCTGCCGATCATGCGCGAGGTGTTAGGCGAAGCAGCCTATTACGTCGACCCGTACTCGGTCTCAGATATGGCGGATTCGCTCATGGCCCTCTCTTCGGACTCCTCGCTTCGCGCCGAGCTTGCCGCGGCTGGCCCACAGCGGGCTGCGGGCTTCACCTGGGAGGAGACTGCGAGACGGACTCTCGACATCTACCGGTCAGTCGTCGAAACATCTCGTGCGACAGCGATCGCGGCGGGGTCGTGACCCTGGGATGACGAATCCTGCTCAGGCGAAGAACTTGGCAAGCGGCGTCAGGTTTGCCGGCACCCTCCTCCTCGTGCTGCTTGTCGTCACAATGACGTCCTGCGGCGACGATGATGCCTCGGTTCCCACCGGCAACTCTGGCACCAATACGCCAGATGCCTCTGCCACCCCTACGGGCGTCGGGCCTTTGGTCGCAACGTACTTCTACTACTGGTACGACCTTCCGGACGGCCCGCACAGCACCGAGTTGACCGACAGGCCCGCCGAACCGGACGCCAGCTACGAGAGCGTCGACTGGTTCGAGAAGCAGCTTCTCGACATGAGCGACGCGGGCGTCGACGTTGCACTGGCTGTCTACTGGGGACGCATCGAACCATCAAGCGACGTCGGCCTGACCAACATGGCCGCCGCCTACGACCAAATCGACGCCAGAGGCGAGTCGACGCCAGCGATCGCCATGTTCCTAGATACGGGTGCGCTCGGCCAATGGCCGGTCTCGCAGCGCGACCTGACTCGGCTGGAGAACCAGGAGCGCGTCTACTCCATGATCCGCACTTTCTACGAGATCGTGCCCCAGCACCAGTGGCTGATTCTCGACGGCCGCCCGCTCGTCTGGCTCTGGGCCGCCTGGTTTGACATCAAGTTCGACCGGAGCTTTTTCGACTATGTCATCTCGAGCTTCGAGTCTGACTTTGGCGTACGCCCGTACATCGTCGGTGAGGAAGTATGGCGGCTGGCGGTGACCAGCACTGGCGTCGACGCGAGCCAGCAGATGCCCCTCGACGACTTCTACATCTGGGGCGCTTCGTTGACAGGCTTCGTTGATCCACCCGGCGGCGTCGCTCAGATCGGTCCCGGATTCGACGAACGGGAACTCACGGGAGCGGGCCGCAGCGGACGCTACCGCGACCGCGAAGACGGTGAGTTCTACGAACTGAGCTTCGAACAGGCCATCCAGTCCGGCAGTCAGATCATCGCCATCGAGACCTGGAACGAGTTCCACGAAGCTAGCGATATCGCCGATTCGGTCGAATTCGGGCGAGAGTACATCGATCTCACTCGGGAATGGGTCGACAGATTCAAGGCAGTCCAACCCTGAACCCTGACTGTCGATGACCCGCCCATTCGCTCCCAGCCAGAGGCAGCGGGCGGGCCGCCAACTCATTTCGATCGCACGCCCGGACACCGTTAACCAAACGTGTCCCCACACAATGATCGCGCTTCCTCAATAGACGTAACTCTGCTCGCTAACGGCTCGTCCATTAGTTGCGAAGGAGGACGAGTTGAGGCAGAAGCCAGCTCCCCATCAGAAAGGGTTCCACTATCTAGCAACAGCGATCTTTTTCGTCGTCGCGTTGCTTGCGTTCGTCGTGGTTTCGCCGGCCGCGCCACGGACCGCTTCCTCTGTGGGACATGCGAAGTTCCAGCCTGAACTGCCAATCGCAGCCGCCTTCTTTTATCCGTGGTATCCGAGTCACTGGGCCTCCGGCGGCACGTTCCCGATCACCAACTACACACCGGAACTCGGATTCTATTCGTCGATCGATGAATCCGTCATCCGGGAGCAGTTGAGCATGGCCGAGCAGGCCCACCTCGAGGCGTTCATCAGCAGCTGGTGGGGAACGGGCGAGGAATCCGACCTGGCGCTGCAGCACATCCTCTCCGTTACCGAGGAAAGCGATTCACGCATGCGTTGGGCCGCGTACTACGAGCCAGAGGGCTACGACGACCCAGCCGCGTCCGAGATCGCACAGCATCTCAACTATCTGGCGGCGGTGGCGTTTGATTCACCCGCTTACCTGAGAGTCGACGATAAGCCTGTTCTGTTCGTCTACGACTCCGGAGGCGGCCAATGCTCACTCGTCGACCGCTGGTTAGAAGCCGAACAACAGAGCGGCGTTGACGTCTATCTCGTGCTCAAAGTGCTCCAGGGCTACTCCTCCTGTGAATCGCAGCCCGACTCCTGGCACGAGTACAACCCGATCGCCCCCGCCTACGATCACTCACCACACTCGGTCAGCATCTCGCCGGGATTCTGGAAGTTTGGCAGTCAGCCGCTATTCCTACTTGACCTGGAGTTCTTTGAGCTTGCCGTGCAGTGGATGGTAGAAACGGACGCGTCCTGGCAGTTAATCACCACCTGGAATGAGTGGATCGAAGGAACCACAATAGAACCTTCGCTCGAGTACGGCTGGGACTACATCGACGTTCTGTGCCTACACCTGCCGGGGCCAACGCCCTGCAAGACGTCCACTCCGACACCAACGCCGTCAACTACGCCTAGCCCGACGGCAACAAGCGCTACGCCGCCCTCTTCGGGCTTCCCACCGCAGGGCCCAACCGCCACAGGAGCGCCGAGCCCGGCGCCAGCGCCCGCCCGGCACGGCGATGTTGACTGCGACAACGACGTCGACTCGGTTGATGCTCTGCAACTGCTTAGCGGAATCGCCAGCGGGTCGCTCGCTCAGCCGCCCAGCTGTATTGCGGACGCATCCCCGCTAAGCGGCTACGTGCTTGGTGACGTTGACTGCGACGGAGCGATCACTCCTTCTGATGGCCTGATGATACTTCGCTTTGTCGCCGGATTGCCGATGGAACAAAGCCCGGCCTGTCCGGTGATCGCAGAGTATGTCTGATGTATTCTGACGGCCGTCGCTCCACTGGCGGCCTGCGCGGCCCTCCGGAGCCGCCGGAGCTGGGTTGACTTTGTGGCCCAGTTGAGTGAGTGCTGTAACCGATGGTTAGCGAGTCACTCCAGTCACTCTCATCCCTCTACCTCACGTCCTGCGGCATCGAGGGGAAGTCGCCGGATACAGTCCGGTCCTACGCCGAGACGCTCAAGATCTTTATGCGTGCAGTCGAGCGCCTGGGCCTGCCCGACGACCCTGGTCTCTTCCGGCCGGCTGACGTCTACGAGTTCCTAGGCCACGTCGGGAGCACCGGAGTCTCCGCCGTCATGTGACCGATGGTTAATGAATCGCTCGGATCCCGCTCGTCCCCCTACCTCACGTCACTGCCGGTGACCGCCTCACAACGCTCCCGGCAGCGTGACTTGAGTTCTCCCCGGATCCCCCGATTAGCCTGAAGTTTCCCTGAAGCTCCCCTGAAGTTTCCGTATCTAGCGCCTTATCAATTGACCTGTTCCGGCGAGGGGTCGCTTTTCACCCTGCTCTTATCCCGGTTTTACCCCGAATTTCGAACCTCACGCCTTAGCACTTGGCCACGCACGGTGTGACTTTTAATCCGGGAGTCGTGGGTTCGAATCCCACCGGGCCCTCCACGTCGCTTCCCTATCTATGCAGGTCTCCCGGATAATCAATCCGGGAGTCGTGGGGTCGACTCTCGCCGGGGCCTCCCGTTTGTTCCCTAGGCACGCGCGATTTCTAGTCTCCCGTGTCGGCCCAGGCCGAGATGCGGATGAATTTTGAGCTCCCACAGGCGAACGCTTGGGGGGCAGATCCTTGAGACCGGTTCGCTAGTCAGACGTTGAGTCTGTCCTCTCGAAGAATTCCCGGACGTTCACCGGCCTCCACGCTCGAAGCATGTCCTGCCATCTCAGCTGTGCACCCTTGAGGACGAAGGCGCCTGAGTTCGGAACTCCCAGCTGCGTCAGCACGATAATGTCCTCCCTGGTGACTATCGCCTGAATGATGTATTCTCGCTCGTCAAAGATGAGCACGTCCTTGATCTGCGGGCGTTTGTCCGTCATCATTTCTACTCCGCTTCCTTGCATCGAAACGTGCAGCGCCCGCTTCCAGCGTTGGGCGAATTCTGGGCCCAGATTCGCTGACGGACCGACGCTTCGCCAGGAGACACAAGACAAGTTGACTCGCTCGCTGAGCGGGGTGTCAGGCTCGTCGTGTCCTTCATTTATCCTGGTTGCCGGAGTCTAGGCCACGCAAGGCTCGTGCCGATGACGGCAAGACCGACAACGATGGCGACGTCGCCCAGGCTAACCGCGCGCGTGAATGGCTGGGGAACTGGCAGGAGTATCACGTCCGTAAGGCCTCGCAGCCGGACGTCCTCGCGGGCGAGCAACACATTCTTGCTACCGTCGATGTGATCTCCAACTATGAGCTCCTGATTGTCATGCTTGCCCACAGCCTCCACCGCGCTCATCTCGACAGGCATCAGTCCCCCATTGGCGACCATGGCCAGGAGGTTGAGCATCAAGCCAGCCAGGATGAGGCGAGTGCCGATGAAGCGTAGGTTCAGGAGCAGGAACGGCAGCAGCAGAATATGCGCGGTTGGGAGAGCATACGGCAAGATCGATGCCGGGAGAAGGTAGATCGCGCCCGTCTCAGCCGAGAGAACGACAGGAGCGATCCAGAGGGCTCTGAGTACCGGCGACTCCCGGCCCAGGAGAGGGCCGGGAGTATAAAGGCCGGCAAAGGCGCGCGGCGCTGTCAATGGTTAGGGCGTCATGAACGGGGCGCCAGCTGCGAGCCCGACGACGATCAGGCCAACCGACACAAGTGCGACCCTGACGAAAACGCGAAGTGAGAACATTTCCGAACCCCCTTTTGAAATAGCCGTGGACTCAACCCCACGGCTATTTCGCATCAGGGGCTCTCACGGCATTGTCACGGCGAACTAGTGAGCCGCGTGCGAAGATCATCAGCAAGGCGAGCCAGATCATCGTCTGGCCGCTCATCCAGCTCGGCCGCGAGCAGCTCAGCGTAACGCTGGTACGCGTGCAGGCCGACGCGGATATCACCACTGTGGAGGGCGGCCTGGAGCAGCGTTCGGCAGGCTCCTTCGTCATACGGATCACGGTCGAGAAGCACCTGAGACACGCGGATCGCCTCCGAAAATTCTCGATTGGTGAGCAAGTGGTCGATCAGTCGTCCGGCCGCTCGAACGTGGAGGCGATCCAGATCGGCACGGAGTTCGTCGATCCACTCCGACTCCAGTTCACTTGTCAGCGGACCTCGATAGAGCGCCATGGCCTCACGCAGGTGTTCGGCTTCCTCTCCAGCTGTCGTCATTGAA
>Ga0255058_10000301_pt1 | contig 29899 bp, 22 predicted proteins | sample Cases_109_9_MG_FD_188637 | JGI IMG/M metagenome (GOLD analysis project Ga0255058, IMG submission 188637) | Seawater microbial communities from Amundsen Gulf, Northwest Territories, Canada - Cases_109_9 | ecosystem: Environmental > Aquatic > Marine > Gulf | place: Canada: Northwest Territories... | reverse complement strand
ACCGTCGTCCAGGGACAGGTGAACCCTGACGAGTTCTATGTCTACAAGCCGGCGCTGCGTGAAGGCCGCCCGGCCATCGTGCGCCGGGAACGCGGCAGCAAGGCCCTGCGTATGGTGCTTGCCGACGACGGCGCCGAACGCGTGCGCATCGAGCCGGTGGCGGAGAGCGATCAGCGCGCCTTCTCCCTCGACGACGCCGACGTCGAGCAACTGGCGCGCTACGCGCTGCTCATCGAGGATCACTACGGGCGGCCCATGGACATCGAGTGGGGCAAGGACGGAGAGGACGGCGCCATCTACATCCTCCAGGCGCGGCCGGAAACCGTGCAGAGTCGCGCCGCCGCCCAGCGCCTGGAGCGTTTCGAGCTCGCCGAGCGCGGTGAGGTGCTGAGCACCGGACGCAGCATCGGTCAACGCATCGGTAGCGGACCCGTGCGCCTGGTGCTCGACGTGGCGGATATGAGCAGCGTCCAGCCCGGCGATGTGCTGGTCACCGATATGACGGACCCGGACTGGGAGCCGGTCATGAAGCGCGCATCGGCCATTGTCACCAATCGCGGTGGCCGTACCTGTCACGCGGCCATCATCGCGCGCGAGCTGGGGATCCCGGCGGTGGTGGGCACCCGCGACGCAACCCGTAGCGTGCCCGACGGGCAACTGGTGACCGTGTCCTGCGCCGAGGGCGACACCGGCTACGTGTACGCTGGTGCTCTTGACTTCGACATTCGCCGGCTGGACATCGAGACCATGCCCGAGCTGCCGTTCAAGATAACCATGAACGTGGGCAATCCCGAACGCGCTTTCGATTTTCAGGCGCTACCGAACGCAGGCGTAGGCCTTGCGCGCATCGAGTTCATCATCAGCAATACCATCGGCGTACATCCCAAGGCGCTCATCGAATATGAGCGGCTGCCGGACGAACTCAAGGCGAGCATCGACGAGCGTATGGCGGGTTACGGGGATCCGGTGGGCTTCTACGTGGCCAAGCTGCAGGAAGGCATCGCCACCCTGGCCGCGGCCTTCTCGCCCAAGCCGGTGATCGTGCGATTGTCGGATTTCAAGTCCGACGAGTACGGCAATTTGATCGGCGGCAGCCGCTACGAGCCCGCCGAGGCCAATCCGATGCTCGGATTTCGCGGCGCGTCGCGCTATGTGGCCGAGGAGTTTCGTGATTGCTTCGCTCTCGAATGCCAGGCTATCCGATTTGTGCGCGAGCACATGGGCCTCACCAACATCGAGGTCATGATTCCTTTCGTGCGCACGGTGGGTGAGGCCGCCAGGGTGGTCGAGCTTCTGGCGGAAAACGGTCTCGAGAGGGGAGACAACGGCCTGCGCCTGATCATGATGTGTGAAGTGCCGTCGAACGCCCTGCTGGCGGAGCAGTTCCTCGAGTTCTTCGACGGGTTTTCCATCGGCTCCAACGACCTCACCCAGATGACCCTGGGCCTGGATCGGAACTCCGGGCTGGTTGCGTCGCTGTTTGACGAGCGCGATCCGGCGGTCAAGGTGCTGCTGCACCAGGCCATACAGGCCTGTCGCAAGGCTGACAAGTACGTGGGGATCTGCGGCCAGGGGCCCTCGGATCACCCGGACCTGGCCCGCTGGCTCATGGACGAGGGCATCACCAGCGTGTCCTTGAATCCCGACTCGGTGGTGGAGACCTGGCTGTTTCTGGCCGGCCAGAAGGTCTGACGCCGCTCACGCACATCTGACCGCCATGGATGGCGGGAATGCAGAAGGATTGTCAGGAACAATCCCTGCCTGTGCTTCGCGGCACCTGCACATCCCTGTGCAATGGCTTGCGCGCCACCCCCTGCCGGCGTCAATACACTGTATTGACAAATACAATGGGATCTGTGCCGGCTACCATGATTTGATAATGCCCGTACCGAACTCCAGGCTCCGGCGGGTCTCCTGTATCCAGCCGGCGGCGTTATGAGGGCACCCACAGGCCGGGCCGGATGCGTCCCGGGGACCCCGTGGGCCACGGGAGGGCACGATTCATGAAGATCTGCGTCGTCGGCGCCGGTTCCATCGGTGGATTGCTGGGCGCGAAGTTGGCTCTGGCCGGTGAGGACGTCACCCTGATCGCGCGCGGCAAGCACCTGGAGGCAATTCAAGAGAATGGGCTCCGGATCACCTATCAGGACGGCAGCTCCGAGACAGCCAGCGACGTAAAGGCGACCAGTGAAATGGGCGCCTGCGGCCACCAGGACCTGGTCATCCTCGGCCTCAAGGCCCACCAGATCCGGCCCGTGGTAGACGAAATCCGGACACTGTTCGGCCCGGACACCATGGTGCTCACTACCCAGAACGGCCTTCCGTGGTGGTATTTCCAACGCCATGGCGGCGAGTTCGATGGCTACCGCATCGAGACCCTGGACCCCGACGGCCGGCTCACCGACGGCATCGAGGCGCGGCGCGTCATTGGTTGCATCGCCTATCCGGCGGCGACCATCGCCCGCCCCGGTGTGATCCGCCACATGGAGGGCACGCGCTTTCCCGTAGGCGAGCTGGACAGGTCGGAATCGGAACGCGTCCGCCGGGTCTCCGAGACCCTGATCGGGGCCGGCTTCAAGTCCCCGGTGCTCACGGACATCCGCTCAGAGATCTGGCTCAAGGCCTGGGGAAACTTGAGCTTCAATCCCATCAGCGCGCTGTGCCACGCCACGCTCGTCGATATCTGTCAGTTCGGCCCGACCCGGGAGCTGGCGGCCAACATGATGACCGAGGCCCAGGTCATCGCCGAGAAGCTCGGCGTCACCTTCCGGGTGTCGCTGGAGAAGCGTATCACCGGTGCCGGGAAAGTGGGCAAGCACAAGACGTCCATGCTCCAGGACGTGGAAGCTGGCCGGGCACTGGAGACGGAGGCCTTGATAGGCGCCGTGCTGGAGCTGGGCAGACTCACCGGCACGCCGACCCCCACCATCGGCGCCATCTATGCGGCGGTCAAGCTCCTCGGCAGAACCATCGAGACCGAGGGTGTGTTCGTGAAGGCCCAGGCGCTCATGCCACCGGCGCTCACGGCGGTACCGGTGGAAGAACCGGCTTTGGTAGGCACCGCGGCTGGCTGAAGCGTCTTCCTCCCTCTCCCCTCTGGGGGAGAGGGACCCTTCGTTCAGCCCCCCAGCCGATCTCCTACCGCTAATGCCGCATCGATGAGGTATTCGGCAACCGTCATTTTCTTTGCTCCCTGCGGTCGCAGGCGCTGGATCTGGATCTGACCATCGGCGCAGGCGACGCTGATGCCGTCGTCGCCGACGGCGGTTATCTGGCCGGGGGTGGCGCCGTCGGCGGTCGCTTGCTTGGCGCAATCGAATATCTTCACCGTGGTTTCGCCATGGCGGGTCCAGGCGCCGGGTTGCGGGTTGGCGCCGCGAATCAAATTCCAAACTTCCTGGGTCGGCTTGGTCCAGTCGATCTCCACGTCTTCGGCGCGGCACCAGCCCTCGTAGGTCGCCATGGATTCATCCTGGATAATCTTCGGCGCCTTGCCGTCGCGTACCAGGTCGACGCTTTCCAGCATCGCCTCGACGCCCATGGGGAACAGATGATTGAAGTACAAGCTGCCGAGCGTGTCGTCATCCCTGATGGCGACTTCCTTCTGCATCAGGATGGGACCGGTATCGAGTCCGTTGTCTGGCCAGAAGATGCTCAACCCGGATTTCTCGTCACCCTGGATAATCGGCCAGTTGATGGAGCTCGGGCCGCGGTGCAGCGGCAGCAGTGACGGGTGGTATTGAATGCTGCCGAGCGCTGGAATGTTGAGCGCTTGCTCCGGAACGATCAATGTGACATAGGCCATGACGCAGAGATCTGCCTCGAGGGATGCCATCTGCTCCCAGACCTCAGGCTTTTTGAAGGACTTCGGTTGAAACAGGGGCAGGTCGTGTTCCAACGCGGCCTCTTTGATGGGATCGATTCTTTCGCCCTTGTCAGGCTCGCAGTAAACGCCCACTACCTCTTCTCCTCGCCCAAGCAATGCTTCCAGCACGGCTTTCCCGTATGCTTGCTGGCCGTTGACCATAATTTTCATGACATCTCCTAATTTTGATCTGGATCGAACTGATTCGCCAGCGATTCCGGTAGAGTAGCAGTCTTGCGCGTGCTCATGTCCATGACTACGCTCGTTACCTTCGCGTCAGAGACGCATCGACCTTCATGGTCGTAAATCTCCTGGTGCAACACGTAGCTCGTCCGCCCCCGCGTATGCGGTCTGGTAACGACCGATAATTGCGCGCCGGAGAAACACTCCCGCCGGTAGTTGATGTCGATGTTGACGACCACGGTTCCGAGGCTATGGTCGCTAAGATTGTTCAAGGCGGGATCGCAGCGATTGTACCAATCCATGCGACCGAGCTCGAAGTATTCCAGGAAGCGCGCATTGTTGACATGACCGAGCTCATCGATCTCGCTTTCCTGCACGCGCAGGTCAATTTTGCTGACCATTTTCATGTCCCGGCTTCCGCGGCACAGCTCGCGGCATTATGCTAACAGGTAGAAAGGACGGTAAGCGATGGCGAAGGTTGCTCTGGCACAAACTACGACCACCGATGACTTCGACGCAAATCTCGAGGTTGCGGATCGGATGGTGCGTGAAGCCGCCCGGAATGGCGCGGCGTTGCTGGCCTTTCCCGAGGTATTTCTGTATCTGGGCGGCTACAAGGGCAAGTTGAAAGTCGCCGAATCCCTGCAAGGCGCGATCGTTTCCCGCTTCCGTGAAGCCGCCGCCAGGCACGGCTTGATGCTTCTGCTGGGGAGCATCCATGAGCAGATCCCGGACGACCCGTCACGGGTTTACAACACCTCGGTGCTCATCGGCGCCAACGGCGATGTGCTCGCAAGCTATCGAAAGCTCAAGCTTTTCGACGTGGCCTTGCCGACGGTGAAGATCAAGGAAAGCGACAGCATCGCGCCCGGTGATGCCGCGCCGCCGGTGGTGGATACGCCTATTGGAAAGCTGGGTTTGACCATCTGCTTCGATCTGCGCTTCCCGGCTCTGTACCTGGATCTACGCCGGCGGGGCGCGGAAATCGTGTTCATTCCTTCCAACTTCACGGCACCCACGGGGGCCGCTCACTGGGAGGTGCTGATCCGCGCCCGCGCCGTGGAGGGCCAGTTCTTCGTCGTCGCCCCCGCCCAGACCGGAAAACACAATGCCAAGTACACTTCCTACGGTCATTCCTTACTCGTAGATCCCTGGGGAAAGGTCGTGGCCATGGCCCCTCCCGGTCCCGGCCTGGTTTATGGGAACATCAATCTGTCCTATCTCGAGCAGGTGCGGGCCGAGCTGCCGATGGGAATTTAGGTGCTGCAGCGCGGTTGCCGGAGTTTCTCCGGCTCTGTATTCTCCGAATCATCAGGGTCCAGTCATCCGATCCCGGTCGGGTAATTTTTCCAGAATAACGTCAGGTATCTGGGAGCGGGGAGACACGATGAATGTTCGCGGCGCTCTCGAGCAGAAGCTCGGGCTTACATCCGTTTCTTACAAGTACAACCTGTCCAAGGACCAGCTTTTTCACGAGGCCATCGAAAACGATCGCGGACGGCTCCGCGTAGACGGACCGGACACGGAGCAGAAAGCGTTTCCCACCAAGCTGGGTGTCGACGGCCCGCTGGTCTTCTACACCGATCCCACCTGCACCGGCAGGCCCGTCAACGACACTTTCGCGGTCGCATGGCCGGAGATCGAGTCCGACGTCTGGTGGAAGGACAATATGAAGCCTTTCGATCCAGACAAGTACGAGGGACTACTGAAACGCGTCGTGCAGCATGTCAACGAGCGCGGTGGTCATCTGTATGTTCAGGACGTGTATGCGGGTGCGGACCCGACTTACTCGGTGCCATACCGCTTCGTCGGTGAATATGCGACTCACGCAATGTTTGCCCATGTCATGTTTCCGAAGAAGGTTGACGGAGTCGAGAATGAGGAAGAAAAGCGCTGGACGATGTTGAACGTCCAGTCTTTTCGCTGTGATCCGGAGCGTGATGGCAGTTTCTCGGATCGTGCGGCTATCATAGATTTTCGCAACAAGCTATGCCTGGTCGTCGGCCGCGCTGACTATTGCGGACTGGTCAAGAAGACCATTTTCACGGTGATGAACTATCTGCTCCCGAATCTGGGACATTTGTCGATGCACTGTTCCGGCAACATCGGCGCCCGCGACGACACTGCAATACTCTTCGGTCTCTCGGGCACCGGTAAGACGACCTTGTCCGCAGATCCGAATCGTCGGCTCATCGGCGATGACGAGGCGGGTTGGACGGAAAACGGAATTTCCAATTTCGAGGACGGTTGTTACGCCAAGCTCATCGATCTCAATAAAGAGGCCGAGCCTATCATCGCCGCTGCACTCTCCATGAAAGGCACCATCGTCGAAAACGTGCCGCCGTTACCGGGAAAACCCATCGAGGAAACCGATCCGCAGGATCTAGACCTCACGGATGCTTCCATTACGGAGAACACGCGATTTGCCTATCCGTTGACTTGCAACCCGAACGTCGCTGTCGGCGCACGAGGCGGTCATCCGGAAACCATCGTGCTGCTCACGGCAGACGCCTTCGGCGCGCTGCCGCCGCTTTCGGTTCTCGACGGCAAGGAGGTCATGTACCATTTCGTGCAGGGCTTCACCGCCAAGCTGGCGGGAACCGAGGTGGGAGTGACGGAGCCTCGAGCAACTTTCAGCGCCTGCTATGGCGGTCCCTTCATGTCTCACAAGCCGTCGGTATATGCGAACCTGCTGCGCGACAAGATGGATCACCACCAGGCGCGTTGCATACTCTTGAATACGGGATGGTCGGGCGGGCCTGCCGGCTCCGCGGATCGGATATCCATCAAGGATACCCGCACGCTGCTCGATGCGGCACTCAACGGGGATCTTCACGGCGATGGCGTGGAGTACGATGTGCACCCGGTTTTCAATCTACGCATGCCGCGCGCATGCGCGGGCGTGGATTCGGCGATGCTCAACCCGCGGCGGGTGTGGACGAACAAGGAAGCCTACGACGAAGCAGCCGACAAGCTGCGCGGCATGTTCCGCGGTAATTTCGAGAAGCAGGGCTTCGCGGACTTCGGCATCGAGGCGGTAGTGTAGGTTGGGCTGAGCGAAGCGAAGCCCAACCTACGGCGCTAGTGGACCATGAAGATCGGAATATCCGATGCCGCCAGCAAATGACGCGTAACGCCCCCCATGATCACTTCGCGCAACCGGTGTCGGCTGTAGCCGCCCGTTACCAGTAAGTCCGCATCGAGTTCACCAGCGTTGGCGAGCAGTGCCTCCGGCACCGAGCGCGTGCGAGTGTCCATGATGCTCACGGTTGCGGCGATGCCGTGACAGGAAAGGTAGGTGACCAGATCGTCACCATTGGGTCTGCGGCGCTGGCGCTTGTCGGTGGTCAGCACGGTGACGGCGCTGGCCTCGCGCAGGATCGGCCGTGCGGCGGCGACGGCCTGGGCGGCCTCCTTGCTACCGTTCCAGCCGATGACGACGCGATCGCCGACGCAGTCGACGGCGTGCGGCGGCAGCATCAGCACCGGGCGGCCGGTCTCGCGCAGCGCCGCATCGATGGTTTTCGGAGGCGGCGAGACGCGCTCCGGGCGTGGCACGATGATCAAATCCGCGAGGCGCCCGAGCTGGGCGACCAGTTCTGTCTGGCTTCCGATCTCGACCAACCAGTCGGCGCTGGTTTTCGCAGGGTGGTCGCCGCGTTTTGCCATGCTGACACCGTTGCGCACGCATGCTTTGTCCACAAGCTGCTGCAGCACCTTGGTTGCATCCGAATACTGTTGTGCGGCGGCGTCGCGGAGCGACGCGCGCATGCTTTTCGACAGGCCGATAGTGGCGTACGGCATCGTGGACTCCTTGTCCGGCTCGATGTGGAGAACGTCCAGGTGGGCCTTGAAGCACTTGGCGACGGTGAGCGCGGCGTCCAGCAACGCATCGTCCTGATCTTTTTCACCCAGTGGTAACAGTATTGTCTTGATGGGCATGGTCGGGGTAGGGCCTCGGCGAATCAGATGGCGCCGGAGTCGCGTGCAGCGGCGATCTGCACATCGCTCCACCCTACTACCGACTTCAGAATCTCGTCGGTATGTTCTCCCAGCAACGGCGAGCGCACAACCTCCGTCGGTGAGTCCGACAGTTTGATGGGGTTGCCGATAGTCAAATAAGAGCCGCGCGTTGGGTGGTCGACCTCGACAACGGTGCCCGTCTCGCGCAGCGACGGCTCTGCCGCCAGCTCCTTCATGGACAGAATGGGCCCACAGGGGACGTTCAGGGGATTGAGGGTATCCATGACCTCGAACTTGGTCTTGGTCTTGGTCCATTCCTCGACCAGTGCGAAGCATTGCCCGAGCTTCGGCAGGCGTGCTGCCGGCGTCGCCCATTCCGGATCCTCGATGAGATCCTCGCGCCCGATGGCCCGCATGAGCGGCGCCCAGCCCGGTGGCTGGATGATGACGTAGATGTAGTCGTTGGGCCCGCCCGGCGCGCATTTCACCGCCCAGCCCGGCTGGCCGCCGCCGGAGGAATTTCCGGCCCGTGGTGTTGCGTCGCCGAACTCGCCGTTCGGATACTGGGGGTATTCCTCGAGCGGGCCGTGGGCGAGGCGCTGCTGGTCGCGCATCTTTACGCGGCAGAGATTCAGCACCCCGTCCTGCATGGCGCAGGCGACGCGCTGGCCGCGCCCGGATTGCTCGCGGTGAAAGAGTGCTGTCACGATCCCCAGCGCCAGGTTCAATCCGGTGCCGGTGTCGCCGATCTGTGAGCCGGTTACCATGGGCGGTCCGTCGTCGAAGCCGGTGGTACTGGCCGAGCCGCCGGTGCACTGGGCGACGTTCTCGTAGACCTTGCAGTCCTCAAAGGGGCCCGGGCCGAAGCCCTTGACCGAGGCGTAGATCATGCGCGGGTTGATTTCCTGTATGCGCTCCCAGGTGAAACCCATGCGGTCCAACGCCCCGGGAGCAAAGTTCTCCACCATCACATCGCATTCCTCGATGAGCCGGGTGAAAATTTCCTTGCCCTGGTCGTTCTTGGTGTTGAGCGTGATGCTGCGCTTGTTGTGGTTCAGCATCGTGAAGTAAAGGCTGTCCACATCGGGAATGTCGCGCAGCTGCCCGCGGGTCGCGTCTCCAACGCCCGGGCGCTCGACTTTGATGACGTCGGCTCCGAACCACGCGAGCAGCTGCGTGCAAGTCGGTCCCGACTGGACGTGGGTCATATCCAGAATACGAACCCCCTCTAGCGCTTTTGCCATTTCCTACCTCGTCTCGGTCATTCAGTTGCGCGAAACGAGACGAAGGGTTCTGCGGATCCCGTTCGTTTCGTGCCGCGCGTCTTCTACTTGTACATGGTCTGGTTTTTGGTCCCCGGCGCGTACTCGTTCGGGTTCACCCAGATGTTGATGACGGCGGATTTTCCGGTGCTATTCACCGCTTCGCGGGCGCGTTGCAGCGCAGGCGCTATTTCGTCCGGCTCGCGCACCTCCTCGCCGTGGCCACCGAGCATGTGGGCGAACTGTGAGAAGGGTATGTCGCCAAGAAGATTTCCGACGTCGCCACGTTCCTTTCCGTACTTGGCGATCTGCCCGTAGCGGATCTGGTTCATGGCCGAGTTGTTGCCGATGACCGCAATGTAGGGAGCGCCGAATCGGTTGGCGGTTTCCATGTCGAAGGCCGTCATGCTGAAGGCGCCGTCGCCGTAGTAGCACAACACTTCGCGCTGTGGGTGCGCGAGCTTGGCCGCCAGGGCGAAGCCGGTGCCGACCCCCAGGGATCCGAGTGCGCCCGGGTCCATCCAGTGGCCGGGCGTGCGTGGCTGCACGGCTTGCGCGCTGATGGTGACGACGTCGCCGCCATCGCCGATGTAAACCGTGTTCTCGGTGAGAAACTCGTTGAGCTCCCACGCCACGCGGTAGGGATGAATGGGATTGCTGTCGGAATGAAACAGCGGCATGAGCTTCTCGGTCTTCTCGGCCTCAAGCCCGCGCAACTCTGCGAGCCACGCCTCGCGGGCCTTGGCGCGATTGTCGCTGCGGCCGCTGGCGGCGTCGCCGACGGCTTTCAGGATCGCGCCCGGGTCGCCCACCAGGCCCAGGGAAAGGTCGCGGTTCTTGCCCACCGTGCGATAGTCCATGTCGATCTGCACGACCGTGGCGTCACCGCGCAGCCGCTTTCCGTAGCCCATGCGGAAATCGAAGGGCGTGCCGACGATGACGATGACGTCCGCCTTGTTGAAGGCGTCGCGGCGCGTGCGGTGGAAGTGATGGGGATCACCCGGCGGCAGGATGCCGCGGCCGGCGCCGTTGAAGTAGGCCGGAATGTTGAGTGTTCGCACCATGTCGATGGCTTCCTGGTGTCCGCGGCAGGTCCACACCTGGCTGCCGAGCAGGATCGCCGGTCTTTCGGAGTTCACCAGAACGTCCGCGAGCTTTTCGATGTCGGCTGGATCGCCGATGGAGCGGGTTGACGCCCGGTACCTGCCCGGGGCAGGGATCACCGCCTTTTCCAGGGGTACCTCGCGGTCCAGGACGTCGCGGGGGATCTCCAGGTAGCTGGGGCCGGGAGCGCCGTTGAAGCACTCCCGGATTGCCATGGAGACCATATCCGCCACCCGCTCGGTGGAGCTCACGCTGGCGGAGAACTTGGTGATCGGTGCCAGTATGTCCACGTGGGGTAGATCCTGGAGCGATCCCATCTTGTGCTGGGTCAGAGCGCCCTGACCGCCGATGTGCAGCACCGGGCTCTCGGAGCGGAATGCCGTGGCGATGCCGGTAATCGCATTGGTGCATCCGGGCCCGGCGGTGGTCACCACGCAACCGAGTCCACCGCGCTGGCGCGCGTAGCCATCGGCGGCGTGGGCGGCCACCTGCTCGTGGTGCACGTCGATGACGCGGATGCCTTCGTCGACACAACCGTCGTAAATGTCGATGATGTGACCGCCGCACAAGCTAAAGATGGTGTCGACGCCTTCGTTCTTGAGTGCTCTGGCGACAAGATGCCCGCCGGAAACGACGTCTGCGGACCCGCTCTTCTCAGCGAGAGTGTCCGTGGCGGTGTCGGATTTCTGCCTCGTTCCTTTTGCTACGGTGGACATGGCTAGCTTTGCTCCTGTTCTGCGATCGTTAACGGCCTCGGCATGACAGCGGGTCGATCGAGCCAATCGACGTTCTTTTCCACGTGGGCCGCCAGATCCAGCGTATGCTGGCGCACGAGCCGCTCGGCGAGCTCCGTGTTCCGTGCTTCCAGGGCTTCGATGATATGCATGTGATCGATAATCGAGCGGCCCGCCCGATTATCCTCGGAGATGGTGCGCATACGGATGGAGCGCATGTGCAGGAAGAGATTGTCCGTCATCTTCTTGAGAAGACTGCAGTGGCTGAGATTCAGCAGCGCCTGATGAAAATTGATGTTGGTCTCGGAGTACTCGTCGATGTTCGCCCGCACTTTGGTTTCGTCGAAGGTGGCAAACATTTCGCGCAGGGTCGCAATTTCCTCGTCGCTCGCGTGCTCGGTGATCAGTCGTGCTGCCATGCTTTCCAGCGCCGACCACACCGTGATCATTTCCAGGATCTCCGTCTTGCTCTTGCGCGCGACGAAGGCGCCGCGGCGCGGGATGGTGCGCACGAATCCGTCGATCTCGAGTCGGCACAGCGCTTCGCGTATGGGCGTACGGCTGACGCCCAGATCCTCCGAGAGCTGCCGTTCGTCCAGCCGATACTCCTCGGCATCGGCGTAGACGTTCACCGCGATGATGGCCCGTTTGAGCTCTTCGTAGATGCGGTCCTTGAGAACCAGACCGCCGTCAACGGGACTTAACGAAAGTGAAACCGTTGTCACCTTACCTGCCTTGTTAGCGGACGGGCTGCGCCGGGAGGCGCTGCCGGTATTTGGTATACAGAATACCAATTGCGCCGCTGAGCGACAATAATCAGCGGTGAATGTGGGGCCTGGCGGACCGTTGGCCGACCCAGGTTCGCGTCTTGTGCCCCCCGAATGCCTGGTATACGGTATACCAAAATCGGCGGCTGGAGAATTCAGTGGTATACGCGTATCGCGCACGGGGCGGTAATATCCCTGGACCCGGCCCCCTGGCGGGCTGCGGATTGCATCGCCCGGGCCGACCGGGCAGGCGGGACTGAATGAATATTCACGAGTACCAGGCCAAGCAGCTGCTCGCCAAGTACGGGGTGCCGTTGGCGCGCGGCGGTGTCGCCTTTACCCCCGAGGAGGCGGAAAAGGTGGCCCGCGATATCGGCGGCACCGGTTGGGCGGTCAAGGCGCAGATTCTCGCCGGCGACCGCGGCCGGGCTGGCGGCGTCAAAGTCGTGCGCTCTATGCCGGATGTGCGCGAAACCACCGCCGGCATGCTGGGCGTGACCCTGACCACGCCCCAGACCGGCGCCGGCGGCGAGCGCGTCACCAGGGTCTATGTGGAGCAGGCCTGCGACATCGACCGCGAGCTCTACCTCGGCATGGCCGTGAATCGCGTCACTTCCCGGGTGACGCTCATGTCTTCCACCGAAGGCGGCACCGACATCGAGGAGGTGGCCGCGGGACGGCCGCAATCCATCCGTAAGCTCGCCATCGACCCGGATGAAGGGCTCCTGAGCGTCCAGGCTCGCGCCGAGGCCGAGGCCATGGGACTCGAAGGTGCCAACGCTGACACGGCGGAACGCATCATGATGGGCATGTACGCCGCTTTCATCGACTACGACGCATCCCTGGTGGAGATCAATCCCATGGTCGTGACCCGGGCCGGCGATGTGCTGGCGCTGGATGCGAAGATGAGCATCGATGATAACGCGCTGTTTCGTCACAAGGAGATCGAGGATCTGCGCGATGCCGAGAAGCCGGGCAAGCTCGAACGCGCCCGTCACGGGTTCAACTACCTGAAGCTTCCCGGCAACATCGGCTGCTTAGTCAACGGTGCGGCGCTCGCCATGGCAACCATGGACATCATCAAGCAGTGTGGCGGAGAGCCCGCCAATTTTCTCGACGTGCCGCCGGTGGCGAGCCGCGAGGAGGTTGCCGCCGCCTTCAGGCTGGTGCTCTCCGACACCGATGTTCACGTGGTGCTCGTCAATGTCATCGGGGGCGGCATCACGCGCTGCGACGCCGTCGCCGAAGGCATGGGCGCCGCGTATCAGGCCCTCGGCAGGAAGGTGCCGCTGGTCGTGCGTTTCGAGGGCACCAACCGCGATCTCGGCAAGAAGACGCTGCGTGACATGGGCGTCCAGTTCACGCCCGCCGACAGTCTGCGGGAAGCCGCCGAGAAAGCCGTGGCGGCGGCCAGGGGCTGATCGGGCAAATGGCGATACTCGTCGACAGCGAAACCAAGGTCATATGCCAGGGTATTACCGGTGCCCAGGGCAGCTTTCATTGCGAGCGCGCCATCGCGTATGGCACGCGTCTAGTCGCCGGAGTGACGCCCGGCAAGGGCGGCAGCAAGCATCTCTACCTGCCGGTTTTCGATCGCGTCGACCAGGCTGTGGAGGCTACCGGCGCCGAGGTCAGCGTCATCTACGTGCCGCCGGTGCGCGCCGCGGATGCCATGCTTGAAGCCATTACCGCGAACATCCCGCTGGTGGTCTGCATCACCGAAGGCATTCCGGTGCTCGACATGGTGCGCGTGCGCCGCGCGCTGGAGGGCACCGAGACCCGGCTCATCGGCCCCAACACGCCGGGCATCATCACTCCCGAAGGCTGCAAGGTCGGCATCATGCCTGGCCTGATACATCGGCGTGGCCGCATCGGTATCGTCTCACGCTCCGGCACCCTCACCTACGAAGTGGTGGCCCAGACGACCGCCACCGGACTCGGCCAGTCCACGGTGGTGGGCATCGGCGCTGATCCGGTGCACGGCTTAGGCTACATCGAGTGCCTCGAGCTGTTCCTCGCCGACGGGGAAACCGAGGGCATCATATTGGTCGGTGAGATCGGCGGCACCGAGGAAGAGCAGGCTGCCGAGTTCCTGGCGGGTCAGGGCAAGCACAAACCGGTGGTGGGTTACATCGCCGGGGTGACGGCGCCACCCGGTCGACGCATGGGGCACGCGGGTGCCATCATCGCGGGCGGCACCGGCGCCGCGGACGAAAAGCTGGAAGCGTTGCGCCGCGCCGGCGTGCACATTCCTCCGTCGCCGGCCGAAATTGCCTCGACCATGACGAAAGCGCTGGCCGGTTAGGAACTACACTGACGGAGCAGCGCCTCGAGTTCGCGGCGCAGAACACTAACTAGACACCAGATAGCAATGCCCGAGCACTCCCAGAAGATCAAACGGCGCCAACACCCCGGCGCCAAACGCGGGCGCGCCAGAGCGACGCCGAAGGGCCGCCAGGTGGACCCGGCGGCGCGGGACGCGATCCGCGCGTTGCTCGAGAACCGGCCGCGGCAACGGGATCTTCTCATCGAGTACCTGCACCTCATACAAGACAGCCACGGCGAATTGTCGGTGGCACACCTGGCGGCGCTGGCCGAGGAAATGCGCCTGTCCATGTCCGAGGTCTACGAAGTCGCGACCTTTTATGCGCACTTTCACGTGGTCGCGGATGCTCATACGTCACCACCTGTCACCATTCGCGTATGCGACAGCCTGAGCTGCGAGCTGGCCGGCGCCGACGCTCTCCTCGGCGCCCTTGCCGAGGCCGCGGATCCCGAGCGCGTACGCGTGGTGCGTGCGCCCTGCATGGGCCGTTGCGACACCGCGCCGGTGGCCGAGGTAGGACACCATCATGTGGATCATGCCAGCGTCGAAACGGTGATGGCGGCGGCCAACGCCGGTCGTGTGCATCCGGAAATCCCGGATTACGAAGACTACGCTGCCTACGTGAAGGGCGGCGGTTACCAGTTGTTGAAAAGCTGTCTCGACGGCAATGCCAAGCTCGACGAGATCATCGAGGCGCTGGACGAATCGGGGCTGCGCGGCCTGGGTGGCGCCGGTTTTCCCACCGGCCGCAAATGGCAAATTGTGCGCGGCTACCAAGGGCCGCGCCTGATGGCCGTCAACGCCGACGAGGGAGAGGTCGGCACCTTCAAGGATCGCTATTACCTCGAGCGCAGTCCGCACCGTTTTCTCGAAGGCGTTCTCATCGCCGCCTGGGCGGTGGAAGCGCAGGCCGTCTACGTCTATCTGCGCGACGAGTATCCGGCGGTGCGCGAAATCCTCCTGAAAGAGATCGCCGCGCTACGCGAAGCCGGTCTCACGGTGCACACACAAGTGCATTTGCGCCGTGGCGCCGGCGCCTATATCTGCGGCGAAGAGTCATCAATGATCGAGTCCATCGAGGGCAAGCGTGGATTACCGCGCCACCGTCCGCCCTATGTCGCGGAGGTGGGTTTGTTCGGCCGTCCAACCCTGGTGCAGAACGTGGAGACCATGTACTGGGTGCGCGATATCGTCGAGAAGGGCGCCGAATGGTTCGCGAGTCACGGCCGCAACGGTGGCAAGGGTTTGCGCAGCTACTCGGTTTCGGGGCGGGTGCGCGAACCCGGGGTGAAGCTCGCGCCGGCAGGTATCACTGCCCGTGAGCTCATCGACGAATTCTGCGGCGGAATGCAGCAAGGTCACACGTTCAAAGGCTATCTGCCCGGGGGCGCGTCGGGGGGCATTCTACCGGCCAGCATGGCGGATCTGCCGCTGGAGTTCGGCTCACTGGAAAAGCACGGTTGTTTCGTCGGTTCCCACGCGGTGGTCATTCTCAGCGACAAGGACAGCATGAAGGACGCGGCGTTGAATTTGATGCGATTCTTCGAAGACGAAAGCTGTGGTCAGTGCACGCCGTGCCGGGTTGGCACGGAGAAGGCCGTCGCTCTCATGTCCCGTCCTCAGTGGGACGCGCCGCTGCTTCTGGAAGTCGGCCGCGCCATGGCGGACGCGTCCATCTGCGGGCTCGGCCAGGCGGCGGCCAATCCTCTGAAATCGGTGCTGGAATTTTTCCCCGAGGAGCACTCATGAGCGCGTCGGTGAACCAGTCGACCACCTTTCAGCTCGACGGCGTGGACGTCGACGCCTATGCCGGCGAGACCATCTGGCAGGCGGCGAAACGTCATGCCACCGACATTCCCCATCTGTGCTATGCCGACGAGCCGGGCTACCGGGCGGACGGAAACTGCCGGGCGTGCATGGTGGAGATCGAAGGCGAGCGGGTGCTCGCCGCGAGCTGCATCCGCACGCCGACGCCGGGCATGAAGGTCACGACGAAAAGCGATCGCGCCGAGAGCGCGCGGGCCATGATCATGGAGCTGCTGGTGGCGGACCAGCCGCAACGGGCGGTAGCCCACGACGCGAACTCGCAGCTGTGGCAATGGGCCGAGCGCATGTCGGTCACCGAGAGCCGGCTGCCGCCGCGGCCCAGGTCACCGGCGCCCGATTCGAGCCACACGGCCATGCGCGTCAATCTCGATGCCTGCATTCACTGCACTCTCTGCGTGCGCGCGTGCCGCGAGGTACAGGTGAACGACGTCATCGGCATGGCCTACCGCGGCCATGGTGCGAAGATCGTCTTCGACTTCGACGACCCCATGGGTGCCAGTACCTGCGTCGCCTGCGGCGAATGCGTGCAAGCCTGCCCCACCGGCGCGCTCATGGAAGCGAGCCTGGTGGACGAGGAGGGCGTCGGGCGCGCCATCTCGCTGGAGGAAGTGCAGAGCGTCTGCCCCTACTGCGGCGTCGGTTGCCAGATTACCTATCAAACCCACGCCAACGAGATCGTCGCGGTGCAGGGTCGCGATGGACCGGCGAATCGCCAGCGGTTGTGCGTGAAGGGGCGGTTCGGATTCGACTACGTGTCGCACCCCCACCGGCTTACCAAGCCGCTCATCCGCCGGGACGACGCGCCCAAGAGTGCTGACTGTGAGGTGGATCCGGGGGATCCCTTTACCCATTTTCGTGAAGCGAGCTGGGAAGAGGCGCTGGACGTCGCGGCCGCGGGTCTCAAAGGCATTCGAGACAGTGACGGATCCAAGGCTCTGGCCGGATTCGGATCGGCGAAAGGGTCCAACGAAGAGGCGTATCTGGTGCAGAAGCTGGTGCGCACGGGCTTCGGCACCAACAACGTGGACCACTGCACGCGGCTCTGTCACGCCTCGTCGGTGGTGGCGTTACTGGAAGGCATCGGCTCCGGTGCCGTGACGGCGCCCTTTACCGCCTGCGAGGATGCCGATGTCATGATCATTACCGGCAGCAACGCGACGGAAAATCATCCGGTGGCGGCGACCTTCTTCAAGCAGGCCGCCAAGACGAAGACCCTCATCGTCATGGATCCGCGCGGCCAGCAGCTCGAGCGCCACGCCACGCACATGCTGCAGTTCAATCCGGGAACCGATGTGGCGCTGCTGAACGCCATGCTCAACGTCATCATCGAAGAGTCCCTCTACGATCGCCAGTACGTGGAAGCGAACACCGAAGGCTTCGAGAATCTCAAGCACCACATCAAGGACTTCACGCCCGAAGCCATGCAGGAGATCTGCGGTATCGACGCCGACACCATCCGCACCGTGGCGCGCAAGTACGCGAGCGCGGAGCGCGCCATCATCTTCTGGGGCATGGGGATCTCCCAGAGCGTACACGGCACCGACAATGCCCGTTGCCTGATCGCGTTGTCGATGATCACCGGACAGGTGGGGCGGCCGGGCACCGGGCTGCATCCCCTGCGCGGGCAGAACAACGTCCAGGGTGCCTCGGACGCCGGCCTCATTCCGATGATGTTTCCCGATTACCAGGCGGTGGATGGGGAAGACGTTCGCAAGCGATTCGAGGATGCCTGGGGCACGAGCCTCGATCCGGTGCGTGGACTCACCGTGGTGGAGATCATGGATGCCGTGCACGACGGCGTCATCAAGGGCATCTACATCATGGGCGAGAACCCCGCTATGTCCGATCCGGATGTGGATCACGCCCGCGCGGCGCTGGCCAAGCTCGAGCATCTGGTGGTGCAGGATATTTTTCTCACGGAGACGGCTTTCCACGCGGACGTGGTGTTGCCGGCTTCGGCGTGGCCAGAAAAGAACGGTACGGTCACGAACAGCAATCGCCAGGTGCAGATGGGTAGAACGGCCCTGAAACTCCCCGGCGACGCGCGTCAGGACTGGTGGATCATTCAGGAGCTCGCGCGGCGAATCGGCGTCGACTGGCAGTTCGAGAACGTGCGTGACGTATTCGCCGAGATGAAGACCGTCATGCCATCGTTAGACAACATTTCATGGGAGCGCCTGGAGCGCGAGAGCGCCGTCACCTATCCCTGCGACGCACCGGATCGCCCCGGAAACGACATCGTCTTCGGCGACGGCTTTCCGACCTCGGACGGGCGCGCGAAGCTCGTGCCCGCCAGTATCATTCCCCCTGACGAACAACCGGACAACGAGTACCCGATGGTCCTCACCACCGGCCGTCAGCTCGAGCACTGGCACACGGGCGCCATGACCCGCCGCGCGCAGGTTCTGGACGCGCTCGAGCCCGAAGCGGTGGCGAGTCTGTCGCCTGCGGATCTGAAGGAACTTGGCGTGACACCAGGAGACCGAGTCCGAATCCGCACGCGGCGTGGCGCCATCGAGCTCAAGACCCGTGCCGACGGCGCCGTTCCCGACGGCATGGTTTTCATCCCCTTCTGCTTCGCGGAAGCGGCGGCCAACGTGCTCACCAACCCGGCGCTGGATCCCTTCGGCAAGATCCCGGACTTCAAATTCTGCGCCGCCAAGGTGGAAGCCGCCGACGCGGAAGCGGCGGAGTAGCGATCCTGTAGGAGCGAGCTTGCTCGCGAACAGAAGATTCGCGAGCAAGCTCGCTCCTACAATGCGGCAATGACCGATCATCAGAACGACAATCTCTATACACTGTTGAGCCGCCGTTTCCAGGAAAGGCGCGACACCGTTGCCATCGAGACTCCCGCCGGGAGGCGATTGACCTACGCTGACGTGGAGCGCGATTCGGCACGATTCGCGAACCGCCTCGTGGCTCTGGGCGCACGTCCCGGTGATCGCGTTGCGGTGCAGGTGGATAAATCCCCCGAGGCGCTTTGTCTGTATCTCGGCTGCGTGCGCGCGGGTCTCATCTATCTGCCGTTGAATACCGGTTACCCGGCTCGCGAGCTCGAGCATTTCTTCCGCGACGCCGAACCGATGGTCGTCGTATGCCGGCCCCAGGATCGGGACATGGTCGGTGGTCTCGCCGGACGCTGCGGCGTCGATAGTGTGTCGACCCTGGGTGATGCCGGCGACGGCAGCCTGATGGAATTGCCCGATCCCGGGGACGAATTCGATACGGCCGTCTCCCGCGGCGACGACATCGCCGCCATCCTCTACACTTCGGGAACCACCGGCAAGCCCAAGGGCGCGGCACTCAGCCATCGTAACCTTGCGTCCAACGCCGTGACCCTGCACGCGACCTGGGGATTTGGTGCCGGCGACGTACTGTTACACGCGCTGCCCCTGTTTCACACCCACGGTCTCTTCGTCGCCTGTCACTGTTCGCTGCTGAACGCGACGCCCATGCTGCTGCTGCCGAAGTTCGATCCGCGCCAGGTCATCGATCTGCTGCCGCGGGCAAGTGTCTTCATGGGTGTGCCGACCTTCTATACTCGTCTGTTGGCCGACGCGGAATTTGGCCGCGCGCAATGCGCCAACATGCGCCTGTTTGTATCCGGCTCCGCGCCTTTGCTGGAACAGACCCATGACGAGTTCTTAAAACGCACGGGCCACACCATACTCGAACGCTACGGTATGACCGAGTGCGGCATGAGCACATCCAACCCGCTCGACGGCGAGCGCAAGGCGGGCACGGTAGGGCTACCGCTTCCTGGAGTGAGCCTGCGCATCGTCGATGACGCCGGCAATGCGGTGGCCACGGGGGAAATCGGCCAGATCGAGTTCAAGGGACCGAACGTATTCCAGGGTTACTGGCGCGATCGTGAGAAGACCGCAGAGGAGTTCACCGACGATGGATACTTTCGTTCCGGCGATCTGGGCAGGTTGGACGAGGACGGCTACATCAGTATCGTCGGTCGCGACAAGGACCTGATCATCAGCGGCGGCTACAACGTTTATCCGAAGGAAGTGGAGCTATGCATCGATCAGCTCGACGGCGTCAGCGAGTCCGCCGTCATCGGCGTCCCGGATGCGGACTTCGGCGAGCGGGTGACCGCGGTAGTGGTGCCGGAGGCTGACGCGCCTGGCGAGGACGCGATAATCACGGCGCTCCGGCCTCTACTAGCGGCCTACAAGCTGCCCAAGCAAGTAACTTTCGTCGACACACTGCCCCGCAACGCCATGGGAAAAGTCCAAAAAACATACTCCGCGAACGCTTCACAAAGTCATAAGCCTGAACGACGGATCTCCCTCCCCTTGAGAGGGGAATCGAACCTGAATGACTCTCCGCGGAAGCAGAACACTCACGCCTGATTGGGTGTGCTCAGCGATCGCCACCACAAGTCATGTATCAGATCCTAAAGCTCCAACGGCTTCAACTGCGCCACGCGCTGAGGTTCTTCACGCCATACATCCGATGCATCCACGTACAGCTCCAATGTATTGCCATCTGGATCGTCGAAGTAGAGCGATTTAGTAACCTCGTGATCCACCGGGTCCGGCGTGATTCCCGCCGCCTCCAGATGCACCTTTGCCTCCACCAGTTCGTCGAGTGATGTACCAACACAGAAAGCGACATGGTGTAACCCGACCGCCTGATCGCCACCAGCGACGTCCTCGCCGGACACCTCCGCGATGGCTAGATCGTGATGATTGCCGAGGCTGAAGAACGTCATCTTCATACCTTGCTGGTCAAAGCGCGCACAAACGGGCATGCCAAGCACCCCGCTGTAGAATTTCTCCGAACGTTCAAGGTCGGCAACTTTCAGTACCACGTGCCCGAGAGAATGGACTTTCATAGCGTATCTCCTTGAGCAAACTGACCTAGATACCCGATGGCCAGGCTGTTCGGTTGTATCTTCGAGTAAGCCACAAGCTCAGTAAAGCTGAGATCGGTGGTCGCAATGGAAAAAGACTTGCCCACTGGGTCCCTGAAGGTCGGCATGGCGGTGAGTCGTAAGAACAGCTAGGACCAGCGGCATTCTCGCCGCCAAATGACGGTTCTTGGCTAGCTGCCGCCCTCTTAACCCTGACAGCCAATGTCCGCTATATCACTCGTGGCCGCCAGTATAGCAAGCAAGGCAACCGGCGATTGTGGATCGATCAGAGACATTCCCGACCCAGCGGGACGGATGCGCTGAGCTGAACAACGATGGTGCAATGCGTCAGGCCGAGATCGGGCACGATCGAAAATTACGGCTTCCACAAGAATCCGCTACTGAACGTCCGCTTGGCGTCTGATTTCAGGCATACTGACCCTGACAGGCACAAGAAGTGAAATTGCCTGTAGGAGGACATGAACCATGATGATCGCACGCTGGCGAATTGAAGCTCGTTTTGGTCACAAGCAGACTGTGGTTGACATGTTTAGGCGTTGGAACGAAGAAATTGGAGTTCAAGTCGGTTGGACGGCAGAGAAGATTCGGCTCTTGACTGGGTCGGTCGGCGCGTTGGAATCAACCGTTCAGTCGGAGGTCGAGATTGAAGACCTCGCCGATCTGGGTAGGGCATGGGAGAAGCTCGGGACCATTGAAGCCCACAAGCAGTGGAGCAAGGACATCGAGCCATACATTGTATCGGGTACACCGCATCGGCAGGTATTTCGAGTTCTATGAGCGGCAGCCATTTGCGGCTACGGCATCGTTGGACTCAGCTGGGAATTGCCGCCGATACGGAGCAACGTGTCCGCGTGGATGTCAGCTTCGTCGCCCGGTATGACCGAGATGGGCTGAGAGCAGCCAACCGCATCAGAAAGCAGCCGTTCGCCGTTCGCACCGAGAGACCATGAGTGAAATCTCAATGATCGGACTCGGTGCCATGGGGAGCGCACTCGCGCATGCTCTCCTGAGGGCAGGGCACGGCGTCACAGTGTGGAATCGTACGCCGCAGAAGATGGAACCGTTCGCAGCGCTTGGTGCAAATTGTGCAGCGAGTATCTTGGACGCCGTGCAAGCCAGCCCGCTCATCATGGTCTGTATCGACAACTATGCGGCGACGAAAAACCTCTTGGGGACGCATGACGTCATTCCGCACCTGTCTGGCCGAACCTTTATCCAACTCAGTACGGGGACACCCAGGGAAGCACGCGAAAGCGAGGCCTGGCTGAAGGACTGCGGTAGTGATTATATCGATGCCGCGATAATGTCCTATCCTGGCAGCGTCGGCGCGGAGGAGGCACAGCTCCTGTTCGCGGGTCGGGAAGCGACCTTTGAGCGCTGCAAACCCTTCCTCAAATGTCTTGGAGGGGATCTTCGCTATCTCGGTCAGAACATCGGCGCGGCAGCAGCCCTCGACCTGGCCCTGCTTTCCCATGAACTTGGCCTCTATGTTGGAGCTATCCATGGCGTACGCCTTTGCGAGTCAGAGAACGTGGGCGTGGACCTCTTTGCTTCCATGTTCCCGGAAAAAGACCCGGTCAGGAGCTTGACCCAGATCATTCATACCGAGGCCTACGATAACCCTCGTGCGACCATAAGTGTCTGGGAGGGCGCTTTGCAGCGGATCCAAAATCAAGCTCGCGATGCGAAAATTAAAAGCGAGGTTCCCGACTTCATTTCGGGAATTTTAAATCGCGCCATCGTGGCAGGAGGCCATGGTGAGGAAGATATCGCCGCGCTGATCAAAGTGCTGCGAGTTGACAACAGCGCTTAGCTTGCCGGTCAATTTATGACTGGTGTTCACCGAATCTGGTACTGTCTGTCGGGTCGAGCACCGACCGATACAATTAAGGATCACGGCTCCGCGACTTTCACGCGCAACCCGTCCATCGCATTCGGTAATTGCGTGATTACGATCTTGTCACCCGCTTTTAACTCCGGGCTGCGTACCAGCACCCGTGCGCTGCCGTCGAGGCTGCGCTGCTCGCCAACGCGTTCCACATGCAGAGTGCGCATGCGTTCGCCTTCCAGCCGGTAAATGCGATTAGTGCCATACACGGCTTCGTAGGGCAGGGCGACGCTGTCGTGCACGACGGGTAGATCGACGCTTAGCTCCACGGTGCGCCCCAGAGGCAAGCCTTTACTGCCCTCGATGACACGAAAATAGGCATCAGCGCCGCCGCCGCCGCGTTCCACCTCGGCGGTGAAGCGATCCAGTCTTGCCCGCAGACGACGCCCGTCCACCAGGGCTCTGGCTTCCAGGGTCATGCCGTTCCCCAGGGCATCGCGCACCAGGGGTACTTGACGCGTAGGGATCTGCGCGCGGATTTCGATTTCGGACGTGTTGTAGACGGTCACGATCTCGTCGCCGCCGCGTACCCTGTCACCGGGGGACACCGAGACCCGCGAGACCCGGCCGTCGAAGGGCGCTTTGATCCGCGTGCGATCGAGATCCAGCTCTGCCCTGCGCAGAAGACTCTCCGCGCGTGCCAGGCGTGCTTCCAGCTGGGCATTGCGGCTCGCATGCTCGTTGATGGAAAAGCGCCGCTGGTCCACGGCCATGGCCTGGCGCTCCTCCGCCTGGCGCATTTGATCGATTTGGGCTTCGGAACCCACTTTTCTCTTGGCGAGTTTCTCGGCGCGCTTGACCTCGCGACGGCTTAGCGCGAGCAGCATTTCCTCGTGCTCGAGGGCTTTTATGTCGTTCTCGTGGCGTTGCCGCTCGTGGTCTATCTGCGCGTCGATGTCCGCGACTTCCGCCGCGCGCTGGGCGCGCAGCAACTCGGCCTCGCGATCGTCCAGCATCACCATGGTTTGACCGGCCGTCACGTACTGGCCCTCCAGCACCTCCACCGAGCGCACATCGGCGGTCACGGCCGCCGACATGTTGGTGGTGTGTGGCGATTGCACGCGCCCGTAGAGACTCAGCTGGGGTGTGACCGTGGCAGGCTCGATGCTCAGCAGGTCGATGACCCAGGCCTTCTCCCTGGCTTCCAGCGCCTCGCGCTGGGGCTTGCTGTTGACGAGCGCCACCAGACCACCGGCGCCGACAGCCAAGATGAGAATCGGCAGGAATCGCCGCACTGGCGCTACTCCCTGTTTCTGTTGTCGTGGGTGCGTTGTCTCGTCGCTCGGCCCGCGGCCTTTGTGGCATTCGTGGCCGAACCTGTCGGTGCCGGGGAATGGCATCTGAGGCTGCGGTGCGGCATCCATGGTACCAGTTGCCAGGCGCCGCGTCCCGGGCCGGCGAAGACGGAAATGTAACCGCCGCTGGAGGCTCGAATAAGCCAAATCTATGGCCGTCAAAGTGGAACCTGGTTGGATTCCGCCCGCCGCCCGGATAAGGTCTGCAGGTAGATTCGCGCCGGCATAGGTCCCCAGTACCCCTGGGCACGGGATCCCGGCCGGCCACGCCACCAGAGGAAGCCTCATGTCGACTCTAGTCAGCCCACACGGTTCCGCCAGGCTCCGGCCGCTGCTCCTCGAGGGCGCCGATCTCGAAGCGGAGCGCACCCGCGCCGTAACACTCCCGGCCATCCAGTTGAGCTCAAGGGAGGTGGGCGATGTGGTCATGATGGGTATAGGCGGCTTCACGCCGCTGGCTGGCTTCATGGGCCAGGACGACTGGCGCGGCGTATGCGATGACATGCGCATGGTCGACGGCGTGTTCTGGCCCATTCCCATTACCGTGTCGGTGGACAGCGCCACCGCCGAAGGCATCCATGAGGGCAGCGACGTGGTGCTCATGGATCCCGAGACCGGGTTACCCCTGGCGACCATGACGGTGACGGAAAAATACCGCATCGACAAGGCCCACGAGTGTCAATCGGTATTCAAGACCACGGACATGGAGCATCCGGGCGTGCGCATGGTCATGGATCAGGGCGACGTCAACCTGGCGGGGCCCCTCCGCGTGCTCTCCACCAGCTACTTCGGCGAGGAGTTTGGCGACCTGTTTCTGACCCCTGCCCAGACTCGCGCCATGTTCGAGGAAAGGGGCTGGTCCAAGGTGGCGGCTTTCCAGACCCGCAACCCCATGCACCGATCCCACGAGTATCTGGCCAAGATCGGCATCGAGGTGGGCGATGGCGTTTTGATCCATTCTCTGCTCGGTCGACTGAAGCCCGGCGACATTCCGGCCAGCGTACGCGCGCGTGCCATCGACGTGCTGCTGGAGGAGTATTTCGTCGAGAACACCGTCATCCATGCCGGTTATCCTCTGGACATGCGTTACGCGGGACCGAGGGAAGCGTTGCTGCACGCGCTCTTCCGGCAGAACTACGGATGCTCGGAGCAGCTCGTCGGCCGCGATCATGCCGGTGTCGGAGACTACTACGGTCCTTTCGATGCCCATCACATCTTCGACGAGATCCCCGCGGACGCGCTCGAGACCCGGCCGTTGAAGATCGACTGGACGTTCTGGTGCTACCGCTGCGACGGCATGGCCTCCATGCGTACCTGCAAGTGCGGCGCCGAGCACCGTCTGTTGCTCTCGGGGACGAAGCTACGCAAGATGCTGTCGGAGGGGGAAGAAGTGCCGGACAAGTTCAGCCGCCCGGAAGTGCTGGCGATTCTGCGCGAGTACTACGAGGGACTCAGTGAAGAAGATAACGTCGAAGTGGAACTGAAGGGTCACTCGGCGGCCTGATCCGGGGACGGGTACGCGCAGCTCGGCCTCCAACTACCTGGTGTCCGTGGAGTCCATGTGCGAAGAGCTGGATATCAAGTTGAACACGATTCCCGACTGGAACTGCTGTTCCGCTTCCATCGGCTTCGCCGGCGGCGGGGAGCTGCCGCGGCTCGCGCTCTCGGCGCGCAACATCGCGTTTTCCGAGGAGCACAACGCCGGACGGGACATCGTCGCAAGCTGTGCCGCCTGCTGGCTGGCAACCCGCTAGACCAAGGAACGCCTGGAAGAGGATCCCGAGTTCATGGCGGAGGCCGTGGACGATTACGACAAGAAAGTCTCCTGCTGCGGCGGGGCGCTGGCGTTCTCGGAACCAGAGAAGAGCCAGGCGTTGATCAAGGACATCATCGAGGCGGCCTATGACGGTGGCGTCGAGATGATCGTCACGCCGTGCCCCGTGTGCCAGATGAACGTGGAGATCTACCAGGGCCAGATCAACCAGAAGTACGGCACCAAGTTCGACATGCCAGTGGCGTACTACAGCACGCAGATGAGCGTCGCGTAGGGCATGGATGCCAAGCAGTCCGGGCTGGACGGGCATGTGATTCGGGCGAAACAACTGGAGAAGATTGCAGGGAAGTAGGCTTCTGAGGGATCATCTTCGTTTCCGCAATCAGCGAAGAGGTTCCCGCAACGGTGTCAGCATCTCTCCAGACCGACGTTCTCGTCATCGGCGCCGGCAACGCCGCGTTCGCTGCCGCGCACGCGGCCCGCGAGCAGGGTGCGGATGTCCTGATGCTCGAATGCGCACCCCGGGACGAATCTGGCGGCAATACGCGATTCACCGCCGGCGCCATGCGCTTCGCCTACCGGGGGGTAGATGATCTGGTGGCGTTGATGCCGGATCTGACCGAGGAGGAGCTGGCGCGCACGGACTTCGGCAGCTACCCCGAGGACAGCTTCTTCGACGACATGGGGCGGGTGACGGAGTATCGCTGCGATCCGGATCTGGTGGAGCAGCTGGTGCGCGGCAGCCGCGAGACCATGATGTGGATGCGCTCCAAGGGCATCCGCTTCACCCCCATCTGGGGCCGGCAGGCATTCGAGGTGAACGGGCGTTTCACGTTCTGGGGCGGTCTCGCCGTCGAAGCATACGGCGGCGGCCCCGGGCTCGTGGAGGCTTGGACCACCGCCGCTGAACGCGCCGGCATTCGCATCGTTTACGAGGCCCGCGCCCGGAGTCTTCTCCAGGATGACAGCGGCGTGACGGGCGCGCGCGCAACCATCGGCGGCGAGACTGTGGATATCGCAGCCAGGTCCGTGGTGCTCGCCTGCGGCGGCTTTCAGGCGAATGCTGAGTGGCGCACCCGCTACCTGGGACCGGGGTGGGATCTCGCCAAGGTTCGCGGCACGCGTTTCAACACCGGCGAGGGCATCCGCATGGCGCTCGATATCGGTGCCTCGCCCAGCGGCAACTGGTCCGGCTGCCACGCGGTGGGCTGGGAGCGCAACGCGCCGGAGTTCGGCGATCTCACCGTCGGGGACGCGTACCAGAAGCACAGCTATCCCTTCGGCATCATGCTGAATGCCCGCGGCGAACGCTTCGTCGACGAAGGTGCGGATTTCCGCAACTACACTTACGCGAAATACGGTCGCGTCATCCTTGCCCAGCCCGGCCAGTTCGCCTGGCAGATCTTCGACGGCAAGGTGCTGCACCTTCTTCGCGACGAATACCGCATCCGGGAAGTGACCAAGGTATCGGCGGATACGCTTGGAAGTCTGGTGGAGAAGCTGGAAGGCGTGGATGCCGCACGGGCCCTCGCCAATATCCGACAGTTCAACGATGCTGTCATGGACGACCCGCCCTTCGATCCCAACGTAAAGGACGGCCGCGGCACCACGGGACTGGATATCCCGAAGTCCAACTGGGCCAACCCCCTGGACCAACCCCCCTTCGAAGCCTACGCCATCACCTGCGGTATCACCTTCACCTTCGGCGGCGTGCGAATCGATACCAGCGCATCCGTGCAGGATCAGGACGGCCACCCAATCCCTGGACTCTACAGCGCCGGCGAAATGGTCGGCGGACTCTTCTACTTCAACTACCCCGGCGGCACCGGCCTGACGGCCGGCGCCGTATTCGGCCGCATTGCCGGCACCTCGGCGGGACAGGCATCAGCAGGCGGCTGAGCGAGGCGTTTCGGTGCCATAGCGCTCTTCTTCGAGCTCTTCCGGACCCGAGCTCCATCCTCGGGACAACCTCCGACGAAAGGCGCAAAGACCGGCCAAGAAATCGGCCAAGTTCACCGTTTTTCGCTGAATACAGAAAGATATATTCGGCACTCGGTTGCTCGAGGAAGCGCGCCGGCGTGCCCGCACCCTGGGGCTCGGGCAGCAGGCGTGCAGTATAGCGCCGGGGCAGGCTCGATCGCATTCAGACTTTGTCGGAATAAGAGGCTGTACCTCGCGGCTGGCGACCGACGAGTCTTGCAACCGCATTTAGTGTACCGAGAAGTCGCGCTGCAGCAGCTGACAGCGGAACTCGAACACGTACTCAAGGCCGCTGGACTCAAGGGTTACCACCGCCTCTCTGTCGTATGCACCCGCGCGCTGGGCATTCGCCCAGCGCCATGGTTGCTGGAAAAGAATTTTGGGGACTCGCCTAATCGACGATGTGATAGACGGGGGCCTTCTCCATCTCCCACTCGCCGGTGTTCCGGTCGTACTGGGACAAGGTGAAGCAATGCCAATCGGTATCGTCGAGCTTCGGGTGATCGGCGCGATAATAGTATCCGGGCCAGCGCGTTTCCTCGCGGAACCTGGTGTGTTGTGTAACACACTCCGAAGCCAAGACCCGATGCTGAAGCTCCCACGCGCGCAGCAGCTGGTGCAGGTCCTCGGCGCCGGAATGCTCCAAGTCTTCCTTCAGCATGCCCAGTAACTCGAGCCCCCGGTCGAGCAACACACTGTTCGTCGTATAGTGGGAGCTGATACCGCCCACGTATTCGTCCATGATCTTCTCCAGGCGTTGAAGACCGTGGAGTGGTAGGATGTAGCTCGGCGACACCGTTCCGCCGACGATTTCGTTGCGACCGATCCGGTAATTTTCCATGGGTTGGAAAACGACGTTCTTGAGTTCTTCGTACTCTCCCTCACTTACCTGAGGCCGATCTTTACCCAAATCGTTTACGTAGTTGACGGCCGCCTTTGCCGCGATCCGGCCTTCCGCGAATGACCCCGACGAGAACTTGTGGGCGGTGCCGCCGATGGTGTCGCCGGCGCCGAACAGCCCATCCACCGTCATCATGCGGTTGTAGCCCCATTGGTATTCCGATGGGGCGTAGTCTTCGGGTCCGCTCGCCCAGGCGCCGGAGCAGGTGGCGTGTGAACCCATGACGTAAGGCTCGGATGTGGTAAGCTCCGGATTGATGTGCTTCGGGTCGATGTTTTGCGACGCCCACACGACCGCTTGCCCGATGGTCATGCCGAGGAAGTTCTCCCAACCCACGGTCTCCAGGTGGGGATCCTGGAAGGCCTCCTTCGTTACCATGCGAATGGGACCACGGCCGGCCTTGACCTCTTCGAGAAAGGCGTGATTCCTGAGGCACGTCGGCACCGGATGCCGATCGATGTAATCCCCCACGATTTGCTTCGTGTGTTCGTACCAGGTGGATTCGTACTCTTTGCCGTATGCGTTCTCGGTGTATGTCTTGAGGTGCAGGAAATAGGCACCGACCGGGCCATAGCCGTCCTTGAATCGGGTGAGGACGATCCGGTTTTCCATCTGCGTCATCTTGGCGCCGGCGAGGATCGGCAACGCATAGGCCGACGCGCTACTCCAGGGGGCGTACCAGGTACGTCCCATGCCTTCGCCCACCGCGCGGGGTTTGAAAATGTGCGATGCGCCACCGGCACACACGATAACGGCCTTGGCACGGAAGACGTAGTAATCTCCTGTACGGACGTTGAAGCCGACAGCCCCGGCCACCCGGTTAGCCTTCGACTTGTCCATCAGCAGGTGAGTCACCATGATCCGGTTGTAGACTTCGGTGGCAGCTTTGCGGGCAGCCTCAGCGACGATGGGCTTATAGCTTTCGCCGTGAATCATGATCTGCCACTTGCCTTCGCGCAAATACCGTCCGGTTTCCGGGTCCTTCATCATCGGAAGGCCCCACTCTTCGAACTTGTGTACCGTGGCGTCCACGTGCCGCGCGATGTCGTAGCCCAGATCTTCGCGCACCAGCCCCATCAAGTCGTTGCGCGCGTAGCGGACATGGTCCTCGGGCTGATTTTCGTCCCACTGCATGCCCATGTAGC
>Ga0255058_10000300_pt1 | contig 29952 bp, 30 predicted proteins | sample Cases_109_9_MG_FD_188637 | JGI IMG/M metagenome (GOLD analysis project Ga0255058, IMG submission 188637) | Seawater microbial communities from Amundsen Gulf, Northwest Territories, Canada - Cases_109_9 | ecosystem: Environmental > Aquatic > Marine > Gulf | place: Canada: Northwest Territories... | reverse complement strand
AAGGGGAGGGATATTCGGTCAACGTCCCCCTCGCCCCAGAGACCGACGACGAGATCTTTATCTGGGCCTTCGAGGAGACGGTTCCTTCCGTCCTTGAGGCTTTTCGTCCCGATATTGTCGTCACCCAATTGGGGATCGACGCCCATTGGGGCGATCCCCTGTCCAACCTCCGCTTGACGATGGGGGGGTTCCTCCGGGCAGCCACGTTGCTGAAGCAGATGGCTCCCCGGTGGCTTGCCCTGGGGGGTGGCGGGTACTCTCTCGCCAATGTCCCCCGAGCCTGGACCACGGTCTGGGCTCTCATGACCGGGATCGAGATCCCACCAGAACTTCCAGCTGCTTTCCTTCCCGGGTTTCGGAGCCACGGGTGTACAGAAACCTCCCTCACCGATCCGCCGTACCGCACTGAAGGGACGCGGAAAGAGGAGGCATGGCAGTACGCCCAAGCCCAGGTCAAGCGGGTACACGAACTCATCTTCCCCCGCGTCGGGGTGCCACGTTAACGAGAACAAGGAGGTGACCATGGGACCATGAAGATGCGTTGCCGCTTACGACTCCCAGGGGCACGATCGTAAATCGAGGAGGGAATCATGGCCTTTCAGGATAAAATCTTGACATGCATTGATTGTGAGAAGCAGTTTGCCTTCACCGCGGGGGAACAGGAGTTTTTCGCCCAGAAGGGGTTCACCAACGAGCCCAAACGATGCAAGAGTTGTAAATCGATGAGGAGAGGGAGTGGGCTAGCCGCAGGACAGAGGGAGGTTTTCGAGACGGTCTGCTCCCAGTGCGGTCAGCGGACCACCGTTCCGTTCAGACCCACGGCCGATCGGCCGGTCTATTGCCGTCCCTGTTACCAGGTCCGGCGCGCAGGAGCGGTGCAGGAATTGACGTAGTCGGCAGAGGCAACCCTAAACAAAAGCCACCTCCGGGTGGCTTTTGTTTTTCCAGTTCCCGCGGGAATTTGCGTTGCAATGGGCCGAAAAATATGGTAATGGAAAGGCTGATCAATTTTCCTGCAAAGAGGCCGTATATGGCTACCCCTGAGCAGCAACCGGGTCTGCTCCTTCGACAGATTCCCTCGGTCGACGAAGTCCTCCACGAGCCCGTTGTCCAGCGGATCCTTGAAGCGCATCCCCGATGGCTAGTCGTCGAAGCGGTCCGTGAGACCCTGGAGGAATGCCGGCAGAAACTCCTGACCCTCCTACGTCAGGGGGTAGAGACCACCCCGCCAGATCTCTCAACCCTGCTCAGCGAAATATCCCTCATGGTCCTGCACCGAGCCCGGCCAAGCTTACGCCGCGTGATCAATGCGACCGGGGTGATCCTGCATACCAACCTGGGCCGGGCCCCACTTTCTCCCGAGGCCCAGGCCCGAGTGCAAGAGGTTGCGCAGTATTACTCGACCCTAGAATTCGATCTCGGGCAGGGGACCAGGGGCTCGCGCCAGCTCCACGTGGAGGGGCTCTTCACCCGCCTCACCGGTGCCGAAGCGGCCCTGACGGTCAACAACAACGCCGCTGCGGTCCTCTTGAGCATTAACACAATCGCCGAAGGTCGAGAGGTCATCGTCTCTCGGGGGGAGTTGATCGAGATCGGGGGTTCCTTTCGGGTCCCGGACGTGATGCGAAAAGCCGGCGGAACCCTCCGAGAGGTGGGGACCACCAACCGGACCCACCCCAAAGACTACGAAGAGGCGATTGGGGAGAGGACCGCCCTCCTCTTGAAGGTCCACCCCAGCAACTTTCACATCGTCGGCTTCACCAGTGAGGTCTCCCTCTTGGAACTCGTGACGTTAGGTCGGCAGCGAGGTGTTCCGGTAATGATGGACATGGGGAGCGGTGCCCTCACTGATCTGACCCCGTTCGGTCTCACCGGGGAGCCAACGGTCCAAGAGGCTGTGAAGACGGGTGTGGACCTGATCACCTTCAGCGGGGACAAACTCCTCGGAGGACCCCAGGCAGGAATATGTGTGGGGAGAAAGACCCTGATCGAGCGCCTCCGGAAGAACCCGCTGGCCCGTGCCGTCCGCATTGATAAGCTCTCGCTCGCAGCCCTCGAGGCCACCCTCCGGGTGTATCTCGAAGGGGAGAAAGGGCTCGCTACCATTCCCACTCTTGCGATGATCACGTGCCCCCTCGAACAGATTCGCCAGCGGGCGGAGCGGGTGCGTGAGGGCTTGCAAGCGCAGGCACATCCATCAGTCCGGGTGACGATGGAGGAGCAACGGTCGGAAGTTGGAGGGGGTGCGCTTCCCACCGCGCGCCTCCCGACTTACTGTGTTGCGCTTCAATCGACCCAGCACCCCCCGCACCGACTCGAAGCCGCCCTGCGTCGTACAGATCCGGCCGTGGTGGGGCGGATCAAGGAAGAGAAGGTCCTCCTCGATCTTCGGACCGTCCAGGATGAGGAGGTGGGGCTTTTAATCGGAACCATCGGCCCGATCCTTGCAAACACGGTGGAGCCATGAGCGACTCCAATCCGACGCCCTCTACAGTATCCCGCGAAGAGGCCATCAGCCTCGCCCAATCGGAAAAGAGCGAGTCCAGGGTCCTCGAGAATCTACCGGCTCAGTTTCCCGAAGACGAGGAGGTCTGGAAGCCCCTCCTGGCCAATCCCCAAACTCCCCTGGGCGCCATGATCTTCATGGCGGAGCGGGCGCCGTCTTCCCTGGCGGCCGAGCTTGCGGACGATCGAGTCTTTCTCCTCCATAATCCCGTCGTGGGCCATGCTCTCCTCAAGAATCCCGCCCTCAGCGAGACGGATCGGCAGAAAGTGAACGCGATCTTACACGAAAGCACAAAGGACGAGCGGGAGCGAAAGAAATCTCTCTTCCAGATGATCAAAGAGATGAGCGTCGGGCAGAAGTTGGCGCTGGCCAAGAAGGGGAATAAGGAAGCCCGCATGATCCTCATCAAGGACCAAAACGAGATGATTGGCTTGGAGGTGGTGAACAGTCCACGGACGACCGATGACGAGATCCTCATGATCGCTCAAATGCGGGATGTTTCCGATCAGGTCCTCCGGGCAATTGCCAACATGAGACGCATCCGGGCGAACAAGCTCGCGATCTTGAGTCTCCTCCATAACCCCAAAACCCCGGTCGGCGTGTCGCTCGGGCTGGGCATTTCGAGTCTCACCGATCGGGACCTCCAGGGGCTGATCAGAGATCGCAACATCCCTGCCGCGGTGTCCCGGGCGGCCAAACAGGTTCTGGACAGTCGATCGAAGGGCCCGAAGACAAAGGCACACTGAGGATGCGCGGGCTGTTTTTCACCTTCGAAGGTGTGGAAGGGTCCGGAAAGACCACCCAGCTCGGACGGCTCTCCGCCACGTTGCGGCAAGACGGAAAGCGGGTTGCGGAGACCCGAGAGCCCGGAGGAACATCCCTCGGCGACGCAATCCGGTCGATTTTGCTCGCGACGCGCAATCTGGAAATGGTGGCCGAAACCGAACTCTTTCTCTATCTCGCCTCTCGCGCGCAGCTCTGCCGGGAGTGGATCGCCCCAGCCCTCAACGCGGAGACCATCGTCGTCTGCGATCGATTCGCCGATGCCACGGTCGCCTATCAAGGATACGGTCGGGGAGTGGACTTGAAGCTCATCAGGACGATAAATCGAGTGGCCACGGGTGGCCTTACGCCAGATCTGACCATCCTGCTCGACCTCGACCCACGCGAGGGGCTCCGCCGGGTAAAGGAGCGAGGCCAGGTCTCACTTCCCGAGTCCTCGCTGGATCGCCTGGAGGCAGAAGCCTTCGAGTTTCACGATCGGGTTCGGAAGGGGTACCTCCAGCTCGCCCGAGAAGAACCTCACCGATTCCAGATCATCGATGCGACACAGTCGGAGGAGGCGATCGCCGCCGAGATCTGGGCGCGGGTGGAGCCGCTTATCGGCAGCTGGACGGTTCAGGAAGGAAGGCGATAATGGGTTTCACCGACATTCTCGGCCAGGGGTGGGCAATTTCACTCTTGCGGCGGACGATCGAGACCAACCGCATCCCGCACGCCCTCGTCTTCACCGGTCCGAAAGGAGTCGGTCGATTCCTGACGGCTACCACAGTTGCCAAGGCCCTGAACTGCCTTGGAGACGTACAGGGGGATTGCTGCGACCGATGCCTTTCATGCACCAAGATCGCCAAAGGAGTCCACCCGGACGTGCATCTGCTAGCCCCCGAAGGGAGTAGCTTGAAAATCGATCAGGTCCGCGGCCTTAATCAAGAGGTAACCCTCAGACCCTACGAGGGCCGACGAAAAGTTTTCATCCTCGATCAAGCTGAAACCATGACAGAGCAAGCCCAGAATGCCCTGCTGAAGACCCTAGAGGAACCCCCAGGAAGAGCGGTACTCGTCCTCATCGCTCCTGAGGTCTCGGCGCTTCTTCCCACACTCGCTTCCCGCTGCAGCCAGATCCGCTTTGGTCCACTGCCCGAGAATGTTGTTGCCGCCCGGCTTCAGGAGGAAGGGTGTGATGACACGGAGTCCCACTTTCTGGCCAGCCTGGCTGGCGGGAGCCTTGGTCGCGCGCAAGAGCTTCGAACGAGCCCCCTCCAGGAGATCCGGGGTCTGGTGGAAGAGACCTTCGCCCTCCCGACCGGAAAAATCCTCCCCGTCCTCGATCTGGCAGAGCGGGTCGTCCGCCAGAAGGAGACCCTCTCCCTCTTCCTGGAAGCACTCCTCGCGTGGTGTCGGGATCTCACGGTCTCGAAGGTGACACATCGAGAGGCGCTCCTGGTCTATCGAAATCGCGGACCGGCGCTGAGACGCCAAAGCGAAGGGCTCGCACTAGGCCAGCTCTTGGCGATGTATCACACGGTGAAACAAACCATAGATGGACTTGGCCGATACGCAAACCCTCGGCTCAGTCTCGAAGTGATGTTTCTCAAACTCCGGGACCTTCAGGCAGCCTGAACACATTTGCTATGGTAGTCAAAGTCTATATCGACGAGCGCGAGCGAGAACAGTATTACAGAGCAGGTGAACTATCCCTGGACCTGGGGTCCGAAGTGGTGGTGGAGTGCGCCGAGCGGCTCCGGGTGGGCAAGGTGGTGGGGAAAGCGCCCTACTTCCCTCTCCACAAGCTCAAACAGCCCCTGAAGCCGGTGATGCGCCTGGCGACTTCGGAAGATCTGGAGCGGCTCCGACGGATGACCGCACGAGAGGGAGAAGCACGCCAGCTCGCTGTGCGCCTCGCGGCAGGACGGCAGGGCCCCATGAAGATCGCATACGTTCGCTCGAGCAGCGACGGGTACAAACTCACGGTCTTCTTCACCGCTGAGGAGCGAGTGGACTTCCGGGACCTCGTCCGGGATCTGTCCCATCGCCTCCGGGCCAAGATCGAGATGAAGCAGATCGGGGTGCGGGATGAGGCGGCCATCACCGGGGCCGGACTCGGATCATGCGGGCGGACATTATGCTGCAAGAGCTGGCTCCCGAGCTTTCATCCCGTGACCATGAAGATGGCCAAGGAACAAAAGCTCTCTCTGAACTCCACCAAGGTCACCGGGGTTTGCGGTCGTCTGAAGTGCTGCCTGGCTTATGAGTACCCCATCTACAGCGAATTGGTGCGGCAGCTGCCCAAGATTGGCCAGCCGGTAGACACCCTTCAGGGGCCAGGCACCGTACAAGTGCAAGACATCCTGGGCGAGGCGGTGACCGTCGTGCTCGAGACGGGGGTGTCGCTCCGCGTCACCCTGGACGAGATCATGCAGATTGCGGCCGCCCGATACCATGAACGGGGGGGCGGCCACCCGTGCAACAAATGTGGCGACGGAAGTGGTTGCGGCAACGGAAGTGGTTGCGGCAATGGGAGTTGCCGGGCCAACTCGACACCCCCTGGGGAATCCTACGAGAGGGATCAGGACTCAGGGAGCAATGAGTGAACGGACATTCTACGTCACCACCCCCATCTATTACGTAAACGACGTTCCCCATCTCGGCCACGCCTACACCACCATCCTGGCAGATACCCTGGCCCGTTTCAAACGATTTACCGGTCATCGCGTCTTCTTTCTCACTGGGACCGACGAGCACGGGAACAAGATTGCTCAGGCGGCGGCCAAGGCCGGCGAGGCTCCTCAGGCCTATGCCGATCGCATCAGCGCCGTTTTCCGCGACACCTGGCAAGCCCTCAACATCACGCACAACACCTTCATCCGAACTACTGACCCGTCCCACCAGCGCCTCGTTCAGGATCTCCTGCAACGGATTTACGACCGGGGGGACATTTACCTCGGCGAATACGGCGGGAAGTATTGCTTTGGCTGTGAGCGCTTTTATACCGAACGAGAGCTGGAGGACGGCAAGTGCCCCGATCATCAGGTCGAGCCCACCTTCATTAAGGAGCAGAACTACTTTTTCCGCATGAGTAAATACCAGGAACGGCTGGTCAAGCACCTGGAGGAAAAACCTGACTTCATCCGCCCAGAGCGGTACCGAAACGAGGTCCTGTCTTTCCTCCGGGAGCCGTTAGAAGACCTCTGCATTTCGCGGCCGGTCAGCCGACTCTCCTGGGGGATTCCGCTCCCCTTCGATGCGAACTACGTCACCTACGTCTGGTTCGATGCCCTGATCAACTACCTGAGCGGCCTGGGCTATCCTGACAGTGAAGACTCGAGCACCTTCTGGCCCGCGGCGAATCACCTGATTGCCAAGGACATCGTAAAACCCCACGGGATTTACTGGCCCACCATGCTCTGGGCTGCCGAGATCCCCCTCTACCGCCATTTACACGTGCACGGATACTGGAAGGTGGAATGGGGAAAGATGTCCAAGAGTCTGGGAAATGTGATTCGCCCCCTGGACCTGACACAAAAATACGGCCGAGACACCCTGCGCTATTTCCTCCTCAGGGAGATGGTCTTTGGGCTCGATGCGAGCTTCAGTGAAGAAGCCCTAATCAGCCGATTGAATTCTGATCTGGCCAACGACCTGGGCAACTTGGTCAGCCGGGTCCTTGCGATGATCGAAAAGTACCTGGGGGGCAGGATCCCCCAGCGTTCGAACCCTGAAAGCCCGGACGATCAAGGACTTGTGCGTATCACCGAAGTGATTCGTGCGTCCCTCTCGAGAGCCATGGATGACCTGGCATTCAACCGTGCCCTCGAATCCCTCTGGGAACTAGTCAGCGCGGCGAACAAATATATCGATACTAGCAAGCCCTGGGAGCTCAGCAAAAAGGATACCCAAGCTCTCGAGCGGGTTCTCTACCATGCCTGGGAGATCCTGCGGATCATTGGTCTCTTGCTTTCCCCCTTCCTTCCGGACACCGGCCAGGCCATCACCGAACAATTAGGTATTGACGCACATGTTGAGCAGCCCCGGATCGAGCAAGCCGCGTGGGGAGAGGGTCCTACCTCCGGAAAGATCCGGAAGGGACCGCCTCTCTTTCCTCGCATCGAAGGAGGTTTTGCGGCCATCCGTGGCCAGGAGGAGGACCAGCCTGCCATGCCCGAGATCAGCCTCGCGGAGTTTCAGCGACTTGACCTGAGGGTGGGTGAGATCTTGATTGTCGAGCCGATCGCGGGTTCGAAAAATCTCCTCAAGCTCACCGTCCGCGTCGGCACCGAAGACCGAACCCTGGTTGCGGGACTACAGGGGCAGTACAATGCAGACGCGCTGATTGGCAAAAAGGTGGCTGTCGTGGCCAACCTCGCACCGGCGAAGCTCATGGGGGTTGAATCGCGGGGGATGGTCCTAGCCGCCGAAGATGCCGAGGGGCGCATCGTGCTGCTTAGCCCGGACAGGGATATCCCCCCCGGCTCCAAAATCAGCTGAAACTCGTTTCCCTATTACTATTGGTCAAGGAACAACCTGCCCTATGAACGGGCACTATGCCCCGCACCTGGCGCAGGAGTCAAGCACGCCCCAGCTGCTTCATCTCCGGCACACGCATAGCCGGAAACTCCAGTCCCCCACGGGCGAAGCGTCCCACGGGAAAAACACAGGACTCCCTGAATGTCAAAGCTTGCTCAGGTTCAAGCAGCGGTGCGATCGGGGTTGGCGGGTTTTTGGTGGCAGGAGGGGCAAGCCTCGAAGACGCACAACTCACCACTCCATATGGACTCAATCCATTGGATCGGCTGGACCCATATTTTACACGAAGTGCAGTAAAACATCTTCGCGACCTCGCTTTCACCTTACAAACTAGCAACGAACGTGCCAACTGGCGAGGTCCCCTGTAATAGTCCTATTTTGAAACGGTTAGAGATACACGCCCCGCTTGTCCGTGCCAAAATTCCGACCGCCCGGGAAATACCTGCCCCATTCCTGCCTCACTCATAAACACGCTCGTGCATCTCGTCGCAGCCAACGTCAAGTCCACATGGATCGAATATGTCAACTTGCGAAACAAATCTCTCGCATGCTACCTTAACGACTGCCCAAGCGTATCACACGTGGACGAAGTGTTGCCTTTTGGCGGAAAACTTCCGTGGCAGGCCATGACTATCGAGGGGAAGCGTGAACCGATCCTCGCATGCCGCGAGGTCTCCGGCGGGTATACGCTGGATGCGCACCGCGAGGTCCTGAAAGCGGTCTCCTTTCAGGTGCAGGCGGGGGAATGTCTCAGCATCACCGGACCCTCCGGCTCCGGCAAATCTGCCCTCCTCCGCCTGCTCAACCGTTTTGATGATCCCGTTCAAGGCGAGATCCGCTTCCGCGAAAGGCCCTTGCAATACTACGATCCGTTAGAGCTCAGGAGACGGATTGCCCTGGTCCTTCAGCATCCGGTAATGTTCCATGGAACGGTCCGCGAGAACCTCCTCCGGCGCCCGAACGGAGGGCAGCTTTCGGAGTCCACGCTTGTTCAGGCCCTGGCAGATGTGGGATTGGATCGCTCCTTTCTCGATCGTAATGCAATGGAACTCTCCGGCGGGGAGAAGCAGCGGCTCTCCATTGCACGCGCCCTCCTGGGGGAACCAGAGATCCTCCTGTTGGACGAGCCCACCTCGGCCCTCGATGCGCGCAGCCTCCACCTGGTGGTTGATACGATCACCCAGCTCAACCGCGTCAAGGGACTCACACTAATTGTGGTTACCCACCAAGCGGAGCTGATTCACCGCCTAGGCGGCCGGGTCCTGTTTCTCGAAGGGGGCCGGATCGTCCGAGAAGAAGGGGCGGAACTGGCGGCTAGGCTTCTGGAGGAGCATGGATGAAGCCAATCATCGATGTGGGAATCATTCATCTCATCCTGGCCCTGATCTTGGTCTTGCTAGTGCTCGCCATCTCCTACCGGGAACGTCTTGGCCTCGAGCGCGATCTCATCATCGCAACCGCCCGGACATTCCTCCAGCTCTTTCTCGTGGGCTACTTCCTCATCTATCTTTTCGCCTGGGACCGGTGGGAACTCGTCCTCTTGACCCTCATCGTGATGCTCTCTGCCGCGTCCTGGATCGCCGTCGGCAGATTAGAACATCCGTTGCCAGGGGCCCGCTGGATCGCAGTGGCGTCGCTGGTCGTCGGCAGCGCCATCACCCTCGCCTTCGTGACCCAAGTGGTGATTCAAGTCGAGCCCTGGTACGACCCCCGCTATCTTATCCCCATCGGTGGGATGATTCTCGGCAACGCCATGACCGGCGCGGCGTTGGCAGGGGAACGATTTCAAGGTGAACTTCGAAGCCGCGTGGAGGAGGTAGAGACGCTCCTCGCCCTGGGATTTTCCGGAATGGAGGCAACCCGAGATCTCTACCGTTCAGCCCTCCGCGCGGCCATGATCCCGACAATCAACGCCATGTTGGCGGTCGGGATTGTCCAACTTCCCGGCATGATGACCGGGCAAATCCTCTCCGGTACATCTCCCCTCATCGCAGTAAAGTATCAGATCGTGGTCATGCTCATGATCACGTGCGCCGTGGCCTTGAGTTCCTTCCTCTTTCTCCACCTCACGGTCAAGCGGTACCTCACTCCAGCGCATCAGCTCCGCCGCCAATTGATCCTTTAGGAAAGCCACAATACCTACAATCCTTCTACTTATGGATAGTTAGACTTCTCATTTGTTATTCCTATTGTCATGGTTGATATTATTGATTTGACCTATACAATCATCGGATCTATTTTCCCCATAAGAGCAGCGCAGCGTTCAGTGACAGGAGGATCGACTGACATGGACAGGCCACAGCAACTCCGGGATGGCGTTCGGCGGGCCTATTCTGCGGCCGCGATAAGACCGCAGGATGAACATCCGTTTCCAATAGGGCGGCGTTTCGCGGAAAGCGTAGGCTACCCGCAGGATCTTCTTACCCGTTTGCCATCCGTTTCTGTTGATGCTTTTTCCGGGGTGTCGAGTGTGGCCGTCTTTGCGGATATCCCGCTGGGTGCCACTGTCCTCGACCTAGGGTGCGGGGCGGGGCTCGATTCTTTGATTGCTGCGCGGCGGACAGGTCCGCAGGGAAAGACGATCGGTGTTGACTTCAGTGATGCCATGCTCGCGCGTGCCCGCCAAGCGGCAGCACAAGTTGGGATCGACAACGTGGAATACAACCAAGCCGATGCAGAGAAGCTACCCATTGAAGACGGCTCGATTGATATTGCATTGGTGAATGGCATCTTTAACCTGAATCCGGCGAGGTGTGAAATTTTCCACGAACTTGCACGAGTCGTGCGACAGGGTGGAGCTGTCTACACGGCCGAACTCATATTGCGTGAACCGCTTCCTCCAGAGATTCGGGACATCGAGGCGAACTGGTTTGCTTGAATTGCGGGAGCCAAGGAAGGCGGTGCCTTCCTCGAAGAGTTTCGAGAGGCTGGATTTTCCGAAGCTATTATTCTGAGAACGACGCAGAATGCCCGGACGAAGAATCCGCGCGTGCTCGCCGCGGAGGTGTACGCTCGACGATAAGAGGTCCTACCCCCCTGTTGTCTTCCGGTGTTGATCTCGATTCCTAACTCCGCTAACATGGCTCATCTTCCATGGGGTCCTGATGAGTTACCGGTGCGTCATCTTCGATCTCTTCGAGACACTGGCGGACTTTAACCGGGATCGCCTTCCCCTCATTCACATCAACGGAGAACCAATCCACTCGACCACCGCCGTGGTCTACCCCCTCTTCGTAGAACGGTACAGCCAAGTCTCTCTGAAGACCTTTTACTATGCCTTCCGGGAGAGCTTTGACGAGGCGGCCCGGCTTCGGGAACGGGAGGAGCGCGAGGTCTCAGCCTATGAGCGGTTCCACCTGTTCTTTCAGAAGCTTGAGATTCCGGTCACTCCGGACGTTGAGCCCTTCTTGGCCGCCCTCTTGGAAAAACATATGGCTTGTGTGGCCGAGGTGATCTACACTCCGCCAGAGCACTGCGAGCTGCTCGAGTGGCTGCGGCCCAAGTATCAACTTGGCCTCATCTCCAATTTCGATCACGGTCCGACTGCCCGCGCGATCTTGGCCCGTGCGGGGATCAACTCCCTCTTTGATCTGATCCTCATCTCCGACGAGGTAGGCTACCGGAAACCCCACCCGGCTATTTTTGAGGCCGCATGCCAGGCCCTCCGGATCACCCCGGTGGAGGCGATCTTCATCGGGGATAGCCCTGCCGTCGATATTGCAGGAGCAAAAGGGGTCGGCATGGCAGCCATCTGGCTGAATCGCACGGGAGAACGCCTCGACGAGTCCATCCCGCGCCCAGAATACACCGTGAGATGTTTGGAAGAGATCAAGGAGATCTTGGAGTAAGAGGGACGCCCGGGGGCAAAAGCTACCGACCGTTCCTTCCGGTGAGGCCGGCCTTCCTTAACGGTCGCACTCGAGACGGAAATCTATCGGCGCTGCTCTATCTGGACGTAGTCGCGCTGTTCAGAACCGACATATAGCTGTCGGGGGCGGGCGATTTTTTGTTCGGGATCGAGGAGCATCTCCTGCCACTGGGCGATCCAGCCAGGGGTCCGGCCGATGGCGAAGAGGACCGGGTAAATCTCGACCGGAAAGCCCATCGCCTCGTAGACCATCCCCGTATAGTAGTCCACATTCGGGTACAGCCGCCGCTTCACGAAAAACTCATCCTCCAAGGCAATCCGTTCCAACTCGATGGCAATATCGAGAAGGGGATTCGTCCCGGTCACCTCGAAGATCTCATACGCCAGCTTCTTGATGGCCTTGGCCCGGGGGTCGTAGCTCTTGTAGATCCGATGGCCAAAACCCATGAGCAGCGCCTCGCGTGTCTTGACTTTCTTGATGAACTCCGGAACCTTTTCCTTGGTGCCAATCTCCCGCAGCATCCGGAGGACCGCCTCATTGGCCCCCCCGTGCAGCGGCCCGTACAGAGCCGCCGTGGCCGCCGCCACCGCAGAGTAGGGATCCACGTGGGAGCTGCCCACACTGCGCATGGCGTTGGCGCTACAATTCTGCTCGTGATCCGCGTGAAGAATGAAGAGGACGTCCAGACCTTTCTCCATAACGCGATTGGGCGTGTATTTCGATTCAGTCATCCTAAAGAGCATGTTGAGAAAGTTGCCGCTGTACGAGAGGTCGTTATCCGGATAGGCAAAGGGCAGCCCCAGGCTGTGCCGGTACGCGAAGGCCGCTAGGGTGGGCATCTTGGCGATCAGGCGGTAAATCTGTTTCTGCCGATTGGCTGTGTCCAGAATGTTCTTGGCGTCTGGGTAGAAGGTGGACAGGGCCGCCACCGTCCCGACAAGGATCCCCATCGGGTGGGCGTCATAGTGAAAACCATCCACAAATTTCTTGATGTTCTCGTGGATCATGGTGTGGTGGGTGATGTTGTAGACCCACTCCTCCAGCTGCTTGCCCGTGGGTAGCTCACCATGGAGGACTAAATAGGCGGTCTCGAGGAACGTGCTTTGCTCGGCCAGCTGCTCGATCGGGTAGCCCCGGTACCGCAAGATCCCCTTCTCCCCATCGATAAAGGTGATCGCGCTCTTGCACGAGGCCGTATTCATGAAGGCGGGATCGTAGCTCAGGAGCCCAACGTCGTCCTCGGACACCCTGATCTGTCGGAGATCGGTTGCCCGAATGGCCCCCTGATCGATCTGGATCTCGTAGGTCTTGCCGGTGCGGTTATCCGTGACGGTCAACGTCTCCTTTGCCATCTCGCCACTCCTTTTCGCCCGATTCTTCCACGCCCTTCATTAGGGGCTTGCAGGTCTCATCCCTTCTAATATGTATGGCAAACGCCAGCGTGACGCAACTAGATAAAATCTCGCCCGGGCCGGGAGGCGGACCGTCTTGCAGAACCGTCCGGCCAAGGTGTTCAGCGAATCACCCAGGTCCCAAGAGGCTGACGAGGCGCCCCCGGTTAAAGCCGACGATCGCCTCATTCTTCACCACCCTCGTTTCTAGCAAAGTTCATTCCAGCTAGTCTATCCTGTCCTGCTGAAGTTGCCAACCCCCCGTTGGGCTGGTCCCCAAAGATGGGCCGATGGTCATCTGAAGGCGTACCGATCGGGCAATAATGTGGTATGATGCTGGGTATCCACTTCTGGAGGTGAGGAGGATCATGATGACGCATAAGGTCTACGGGGTCAATTTCCTGGTTCAGGTCCTCTCCGAGCCACCGGCAGGAATGACGATCCACTGCCCACGCGGTTCTCCCATCCGGTACGGCCGCGTGGTCGCCGCGGGGGATGGCTTCGACGCCGGGGCTAACGCCTTCCGAGAGATGCCCCAAGTGGGGGCCCTGGTGGCCTTCGAGGAGACCCCCGAGGGGGTCGAGGGGCATTATTTCTACGTAAGACATGAAGAGTACCGGGTCCTCCATTTAGATGCCGTGATCATTGCCTACCCGCAGGAGTAGTGCCTCCCCGCCTTCCTTGTGGCGTCGAATAATCCGGAAAATGGCCTCATGCCACCCCCTTCACTCTCCCATCCCGAGAAGATCAGGGGGAGGGGGAGGCAGGAGGCGTACTGATCCCGTCAGGAGAGGGAACAGCACGACCCGGCGGTGATCGTCTTTCCCCCGGCCAGGCCCATGGTGGTCCTGAATGCCCTCTCCCCCCGGCTGGGCGATTTCATGATACGAAATATGGTCTCCCGGAAAGAGTAGGGGAGCGGGTATCTCATTTCGTGTTGTGCGTGTGGTTATTCGGGGTAGGCCGATTGGCCGTCCGGGCGTATTCCCGATACAGGAAGTCGGTCTGGAGTGGGGTAAGATTGAACTGCTGACTCGCCCGGTCAATGAGCAGGTTGACATTCGCCTCTGGATGATCCTGAAGCTCGCCATTGATCCACTTCATTGCATCTTTGATCCCCTGTTCCACCGCGCTCGCCTCCGGCGAGGTTGACCGCAAACCGATGACCGACGACCGTGGGGGAGTGGTTCATGGATTATGGTTCGTGGTTCATGGCTTAAGCACGGTAATAGGGTATTTTCCCTGAACCATGAACTCTGAACCGTGAACGAGATAATCGTCGTCGGTCATCGGTGGTCGGTCGTCGGTTCGTCTAGTGCCCCTCGCCCAAGCCCACAATAATGTAGGTCCGACTTCGATCGTCCCGTTTCAGCTCCACGATCTTGTGCTTGGAGGCGTCCTCGAGGAGCTTCGAGAAGGTGCTGTAGCTATAGTAGGCTTCTGTGAAGTCGGGACGCTTGCGCATCATGGTCTGTTTGACCATGGAAGCCCAGAGGATGTCCTTATTCTCCCGCATCAACGCCAGGATGGAATCCACCAACAGTTCAAAGACCTCGGCTTTCTTTTCGGGCAGCTTCTCCATCCGGGGTTTCTTGATCCCCCGGACTAAATCATCGTAATAGATGAACTCGTCGCAATTGGCGATCAGAAGTTCCGAGGAGGAGTTCTTGACGCCTAACCCAATGACAAACTTATTGTTTTCCCTGAGCTTGGAGACCAGTGGGGAAAAGTCGCTGTCCCCCGACGCGATGACAAAGGTGTCGATGTGCTCCTTGGAGAACGAAAGGTCCATGGCGTCCACCACCATGCGGATGTCGGCAGAGTTCTTCCCACTGTACGCACGGCGAGGAATTTCGATGAGTTCGATGGCGGCTTGGTGGAAAGGCTTCTTGTACTCCGGATACTTCTCCCAGTCGGCGTAGGCTCGCTTCACCATGATCTTCCCCTTCTCGACGAGCCGTTCCAAGACGAGGCTAATCTCGAACGATTTATGCTTGGCCTCCCGGGAGCCCAGGGCGATGTTTTCAAAATCAATATAGACGGCCAGCTTACGTTCGTCGTTCATCTTTTACTCCCATTCCGTGATGGAAAAGAAAAACCCCGTCGGCTCCTCACCGCGCGGGGCCTCACTCTTTTTCACCTTTGAGCGGTTCCCATTTCGCTTACAGCATACCACGAGATCAGAGGTGGGTCAACGTGCCCGGCATCCTGTCCGAGCCTACCAAACGGCCAGAACCCTGGCGGGTCCTCCGGATGCCCCCTTCACTCGTGGGAGGCCGACGAAGAGGGTCGCACCCCTGGGAGGGAGCTTTCTCAGATTCGCCAGGTTCTCGATCCCCCACCTGTTAGCCGGCAGGACCGCAAAGTGCGCTCCAAAGTCTGTCGAGGGGCCATAGTCCAAACTAAGAGTGTCCACGCCGATCCCGCCAGCAACCCGTTCATTCACCAAAAATTCCGCCGCCTCTCGACTGAACCCGGGGAAGTGCATGACCCCCTTGCTGTCCATATTCCGGTACGCCGCCTGGTCGCTGGCCCTATCCTCCCATCCGCTCCACATCAGCACCGCCGCGCCCCGCGGAACTCGCCCATGCTTTCTCTCCCAGGCCTTGATATCGTCCACTCGCACCTGTGCGTCAGGATCCCGCCGCGCGCGCGCGCGAATGTCGATGATGACCGCTGGGGCGATGAGGGCTTCCTCAGGAATTTCGGCGGCCGACCACCCCTTGCCACTGAAGTGCAAGGGGGCATCCACATGCGTCCCGCTATGCTCATGGACATGCCACGCATTGGCAAAGAACCCATGCTGCGCAATGTTGTGGGTGTTTAGAATCTCGAGGGAGGGGTATCCCGGCCAGCTCGGAAACTCCGGGGTGAGGACTTGAGTGAGGTCGACCACATGAGAGACCTTTATAGGCCGTACCGTACGCCTGGCGGGTGATCCGCCAGCCACGGCCGCAAAGCCCATGCCTATCCAGCTCAGGGAATCAGGAGACAAAAGGAGAGATCGAAACATCTCCAACGCAGCCGGCACGCACATGATCCCCTCCTCATCTTCCTCCGAGTACTGTTCCTGGCTGATCTGAGTCCTGTTGCTGTCCCTTCAGTATCGACTCCTTTGCTTCCTACCGGTGCGGTGTCCTCTTGGACTTTCCAAGCTAGCCGCGGCGACCCTGATCGGCGCCGTACCACGTCCTTTACCAATCGAGATTAAGCCCGCAGCCCCGGGAGGGGCGGATCCGCGACGAAAGCGGAATCTGGATTGCGTCCGGCCGGGGTCCCGCCGCCCATAGGGCGGGGGTGGCCGCCCTGCTGCCCAGGTGAGTGGTTTTGGCGGAACATCCCTGCCTACGAACTACTGAGCACTGGAATATTCCACTGACGAGCGGGACGACCCTCCCAAGGCTGAAAGCGGTTGGGCGAAATGTTCCAGGGGAGCCGATTAGCGTACGAGGCGAAGATGGAGCATCAGGGTTCCCTGCGGTGTGGAGGGTTTCGCCTCTTTGGCCTCTCCGGGAACATCCACCGGCACGCCAAGTTCCCGGACAGCTGTCAAAAACTTGGGGTATTCCTGTGCGGGAATCGTGAGGATGAGCTGCTGGTTGTCTCTCACCTCCAAGAGCTTTCCCCCCAAGGTCGCGGCGATCTCGGCGATGCGAGAGGCCGCCTGCGAAGGATTTTCTATCTTGAGGGTCAATTCCCGGACCGGTGGAGCCACGTTTGAGGATGATGGGGCTTCTTTCCGCATGACACCGAAGCGACGCAGTCCAACATCCCTTTCCTTCAGGGCCTTGGGTTCTGCTTCCTCGAAAGCCTCTCGTTCTGCTTGATCGTCGAGGCTCGCCTCGGTCTTTACGGCCGATTGCTTGAGTGCAGTCGTCTTGTCCAGATCTTGCCGCGTTCCCGCGATTTGAGCAGCGCCTCGACCTCGAGGGGCCCTTTCGGTCACGGCAGGGGGCCGGGGTGCCTGTCCCATCTCCGGCGTGGAACGGTAGATATACACGGCACCCAGGGCAACCAAGATAAGGGCCATGGCCTCCAAGGGAAGCTTTATGTGGAGAGGAAAAAAGAGGCGCGAGGTGAGGTTCCGCCACCAGGAGCTGCCCTGGGCCTCGACACCGGCCTGGATCGAGGCCGTAAGCCGGGGTGGTACTTCAATCTCCTCGAGAGACGTGAGAGCCGAGACGGTCCGCCGAAGAAGCTCGAGCTCGTGCCGGCAACGGGCACATTCCGGCAAATGTTCCTCTATCTCCCGACGCTCTCCTGGCTCGACTTCATCTTCAAGATAGGCCGAGAGATGACCTTGAATCTCTTCACACCGCATCATGTCTCCAAATAGGTCCGCAGCTTCTCTTTCAACTCCATCCTCGCCCGATGAAGCCGAGATCGGACAGTTCCCCCTTCGATGTCGAGGGCCGAGGCGATCTCATCGTACGAGAGCCCCTGGATATCTCGAAGGACGACGACGGCCCGGTGGTCCGGCGTGAGTTCACCCAGCTTCTCCTGGACGACACCCCGAAGCTCTCGCTGCTCCAATCGCTCGCTGGCAGAGATAGACGGGTCGGGGACACTCGCGACTCGGTTGGGGTTCGAGGGGCCTTTCGCTAGGGCACTTTCCGACATTTCCCGTCCCCTTCCCTTGAGGGCATTGAGGCAATGGTTGTGGGCGATGCGGAACAGCCAGGTAGAAAAGGTCGCCTCCTTCCGAAACCGGGGCAAGGAAACGTAGGCCTTTAAAAAGACCTCTTGGGTGAGATCCTCCGCAGCCCCTCGCTCTCCAACCATCCGATACATGAAGTTGAGCACCGTGCGCTGGTGCCTCCGCAAGAGGTGGGCAAACGCCTCCCGGTCCCCGGCCAAGACTCGATCGACCAGCTCGTGATCCCGATCCTGGGTCTCGAGCATCATGCTATGGAAGGAGCGTGCGGCCATCACTAGAAATTTAGACAGCCCCGCCCGTGAAAAGTTCCCTGAGTATTTTCATCGCGGCCCGACTGAATGTGCCCCCGTCTGGGCATTTGTCATTCGCGCCTACCCTAGCACCCGTTACTTTGCCCGGTCAAGCATCACCCAGATGGCGGGTCAATCCTTGACACGTCCCTCTCCTTGCTCTACAGTTCGACAACACGGATCGCTTCAATCGGGTGGGAACGTCCATGATTACCCACCAGAGGTAAGTAGAGGGAAATTCGCCGTGGGGATTTGAAAGGAGTCACGGGTGGACCTGACAGCCGAGGAAAAACATTTGTTGGAACATTTTCGATCCCTCGGGGAAGAGGGAAGGGCCGAAGTGTCATCTCTCGCAAAGAGGCTGGCGGCTCCAGGAAAGAAGACCAAACCTCCTCACTACCGAGACCTCATCGGACAGGAGGTGGTACGAGTCGAGGGCGGCCAGACGGAGGTCCTGATCCAGGTGACACCCTTTCTGCTGAACCGCGCCCAGGTCCTTCACGGCGGAGTGATCTGTACCTTGATGGATGAAGCGATTGGCTGGGCGGTATACAACAATCTCGAAGAAGGAAGCAGGGCGGTCACCGCCGAGATCAAGATCAACTTTCTGGCCGCGGCGACGAGTGGGACCATCACCGGTCGGGGCCGGGTGATCCGGCAAGGGAAAAACCTCGTCACCGGGGAAGGAGATCTTTTCGATCAAGAGGGGAACCATTTGGCCCGCGGCCTCGGCACCTGGATGATTATTCAGCCGCAGTCCTGAAAGAGCGATGGCTCACTGCAGCCTAGCCCGCATTATTCACGAAGACACTCCGTTCGTGAATAATGCGCCTGCAGGTGCGGGATCGGCCGCACCAGCAGGTTTCGATCCCGCCGCTGGGGCGGGCCTCAAGGCTAGCCCTGAGCGACGCCCCGCACACGCGGGGCGGAGTCGAAGCCCGGAGGGCAGATTATTCACTTCTATGTGAATAATCCGGGCTAGCGAGGCAAGCCGCCGGAAAGCTGAGAAGAACAAGGAATGATGTCCGCCAAGAGGACCTGGTCAGCCGGCCAAGACGAGGTACCCGAAGGACGGGCAGAGCTCATCGTCCTCGGGGCGGGGGATGCCTTTGGCAGTGGCGGGCGGAATCAACCGGCCTTCCTCGTCAACCTACCTTCTTGGTCCTTTCTCCTAGACTGCGGGGCCACGACCCTGGTGGCTCTCAAGCGACTTGGCCTGGACCCAGATGCCATCGAAGCCATCCTTCTCAGCCACTTCCACGGGGACCACACCGCAGGCATCCCGTTTCTATTCCTCGAGTATCAGTTTCTTGCTGAGCGGCAACGCCCCCTTATCATCGCAGGCACTCCGGGAATCGAAGAGCGGGTAGAAGGCCTCTGGCGGCTGATGTATGAAGAGACCGGGAGGACGATACAACGGCGATTTCCCATCCAGTACCTTGAGCTGATGCCAAAGAGCTGGACCCGAATGGGGCCCGTAGAGGTCCTGCCTGTAGAGGTCGTGCATCACCGCCGAGAGGTCGCCTACGGGTATAAGGTGAAGGCGGCGGGGAAGGTTCTCGGCTACAGCGGTGACACCGAGTGGACGGATGAACTCATTCAGCTCTCAGACGGGTGCGATCTCTTCATCTGCGAGTCCACCCAATATGATGGGGATCTCCGGTTTCACATGAGCTATTCGCAGATCCAAACGCACCGCTCCGCCCTCAAGTGCAAGCGCCTGCTCCTCACCCACCTTGATGCCGATGCGCTGGCCCGCATGCAGGACCTCTCAGACGAGGTTGCTTACGACGGTATGCGGATCGTTCTCTAATACCCGCCTAGCCGCTAATGTCCTTGATCACATCCACGACCACCTGGGTGCGTGTATTCATGAGGACCACATCTATTCCAATCCGGAACCGGATGTAGCCTGTAGGCAGGGGTGAGAGCTTGACTTCCAGCTCGTTTGGCAGGCGTTCTTTGCGAAGTCCCGGTGGAAGCTGTCCACGCTGCTTGACCTGCTTTTGCAACCCAGGTGGCAGGGAGGATCGCTTGGCCAGACCAGGGGGAAAGCGATGGCGGTAATACTTACGAATCAGACTGCGGTCTCGAACGCTGAATACAATTCTCACGTGTGTATTCTTGTCGTGAACGACAATTTTCCCTGAAGTGGCAGGATACGTCGCACACCCACCACCGGATGCAATAATGAAAACACCCAACAGCCCGATCATGTACAGTGAACCCCGTCTTTCCCGCATGTTGACCCCCATCGCGTCCGTTCCCCGTTTCCTATCGACAGGAAGGGAACCAAATAAAGTTGCGACCTTCGCTTCGCCGGGCAGAATTAATTGCAATCCCGATGCCAGCCTTGGACTGCGTCGGAGAGGAGGAGAAAGAGGAGTGGATCTGGGATCTTTGCGGTACTTTGGTACCCGAGGGCCTCGATGATCGCTAAGCGCGAGATAAAAAGAACCAGCCTAGCGAGAAACACAGCCCTGATGCACCGAAGAACGCATAGAACGGTATCGCCTCCGGGTAGGCAAACACACATTCGAACATGGCGTTCGGAAGGGCGAGAAGCGAAACCCCGAAGAACCCAGCGCAAAGGGCAAAGCCCGTGGGAAGAATTATCACAAGTACGGCCGTTGCTGGAAAGATGAAAAGGAGAAATAGACGTCTGAAACCGAAAACAAAAGGCCGCGGGAGTTTGATCATCCAAAACGCGAGAAGATAGAGCGGGATAGCAACGAGCAGATAGGCGAGTCCTCCCCAGAAAATGACCGCCTCAGCCTCCCCACCTGTTATCTTCTCGTGCCATACCGCACGGAGAACACCGACGTAGGCCCCCAGACCAACGAAATAGGCCAGAACAGCAACAACAACCTTCACGAAGTATCTCATCTTTACCCTTGTGGATCAGGTCCCCAGTCACAAAGAGTTGCCTGAAGAACAAGAGAACACTATGCGCCCGGAAGGGGGGGATAGGGCAAAAATGAGGCCGCCGGTGGGTCGCGGACGGCACGGTGTTATGTTCGGAGACCAAGTGGCGGTGACGAGGGGAACCCGGCGGGACGGGCGAATGTAAAGAACGCCTATCATGGTTAGCGGCGGCGCCCAAGGGTAGTGGTTTTCTGGATCTCTTTGCCGTTGCGTAGAAAGACCACCTCGATTGTGTCACCGGCCCGCTTGGATCGGAGGACATAGACCAGGTCGTGGAGATTCTTGATACGGACCCCGGCCATCTTCACGATCAGATCACCTTCGTGTAAGCCGGCCTTCTCTGCCGGGCTTCCAGGCCGGACTCCGGTGAGCAGGACCCCGGTCTCTTCCTCAAACCCGAAGTCGGGGATCGAGCCAAAGTAGGCCCCGTAGCCTCGACCTCTCCCTGCCGGTGCGGGTTCTTTTACCTTGACGTAGGTGATTGCCTGGGCGCGATTGGCCAAATACTCGACGACCCGATACACGAAGCGAGACACCTCGGCCACTCCTTCCCCGTTGACCTTGTCTGCGGTGTCCGAAGGTCGGTGGTAGTCGGTATGCGGGCCGGTGAAGAAGAAAAGGACCGGCACTCCCCGCGCGTAGAAACTGGTGTGATCCGAAGGGCCGTACCCGTCCCCGCCGAGTGTGAGCGTGAGCCCGGGGTTCTGATTCACTTCCTCAAGGAGGTCGGCGAACTCCTTCCCCGTCTTGACACCGAAGGCGTAGAGGGTCCGATTCTTCAGTCGGCCAATCATGTCCAGATTGACCATGGCCACGGTCTGTTGAAGCGGAAACCGGGGATTCTTGGCGTAATGGGAGGAGCCCACGATCCCTAACTCCTCGGCAGAGAAGGCGGCAAAAATCAGGGTTCGCTTGGCTCCGCCGCTCTGGGCAAAAGCTCTGGCTAGGAGGATCAAACCCGCCGTCCCCGACGCATTGTCATCAGCGCCAGGGTGAATCTGGCCGTACCGAGAGGGGGCAAGAGAATATTCTCCTCCGAGGCCCAGGTGGTCGTAGTGGGCGCCCACGACGATAGCGGTCTCCCGGAGGACTGGATCCGATCCGGGGAGGACACCGATGATGTTGGCGGTGGTTCCGCGCTCTTCAATCAGCCCAACCCGGATTGCCACCCGAGCCCTCGGGATCGGCAGGCTCTGTGGCTTGAGAGTCCGATCGATTGCTTGCTGTAACCGAACCAAGGTCTTTCCGGTGGATCTGAGGAGACTCTCGGCGACGCTCCGTTTGCCATTCACGGCGACGATCCCGGCTCGGCGACCTCCCGCCACGCCCCGAATGGCAAAGAGGTCCTCGTGCTCTCCCTCATGACTCAGCGGATCTTCCACAATGATGATGGCCTTGGCCCCATGTTCCCTCGCATTGATGGTTTTATACCGAACTTCCGTGTACCGGTACGCCTCCGGATCCCGGAAAGGGCTTTTTCCATCTTTCTCCTGTGGCTCATGGGTCATCACGAGGACGACCTTGTCAGTTACGTCGACCTCAGCATAGTCATCGTACTCCAGCTCGGGTGCAGTAATCCCATATCCCGCAAAAACAACTTCTGCTTCTACTGCTCCGTCCTCAGAGAAACCAAAGGGGGCAAAAAATTGTTCAGAAAGGGCCGCTGACCGTTGCTGATCGTGCCCCCAGCTTATGAGGCGCATTCGGGTCTTTCGTCCCACCTTCACCCCGGTAATCACCGAAAGCGGTTGGTGGAACCCGTGTGTTCCTCCCGGTTTCAGGCCCGCCATCTGAAACTCCCGGGCGATGTGATCCGCCGCCCTATCAATCCCCGGGGTACCGACTCCGCGGCCCGTCATGGCTGGCGACGCCAGGATCCCCACCTGCTCGAGCAGCGCGGCCGGAGTGATAATCCCCTCCCCCCGTAGCGCCGATGCAGCCACGAGCAGCGGAAGGAAAACGATCCAGACCCCGAGATATCCTCTCCTCCCTGAACTCTGAACCCTCAACTCTGAACCTCTGCCTTTCATCGACTCCTCGTGACCCTCACCTTGGCGCAGTATCGCTCCACAGGGCATCGGCTACACAGCGGTGAGATCGGCTTACAGACGTTTTGGCCGAAGCTGACCAGCAGATCGTTGAACACAATCCAGTACCGCCGGGGGAGCTTGCGCCGCAGAGCCTGTTCCGTCTCCTCGGGCGTCCGTGTCTTCACATAGCCCCAGCGATTCGAGATCCGGTGGACATGGGTATCGACGCAGATCCCCGGTTTGCCATAGCCGACAGAAACCACTAAATTCGCCGTTTTCCGGCCCACTCCTTTTAATTTCAGGAGTTCATCGATATCATCTGGAACCCGGCCCTCGTACTCTTCGATCAGGCTCCGGCAGACCCCACGGATTACCTTGGCCTTGGTCCGGTAGAAACCAACCGGGTAGATCAGCCGCGCGATCGTCCTCTCCCGGAGCTGAAGCATCGTCGCTGGGGTATCGGCCAGACGAAAGAGGCGCGCAGACGCCCCGCCGGTCACCTCGTCCTTGGTCCGCAGGCTCAGAAGACACGAGATGAGGATGCGAAAGGGGTCGTGGGAGTCCTCGGCGACCTGTCCAACGGCGGTCGGATCCCATCGCTCCACCTCTCGTTTGAGCGTGCGAACAATTGCGGTAATGTCAGCATCCTTCATCGGCAATCATGATAACCGAGCGGAAAAAGAAGCACAACGGCACCTTTCAGGGGGCGGGGGAGATGGAACACCGCGCGACATGAAGGGTTTCCGCTCAATTGACCTGTGCAATGTTCCGCCGGCGAAGGCTCACTCCCCGAGCCCTTTGCGGGCGGGCCAGATTCGTTGCAAAGCGACAGGGCGACGGATATAATCCGGGAGCACTCACGCTTGGGAGGATCCAATGCAGACGCCCTTCGGCGAGATGCCGGTCATTGACGCGCACGCCCATTTCTTCTCCTACCGGTTCTTCGCCACCTTGGCAGCAGAGCTGCCCGAACCACCTTCCGAGGTAGAACTTTACCCCACTCTGCGAAAAAGAATCCCCTGGGAATTTCCCGAGGCGGACCCGGTAGACCTCGGCAAGCAGTGGGTGGCCGAGATGAATCGACACGGGATTAGCCGGATGGTCTTGATCGCGAGCGTCCCAAGGGACGAGGAATCGGTCGCAGCAGCAGCCCAGGCCTACCCTGACCGGATCATCGCCTACTTCTTGCTGAATCCCATATCCGATGATGCACCCGCTCGGATCACGCGAGCCTTTGCCGAGCTGGGGGTGAGAGGGGTTTGTCTCTTTCCCGCCATGCACCGCTTCCACCTGTGGGACCAACGCCTCCTGCCGATCTACGAAACTGCTGCCGCACATGGCGGCATCGTTTTTGTCCACTGCGGCTACCTGAAGGTGGGCATCCGCGAGAAGCTGGGTCTCCCCAGCCGGTTCGAAATGCGGTTCGCCAACCCGGTGGATCTCCACGGCGTGGCTAAGGCATTTCCCAACCTGCCCTTTGTCATCCCGCACTTCGGGTGTGGTTACTTTCGGGAGCTTCTTTTGCTCGCCGATCAGTGCTCGAACATCTACACCGATACGTCGAGCTCCAACGACTGGGTGCATCTCATGCCCTATCCCCTCGACTTGAAGACCCTCTTCGCCAAGAGCCTTCAGGTCTTGGGCCCAGAACGGATTCTCTTTGGAACGGATTCCAGTTTCTTTCCTCGGGGCTGGCGGAAGGATATCTTCGATGCCCAGGTAGAGGTCCTCGAGGCGTTGCAGGTCCCGGCCCCACAGGTTACCCAGATGTTCAGCGGGAATATTGCCCGCCTCCTAGCACGGTAGTTGCCCACAACCCCCAAGTTTCATCCCACAGTTTTCCAACAATCTCATCGCCAACTCACTCACCCGTCAGATCGTCACCCGAGACGGGTGCTACTCATCTGAGGGTCCAAAGTGCAATTTCCTGAGATCATCTACGCCCCCCGCAAAATCAGCAAACAGCGTGCTGACGCGGAGATTGTGCTTTGGTCCGATCCTTGCAACCAAATTGCAAGATGCCAGTTTTTTTAGGTCTGCGCCGACAAAATCAAGCCCCTTGTCCCCGTGCCGCTCGATCCGGACTTGAGGAGGGGGAGCATATCACAAGCCGGCCGCTGTGCAGCGGCTCATTCCGAGAGCAACTGAACCCGGTACCGTCACCAAGGAAGAAGCTGAGTTACCTACGGAACTTGGTCGGCGGGCCGCTGGGTTGCCTGTTGGTACCTGGAGGCAAGAGTGAAGATCGATCCCAAGAAGATTAAGGTCCTTGCAGTGGACGACGATCCCGGGTCTCGGGAGTTGCTCCAGACGATACTGGAGTCCCACGGCTATCAGGTGGTCACGGCAACCACCGGCAAGGAGGGACTCAATATCGTCCAGGGAGTGCCAGTCGATCTGGTGATGACCGACCTTCGGATGCCGGGCATGGACGGCCTGGCCTTTCTCAAGGCGATTCACCAATCCCTCCCTGCGCTGTCGGTGATCATCACGACCGCGCACGCCTCAATCGACTCGGCCGTCGAAGCCACCAAGCTCGGGGCCTACGGCTACATCACCAAGCCGGTCACCAGCGAGCGAGTCCTGCACCTGGTGCGGCGGGCGATCGAGGAGCAACAGCTACGCCAGGAGAATCTCTATCTGCGGCGCCAGCTCGAGGAGCGGCACCAGTTCGCCAACATCATCGGCAAGGCCCCCCGCATGCAAGAGATCTTCCGGCTGGTTGAAGACCTCGAGAAAAGCGAGTCGACGGTGCTCATCCAGGGAACGACGGGGACCGGCAAGGAGCTGATCGCCAAGGCGTTGCACTTCCATAGCCCCCGGAGGGACCGCTCCTTTGTGGCTGTGAACTGCGGGGGACTCACGGAAACCCTGCTCGAAAGCGAGCTGTTCGGACACCTCCGGGGCGCCTTCACCGGAGCCATCTCCACCAAGCGCGGGCTCTTCCGGGAGGCGGACGGCGGGACCCTCTTCCTGGACGAGATCAGTGAAACCAGCCCTACCATGCAGGTCAAGCTCCTCCGAGCGATCCAAGAGGGGGAGGTCAAGCCGGTGGGTGGGGAGCAGTCGGTGAAGGTGGATGTCCGGATCATTGCCGCCACCAACCAGGATCTGGGCCAAGCGATGGCAGCAGGGAGGTTCCGGCCCGATCTCTACTATCGCCTCAACGTCATTGTGGTCGGGCTTCCCGACCTGAAGGATCGGCGGGAGGACATTCCCCTGCTGACCACGCACTTCCTGGGGATCTATAACCAACGTCAGAAGAAGGAGATCCGCGATATAGCCCCCGAGGCCCTCGCGCTACTCCTCGACTACGAGTGGCCAGGCAATGTGCGCGAGCTGGAGAACTGCATCGAACGGGCGGTGGTGTTGGCCCGGGGCGAGATGATCCAGGCCGAAAACCTCCCCCGGGGGCTGCACCAGACGACCACCGAGCGGTCCCTTACATTCAACGTCGGAACCCCCTTGGATGTGCTCGAGCGCAAGGCTCTCCTGGCTACGCTCCAGGATGTGAATGGGAACAAGACCACCGCTGCCCGACTCCTGGGGATTTCACAACGCACCTTGTATCGGAAGATCAAGGGATACGGCCTGGACCGCCTCCTGCACGAAAATAAGATGCCCGAGTCCGCGTGAATCGTCGTGCGCGGTGCCCATTCCCAAATATCCGGACACTTCCCAAGCATAACTCCCTAACTATAAAAGCATAAATCCTTTTACGGACTGCTCTCAATCCCTCAGCGAACCCTCTCCGGGGCAAACGCCACGCCCTGGACGGTTTGCTGTGTGACATAATGTCCGGATCCGACCCCCCCCTGGACAGCATGACAGATTTTTCCATCTCCACCGGCCTTTAGCTCCATCCCTCCAATACGGCATTTACCCTTGCATATCAAATAGTTGCGTTAAATGAGGTACCTGGTACAGGTCCTGCTTGTACCGGATACGAGACTAGAAGATCTGGAGGAAAGCCATGCGAACACGGGATTTCAACGCCAAGGACAACGAACTGGGAACCGCCAGAAAAAGGACGGCTGTGACAGAGTGGATCCGCCAACTGGGAAGCCAGGGTGTCACGCTTATCGAACTGGTAGGGGCAGCCGCCCTGACCGCTATCGTGGCGGGGGCCGCCCTCCCGATCATGATGACCAGCGTGGATAACGCCCGGTTTAACGCAGCAGTGCAGCAGATCGCGGGGGACATGCGCCTGGCCAGGTCCAAGGCAGTGAGCAGCGGATGGGAGTACCGAATCAGCGGCTGGGACCGGCGGGGCGGAGTCAATGCCAACCAGTATCGTATAGAGGGCCGCCGGACCACGGCGATCGCCTGGCCGGCCGCCATAGATCCAGTGGGGCAAACGGCAGATCAGTACGTGGGACCGTGGATCCAGATCGGCGCGAGCTTTCCCGGCATCCAGCTGGACAACAGCGCGGCCGGGGCAAACCCTCCAATGTATGCCGGGTTCAACTCCTCCGGAAGGCTCTGTACTACTCCCCTCACCCAGTGCTTCGATGGGGTGAGTCCGCTGACGATCACGAAGGATAGTATAGGGCAGACGCGGCAAGTTTGGATTTCCCCGGCGACCGGTCACGTACGAATCCAGTAGCAAACGAGGAACGGGAGGAAGGGATGGGGCGTAGGGCAAGTGGATTCAGCATACTCGAGGTGCTGATCACGACGGTGATCCTCAGCGTGGCCCTCCTGGGCCTCGCTAGCCTTTTCCCGACCGGCTATCAGAACATCGTCTACGGCGGCGGCATGACCACGGCGGCCAGCCTTGGACAACAAAAGATTGAAGCGCTGCGGAACTTTCCCTTCGACCTTGGAGCGGCCTGCACAGTTCCACCCACCGATCTGGTCTGCTTGAACACGGCGGGGGTGCCCCCAGCTGGCGCGCCTTCGGAAACTGAGGCGATCGCCCCCCCCGTAGTAAGAGACGGCTACAATTTCACCCGGAGAACGTGGTTGCAGCTTCAGGGAGCTGCTCCCTACCGGTTTGCGGAGATCACCGTCATCTTGGACTGGACCGAGGGGCAGTTCGGCGCCAAATCCTTTCAGCTCGACGCCCGGGTGGCCGAATGAGTGCGGGCGCGACGCAGCGGCACGATCAGCGGAGGAGGCGGGCGGGCGGCTTCAGCCTCGTTGAGGTCCTGATTGCCACGGCGATCTCAGCGATTGTGCTGCTCGGGCTCTTCCAGATGTACAACGCCAATCGGAGGACCTATGCCAAAGGGGAGGTCAAGATCAACATCCAGCAGAACGCGCGCGCGGCGGTTGATCTCGTCTCCCGGGAACTCCGGATGATCGGCTATGACCCGAGCCATACCTTGCCCCTCCTGGGGGCCGGGACGAACCCCGCCACCACGCAGCGGGCGATCCAGAGTGCGACCGCAACCAGCATCCGTTTCGTCGCCGATGTCAATGACCCTGCGGGCACCGGTCCCGATGGCTGGGGGGACATGCTCGAGTATACCTACGACCCGGTCTGTATGCAGGTCCGGCGCAAGCTCTGGATCTGGAACCCGGCAGCGGGGCCGCCGGACTTCGTGGCGCCGCCCGCCGACAACGCGTGCATCGAGCCGCCGCCCATCGCTGAGCAGCTCGACCCGACCCTCGCGACGGTCTTCCGCTATTTCTACTATGACGCGGCCGAGCCCAATCCGGCCCTGAAGTTCAAAGAGCTGGCCTCTCCCGTCGCGGCCGCAGACCTGACACGGATCGAGCGGATCACTATCCAGGTGGGGACCGAGGGTGTCGCGCCAATGGGGGGAACACATGCGTTCCCGCTGACCTCGGACGTTCGGCTCCGGAATATCTGAGGAGAAGGAATGAGGGTATCCATGAAGAACAACAACGGTTTCGTGCTGATCGTAGCCCTCATGGTCATGCTCGTCCTGTTTATCCTCGGGCCGATCTTCATGACCCTCTCCATGACCGAGACGCAGATCGCCTTCAACGACAAGAACGCCACCCGTGCCCTCTACGTGGCCGAGATGGCCGTCGAGCGGGCCCGCCGTGACATCAAGTACGACGCCGACTTCGACCTCGGTGGCATCACCAACCAGTACTTCGCCTCCCCTACGCCCATCGCCGCGGGCATGCCCATCGACTGCTCGGCCACGATCACCTGGCAGGGTGTCCCCCCGCAGCAGCGGTGTTACGACCTCGGCGGCCCCATCCCCGCCGAGCCCGTCGTCGTCCCCCCGTACCCGGCCGACGACATCTTCTTTCAGACGCTCTACACCAATGTCAATGTCGACACCTACGGGGACGGCTCCACGTATAACCTCAAGCTCGGGCTGCTGAACAGCAACAAGATGACCATTCGGGCTGAGGGGACCGGGCAGCTGCAGAGCCGGAAGACGGTGGATGTGCGGGTGGAGGTGCGTCCCCTGTCCGTCTGGGATAACGCGGTCTTCGCCGGGGGCGGCGGGACAGGGATGCGGATCAACGGCAACGCATTGATTGCCGGCTCGGTCCACATCCTGGGTCAGGGCCTCGGACCTGCCGGGACCGCGGCCGACTTCGGCGGGGGGGGCGGCATCTTCAACTGGTACAACGGCCTCGACGTGACCACCCCCGGTGGTAATTTCGCCGGGAAGCTGCCGAACATGAATCCGTCAACGCTGGATGCCGAGATCAGGGTGAAGGAGGGGCAGATCAAGATGAACAGCGGCGCTGCCCGCGCGGGGAATGGTACGGCCGATGTCGATGTTGACGGCAATCCCATCCCGGCGGGAATCAAGCGGCGGATCGACGGCACCTACACCGAGTACGGCTACGCTGGATCCTTTGGCGACCAATACGTCTACTCGGACAATGGGCTATACGCCAAGTACGACCTCCCCGCCGACTTTAATATCTCGTTCCCTTCCCTGACCGGGCCTTCCCCCGATGTCTGCTGCGCAAACTACGAGGCCTGGCTGGATGACAATTCGTTTAATCCCATTCCGCTCCTCCCCCCCGGAGCGACGGATGGC
>Ga0255058_10000299_pt1 | contig 29973 bp, 30 predicted proteins | sample Cases_109_9_MG_FD_188637 | JGI IMG/M metagenome (GOLD analysis project Ga0255058, IMG submission 188637) | Seawater microbial communities from Amundsen Gulf, Northwest Territories, Canada - Cases_109_9 | ecosystem: Environmental > Aquatic > Marine > Gulf | place: Canada: Northwest Territories... | reverse complement strand
TGATCTTTTTTGGCACTATATTCGATACGGTGGAGTTGCTGGCTGGTTGGACCTTTGACAGCCGCAACCGCGCGCTCTTTGCCACTCGCGGCACCCGGCAGCAATTTTTCCTGTCGTATGCTCTACCAGGCAGCGAAGTTGAGTTTTATACGGCGCGGTTTAACCTGACCAAGTATTTCCCGATAACGAGTCGCTGGATCGTGAGATTCAATACTGAACTGGCTTTCGGCGAGGGGCTGAATGCGACGACGGCACTGCCGCCGTACAAGCAGTTTTTCGGCGGCGGGCCGGAATCGGTGCGTGGCTTCAAAGAGTCCTATTTGGGCCCGCGTGACAGCTTCGGCAACCCATACGGGGGCAACGTGTTGGTTGCGAGTCAACTAGAGCTTATACTTCCACTTCCGGCCAAGTGGGCAAGCCAGGCACGAGCGAGCCTGTTCTACGACGTTGGTAACGTGTTCAACTCGGGTGAGGTAGCTTTTACAGATAGGCTGGGCAGTCCGGTATTATATGAGCCGGACATCGACAATCTGCGATCGTCTGTCGGAATTGGCGTGCAGTGGCTGGCGCCACTTGGACTGTTTCGGTTTAGTTATGCCTTTCCGCTCAATGAGTATGAGGGGAATGACAGGTTTTACGGAGATCAAGTGGAAAGATTTCAGTTCTCCATTGGTCAAGCATTTTAAGGATTGGAAGATATATGAATTTTGTAAAGCAACATTTGCTTAGAGCTGTATTGGGCATTGCCCTGACATGCGCAATTGCGTTTCCTGCTGCAGCACAGGAACTGAAAATCGGTGTGGTCAACATTCCGGTATTAATGGAACGGGCGCCGCAGACGAAGGCCGCGATGGATGCTTTGCAGGAGGAATTTGCACCGCGTCAGCGTGAGTTCATTGCGAAGGAAAAGGAACTCCAGGACTTGGCGGCCAAGGTGCAGAAAGACGTCGCGGTGATGGGTGAAACGGAGCGTCGCAATGCCGAGAAAAATCTGCGGGATTTGCGTCGTGATGTGGAGCGTCTCGGCAAGGAGTTTCGCGAGGATCTGAATCTTCGCCAGAATGAAGAGCTCGCCAAATTGCAGCGATCCGTGCTCAAGGAAGTCCAGGATTATGCGGCCGCGGAAGGATACGATCTGGTCGTCGGTGATGGGGTGCTGTATGCGAGCACTTCGGTCAATATCACGGAAGAAGTATTGCGTGCCGTCGAGGCGAATTATCAGGCTACGGGTTCTCGCTGATCCTGGCATTGATTTCTAACCGCGCATACATCGCAGATGCCGATCAGTCTCGGAGAACTGGCAACGAGTTTTGCCTGTGAGCTCATAGGCGATCCCGATGTCGTCGTCGACGATGTTGCCTCGCTATTTAACGCTGGCCCGTCTTCCCTAAGCTTTCTGTCCAATCCCGCACACATGCAACAGCTGTCTTCGACGAAGGCGGCTGTTGTAATTTTACGCGCGGATGATGCCGGTGAATCACCGACGGCATCGCTTGTTAATGAAAATCCGTATGCCTGCTACGCGCGCATCGCGGCGGTCATTCATCCGGCGCCGAGCTACGAGCCCGGGGTTCATGAATCTGCGGTGATAGCAACGACCGCCAAAATTGCTGCGAGCGCACATATCGCGCCGAATGCCGTCATCGGAGATCGTTCGATTATTGGCGAAAATGTCTTCGTTGGTCCCGGTTCAGTCGTTGGCCCCGATTGCGTCATTGCCGATGACTGCAAACTGATCGCAAATGTCACGTTGACAAGAAGTGTTCGGATTGGCGTTCGCGGCATCGTGCATCCCGGTGCTGTTATCGCTTCCGATGGATTCGGTAATGCGAAGACTCCGGATGGTTGGTTGAAAGTACCGCAACTCGGTGGCGTCATTATTGGCAATGACGTTGAAATAGGCGCGAACACGACGATCGATTGTGGAGCACTCGACGACACCATCATTGAAGATGGTGTGCGCATCGACAATCTGTGCATGATCGCGCACAACGTCCGGATTGGCGAACATACCGCCATGGCGTCAATGACAGGTATCGCAGGCAGTACCGTGATCGGCAAGCGCTGCTTGTTCGCCGGTAAGGCGGGCGCGGTCGGGCATGTCACCATTTGCGATGATGTTGTTGTAAGCGGCAAGGGCATGATCACCAAGGACATCAAGGAACCCGGCGTTTATGCTTCGAGTATCCCGGCGGAAAAGGTCAGTGATTGGAACCGCAAGTTGGCCCGCTTCCGGCGTATTGACACGTTGATAAACAGAATCAATAAACTCGAAAAGGCGGCCAAATGAACGATGATGTGCGGACCTTGAATGCGGCGCAAATTATGGAGCTGCTACCGCACCGCTACCCGTTCCTGCTCATCGACAAAGTGATCGATTGCATACCCAACAAGTCGCTAACTGCCATCAAGAATGTCAGCATCAATGAACCCTTTTTTCAGGGGCACTTTCCGGGCAATCCCGTGATGCCGGGTGTGCTGATCATCGAGGCGATGGCCCAGGCAGGCGGTGTGCTATCGCATGTCAGCAATCCGGATTTGGAGCCGCGGCCGCTTTATTATCTTGTTGGCGTGGACGGAGCACGCTTTCGTCGTGCCGTGAGCTCTGGCGATCAGCTGCGGGTGAACGTCGAGATCGATAAGGTCAGGCGCGGCATGTGGTGGTACCGTTGCGAAGCCAGTGTCGAAGGCCAAACTGCCGTCACGGCGAATATTCTATGTGCGCCAGGTGGAGACGGATCGTGATTCATTCGACCGCAATCATTTCGGACAGCGCGAAAATTGCTGACGATGTCGAGATTGCTGCTTATTGCCTGATCGGCGACGAGGTCGAAATTGCTGGCGGTACTCGCCTGGAAAGTCATGTTGTCGTCAATGGGCCAACCCGAATCGGCCGGGACAATCGTATCTTTCAGTTTTCGTCCATCGGCGACGATCCGCAGGACAAGAAATACTCCGGCGAACCGACAAGCCTGGTCATCGGCGATCGAAATACGATTCGCGAGTTTTGCACTATCAGTCGCGGTACCGTGCAGGATAAGGGCGAAACGGTCATCGGTGACGACAACTGGATCATGGCTTACGTGCATATTGCGCACGATTGCGTCATCGGCAGCAACACGATCATGGCGAACAACGCGACGCTCGCGGGCCACGTCCATGTCGGAGATTGGGCGATATTTGGCGGCTTTTCCGGTGTACACCAGTTTTGCCATATCGGCGCACACTCATTCCTCGGGATGTACACGGGCGTAAGTCGCGACGTAGCCGCTTACACGACAGTATCGGGGCAGCCCGCTGTGCCGCGTGGCATCAACAGTGAAGGGCTCAAACGTCGCGGTTTTAGTGCCGATCAGATTCGCAACATCAAGCAGGCATACCGACTGGTTTTTCGGCGCGGCAAGAAACTTGGCGAAGCGATTGATGAGGTCGCCGAACTCAGCAAAAGCCACCCGGAACTCGTCGTATTCCTTGAGTCCCTGCGTTCATCCGAACGCGGACTCGCGCGCTAGGCAGATGAAGGTCGGACTGGTTGCTGGCGAAGCCTCCGGCGACCTGCTGGGGGCGGGATTGATCAAGGCATTGCAGGAGAGATCTCCGCAGGCGGTCTTTGAAGGTGTTGCCGGGCCCGCGATGGCGGCAGCAGGCTGCGATCGATGGGCCGATGCGGAGTCACTTGCCGTTATGGGACTTGTCGAGCCACTGCGCGAAATCCCGCGCCTCCTCAGGCTTCGCCGGTCTCTAATCAAACGTTGGCGAGCATCGCCGCCCGATGTTTTTGTTGGCATCGACGCGCCGGATTTCAACCTCGGACTTGAAACAGCGTTGCGCAATTCCGGCATCCCGACGGTGCACTACGTCAGCCCATCAGTTTGGGCCTGGCGACCCGGTCGTATTGAGAAAGTCCGTAAAGCCGCCGATTGTGTGCTTTGCATTCTGCCGTTCGAAAAAAAATTGTACGACGAACACGGTGTACCTGCTGAATTTGTCGGTCACCCCAAAGCCGACACCCTGTCCGCCGATTTTGACGCCATGGCGGTACGGCGTTCCCTGGCATTGAGTGAATCAGGATCGCTTGTAGCCGTGCTGCCCGGCAGTCGAGATAGCGAAGTTTCAAGGCTTGGACCGATTTTTGCGGCGACGGCGGCGATACTCGCACAGGCGCGGCCCGATTTGCGGTTTGTCGTACCGATTGCGTCGCCGATACTGGCGCCATCGATCAGCGCACATCTGCAGGATGCCGGCATCACGGATCGCTTCACATTGCTTGACGGGGCCTCGGAACAGGCGATGGCTGCGGCCGACGTCGTGCTGCTTGCCTCGGGAACGGCGGCATTGGAGTCGGCGCTGCTTGGCAAACCCACGGTTGCAGCCTATCGGGTTGCGGCAATGACGTTCGCTATTCTCAAGATGTTCAGGCTTGTCAAATTGCAGTATGTCACCTTGCCGAACCTGCTGACGGAAACACCGCTCGTACCGGAATTCATTCAGGACGACGCGACGGCCGATGCGCTGGCGGAGGCAGTCGGTTCCCTGCTCGACGATCCACAGCGTTGCGCTGGCATCCGGCGGAGATTTGCTACACTGCGTTCGGAGTTGGCGCTCAATGCAGACCAACGGGCGGCGGATGCCGTCATTCGACTCGCGACTGGTAATGCAAACTTCACAAATGATCCAGCATAACGGGCTGATCGCAGGAGTCGACGAAGCTGGCCGCGGCCCGCTTGCCGGACCGGTTGTCGCGGCCGCTGTCATTCTGCGACCTGACCTTACTATTGAAGGTCTGCGTGACTCCAAACGGCTTGCTGCGACGAGGCGTGACGTACTGGCACGGCAAATCAGGATCAGAGCATTGTGCTGGTCGGTGGCGTGGGCGGACAGGGCAGAAATAGACGCACTCAATATTCTGGCCGCGACTATGCTGGCAATGCGCCGTGCCGTTCTCGGTCTTGCCGTGATGCCGGCGGGCGTCCAGGTCGATGGCAACCGTTTACCGAAGATCTGCGTCTTCGGCCGGAATATCGATGGCGAGGCGATCGTCGGCGGAGACGCCATCGTGCCCGCGATCAGTGCCGCGTCGATAATAGCGAAGACGGTGCGCGATCAGATCATGGTGGATATGGATAGTCTGTATCCGCTCTACGAGTTTGCGAGACATAAGGGTTATGGCACAGAGGTCCATCGAGAGCGCCTGCGTGAATACGGCCCATGCCGTGAACATCGCACAAGCTTTGCCCCGGTGAGAGCTTTGCTATGACGGTACAACCATTCACTCACTTGCATTTGCACACGGAATACTCGCTCGTGGACAGTACCGTGCGAATTGCCGCACTGATGGAGCGCTGTGCTGCGGACGGCATGCCGGCAGTCGCCTTGACCGATCAGAATAACCTGTTCGCTGTCGTCAAGTTCTACACGAAGGCGCTCGCGACCGGGATCAAGCCGATAATCGGCGCTGACCTTCGCATCGAGAATGACGATGAACTCGATCGGCCTTACACACTGATTCTGTTGTGCCAGGACAACGAGGGTTACCGTAACCTGTCGCAACTGATTACGAGAGCGTATCTTGAAGGCCAACATCGCGGCGAGCCGCTGGTACGCCGCGAGTGGCTGAATGAACAAAGCTGCAAGGGTTTGATCGCGCTGTCCGGTGGACCGCATGGTGACGTTGGCCACGCGCTCCTGACCGGGCATGACGACGAAGCGCGCAAGCGTCTGCGCGAGTGGCAAAAAATCTTTGGCGACCGTTACTACGTTGAGCTCATACGCAGCGGCCGCGGCGGCGAGGAAGATTGTCTGCAAGCAAGCGTGTCCCTGGCCAGTAACACCGATGTTGCAGTAGTTGCCAGCAATGATGTGCGTTTCCTGGAGCGCGGCGATTTTAATGCGCACGAAGCCAGGGTCTGCATCCATGAGGGGCGAAGCCTTGCGGATCCGGACAGGCCGCGCCACTACAGCGACGACCAGTACCTGAGAAGCCCAGCCGAAATGGCGCAGTTGTTTGCCGACATACCGGAAGCGCTGCAAAACACCGTTGAGATTGCCCGACGCTGCAATCTCAATCTCGGTCTGGGCAAGACTGTATTGCCTGCATTTCCGGTTCCCGGTGAGAAGAGCGAGACGGAGTATCTGGAGGCGGCCGCGCATCGGGGGCTGTCTGCGGCACTTGAGGGCATTATCGAGGCAGGCACGTTCCCGGCCAACGAGCGTGATGCACGCAGCGCGCCCTATTACGAGCGGCTCGAAACCGAGCTCCGTGTGATCCGCGACATGGGTTATCCAGGCTATTTTCTCATCGTCGCCGACTTCATCCAGTGGGCGCGCGACAACGACATACCCGTTGGCCCGGGTCGCGGGTCCGGCGCCAGTTCGTTGGTCGCATGGGTGCTGGGCATCACGGACCTCGATCCGTTGCAGCATGATTTGCTGTTTGAGCGGTTTCTGAATCCTGAGCGTGTGTCGATGCCGGATTTCGATGTCGATTTCTGCATGGAGGGCCGGGATCGCGTCATCGACTACGTTGCCGAGCGATACGGGCGTGATCGTGTCGCGCAAATCATTACGTTCGGCACGATGGCGGCGAAAGCAGTTATTCGCGACACGGGACGAGTCCTTGGTCAACCTTACGGCTTCGTCGATCGAATCGCGAAACTCGTTCCTTTCGAGATCGGCATGACACTCGACAAAGCGCTCGAGCAATCGGATGAGCTTGCGGCAATGTATCGCGACGACGAAGAAGTCACCGCGATCATCGATCTTGCGATGTCACTCGAGGGTCTGGTTCGAAACGCCGGCAAACATGCGGGTGGAGTTGTCATCGCACCCAACCAGTTAACCGATTTTGCGCCGCTTTATTGTGAAGAGGGCGGCGGCAATACGGTCACGCAGCTGGACAAGGACGATGTCGAAGCAATTGGCCTCGTGAAGTTCGATTTTCTAGGGTTGAAGACTCTGACCATTATCGATTGGGCAGTGCGCATCGTTAACGCCGCGGATGGCGAGCAGAAACTGGATATTGCGCGTGTTCCGATGACAGACGCTGACACGTTCAAGTTATTGCAGGGTACGAAGACGGTGGCCGTGTTCCAGCTTGAGTCCAACGGCATGCGCGATCTCATCAAGCGCATGCGCCCGAATCAATTCGACGATCTTGTAGCACTCGTGGCGTTATTTCGGCCCGGGCCGCTGCAGTCCGGCATGGTTGATGACTTCCTGTTGCGCAAGCAATCGATGAATCAGGCCGAAACGGACTATTTGCACCCCGATCTGAAGCCAGTTCTGGAGGAGACCTACGGCGTCATTCTCTACCAGGAGCAGGTTATGCAGATCGCGCAGGTCCTCGCGGGTTATACGCTTGGCGGCGCCGACCTGTTGCGTCGGGCGATGGGTAAGAAAAATCCCGAGAAAATGGCCGAGCAGCGCGAGATATTTGTCGCGGGAGCCACTGAACGGGGCGTCACCGAGCGCACCGCGACGCGAATTTTCGACCTCATGGAGAAGTTCGCGGGTTACGGTTTCAATAAGTCGCATTCGGCTGCCTACGCCGTTCTTTCCTATCAGACTGCGTATCTGAAGGCGCACTATCCGGCAGCGTTCATGGCTGCGGTCATGAGCGCGGATCTCGACAACACCGACCGTCTCGTGACGCTAAAGGACGACTGCCGCCAGCTTGGCCTGGAGTTGCTGGCGCCCAACGTCAACCGCTCGGCATACCACTTCAGCGTATCCGACGACCGCGGCATTTTGTACGGCCTCGGCGCCATCAAAGGTGTCGGGCGCGCTGCGGTGCAAGCGTTGATTGCCGAACGCAACGACAACGGTGAGTATCACAATCTGGCGGAGTTTTGCCGTCGTGTCGATCACGACAAGATCAATCGGCGCGCGCTCGAAGCCATGATCAAATCCGGGGCGATGGGCGAGTTCGGCCAGTCGCGCCGCAGCTTGATGCACCAGATGCCCGCGGCGCTACAGAGCGCCGATCAGCATGCGAAAGCAGCCGCAGCGGGACAAAACGATATGTTCGGCATTGCGGAGTCCATCACCGAAGTCGATACGCCGGAACCGGCCAACCTTGCCGAGTGGCCCGAGCGCGTCTTGTTGAGCAACGAAAAAGAGGCGCTCGGCTTGTACTTGTCAGGACATCCATTCGACGCCGTGCGTGAGGATGCGACTTGTTTCGTTGGTGGCAGGCTCAGTGATCTCGTCGCCGAGCCAGCGCCGCAGAATTCAAAGGGAGAGCGTGATTACTCGCAGTCGCGTCGCGAAGTCACCGTAGCTGGCCTCGTCGTCGATGTTAAGAAGCGCGGCAATCGCATCAGCGTCTTGCTCGATGATGACAGCGGTCGCATGGAGGTCAGCCTGTTCAGCGAGACGTTCGATAAATTTCGGCACCTGCTGGTGAAAGACGAAATCGTCGTTGTGACTGGCACGCTTCGATATGACGAATTTGTCGCAGCGTGGACGCTTAATGCCAAGAACGTGCTGCACATCGATCGGGTGATTGAAAGCCGCGCCAAGAGCATGATCCTGAATCTTGCAGCCAACGGTCACGGCGAACAGCTACTCATGCAGCTGCACGATGTATTGTTGCCGTATCGCGAGGGAAGCTGCGATGTCGCTGTGCAATATTACGGGGACGATGCGGCGGCCCGATTGCATCTGGGTCCGGAATGGTCAGTACGTCCCAGTCGGGAACTCAGAGACAAGCTAACTGAGTTGCTCGGTAGCAATAATGTCAGACTGCTCTACGCGCCCAGTCGCGAAATCATGTAGAGTCCGCTTTCCGGCGCCCTCTACGGCTGGTCGCGACGCAAGTACTGACATCTATGGACTTGAAATTCCTTGATTTTGAGAAGCCGATCGCAGAGCTCGAGGCAAAAATCGAAGAGCTCCGCTTCGTTGGCGATGACTCCGAAATCAACATCAACGATGAAGTCGCACGCCTCAGAGACAAGAGTGAAGCGCTGACCAAAAGCATTTTCGCCAAGCTCAGCGCGTGGCAGATTGCCCAGGTTGCCAGACACCCAATGCGACCCTATACGCTCGATTACCTCGCGCAGTTCTCACCTGATTTTCAGGAACTTCACGGCGATCGCATGTACGCCGATGATCCGGCGATCGTCGGCGGTGTCGGGCGCATCGACGGGCGCGCGGTCATGTTCGTCGGCCACCAAAAAGGTCGTGACACCAAGGAACGCGTGCGCCGTAATTACGGCATGCCGAAGCCCGAAGGTTATCGCAAGGCGCAGCGCCTGATGCGCATGGCGGAAAAGTTCTCTCTCCCCATCATCACATTGATCGACACGCCCGGTGCATACCCGGGTGTCGGTGCCGAGGAGCGAGGCCAAAGCGAGGCAATCGCATACAGCCTGTATCTCATGGCGGGCCTGAGAACACCGATCATCAATGTCGTGATCGGCGAGGGCGGCTCCGGCGGTGCGCTCGCCATCGGCGTCGGCGATCGTCTGCTGATGCTTCAGTACAGTATTTACTCGGTGATCTCACCCGAAGGCTGCGCGTCGATTTTGTGGAAAAGCGCTGAGAAGGCACAGGATGCGGCCGAGGCGATGCGCATTACGGCCGACGATTTGAGCGATTTCGGCCTCATTGACGAGGTATTACCCGAGCCACTCGGCGGGGCGCACCGTGGTCCGGATGCGGTCGCAGAAGTGATTCGCAATGCACTCCTCAAAAACCTCGAGGAACTCGACGCATTGTCTATCGACGAGGTGCTGGAAAATCGTCAACGTCGACTCGCCAGCTTCGGCGAGTTTAAAGAGGCGTGACGTTCGGCGAGGACGTCTTGCTCGAAAGGCTCATCGAGCTTGAGGCAGATGCGGCCGTAGCATCACGTTACGTTGTTGCAATGAGCGGCGGCCTCGACTCGACCGTATTGTTGCACGCCCTGGCAACGGCCAGATCAAGGCACCAGAAGACGCTGCTTGCGGTCCACGTCGACCATCAGCTCCAGACCGCGTCCGCGGGCTGGTGCGATGCATGCCGCAAGTTCGCGGCAGAGCTCGGCGTCGATTTTATCGCCGAAACGGTCAACGTCGACTTGAACTCGGGCGCCGGTCTGGAAGCGGCGGCCCGTGAAGCACGCTACGGCGCGTTTCGCGATCATGTCGAGCCTGGCGACTGGTTACTCAGCGCTCATCACCGCGACGATCAGGCTGAAACGTTGCTATTGAACCTGATGCGCGGCAGCGGGCCGAGCGGCCTGGCCGGAATCGCGGCGATTCGGCCGTTCTCACGTGGCTGGCTGGCGCGACCGCTCCTCGGCGTCAAGCGCGCAGAACTACTGGACTACGCGGAAAGAGCCGGGTTGCAGTGGATCGATGATCCTTCGAATACCGACCTCGGGCTTGACCGTAATTTCCTGCGCCACGATGTTCTGCCGCGACTCGAGACACGCTGGCCCAACTCCGTGTCCCGGCTGGCGAAAAGCGCGGATCTTGCGAGCGAAGCTGCGACACTGCTGTCGGAGCTCGCGGAAATAGATTTGCAGACACTCGGCACGCGACCCGAGCGGCTCTCGATCGACGGGCTTCGTGCATTGTCGACCAAACGGCAGCGCAATGTACTGCGCCACGCCGTGCGCCGGATCGGCCTGCCGGTGCCGGGCACAAGCCATCTGTCCGCGATCATCGGCGAATTGCTCGCTGCGAAGGAGGACGCACAGCCACTGATCAGGTGGCGCGGCGCCGAAGCGCGCCGCTATCGCGACCAGCTTTATCTCATGCCGGCGAACGATGCGGATGCTGCGGCTCCCGATGAACAGCTTGTGGCGGGCGATCGCATCAATTTGCGCGCGGGCCATGGCGCCCTGACCCTCGCGCCCGGGGCGCCCGTCGGGCTGTCGGACCGCGTTGTGAACAGCGGTCTGCACCTGCAATACCGCCATGGTGGGGAAGAAATTCAACCAATTGGTCAAGCACATACGCGCAAACTCAAGAAATTGCTGCAGGAAGAGGGGATTGTGCCGTGGATGCGAGACCGTCTGCCGTTATTGTATGCGGGGCAACGGCTCGTCGCGGTCGCTGACCTGTGGATTGCGGCCGATGCCGCGAGCGAGCCTGGCAATGCCGTGGTGTGGGAGCAGCGACCTCCGATTCACTAAAAGACCGTCAAAAGCCCGTCGAACAAGCGCATTTTCATTGTCTCAATATCAGTGTTCTGTTAACGTTGAAAACCGTCTTTTGTCCAACGACGGCGGAACATTCGAAGGGTTGGAAAAAAGCACACCGCTTGCCGCAAGTGCTTTTGGTCCAGCCCTTTCGTGTTTCCTGTCACCAGAGAATTTTCGGGCTCGTATATGACGTCTTATGTATTTATCACCGGCGGTGTGGTCTCGTCACTGGGCAAAGGCATTACTTCTGCCTGCCTGGGCGCCATTCTCGAGGCGCGCGGTTTGTCGATCAGCATGATCAAGCTGGATCCCTACATCAACGTCGATCCGGGCACGATGAGTCCGTTTCAGCACGGCGAAGTATTCGTTACGCATGACGGTACGGAGACTGACCTCGATCTTGGCCATTACGAACGATTCGTAAGAACGACGACGGGGCGCAACAGCAATTTCACGACCGGGCGCATCTACGAGAGCGTCATCGCAAAGGAGCGCCGCGGCGAGTATCTCGGCGCGACTGTACAGGTCATTCCGCACATCACCGATGAGATCAAGGAGAGCGTCAAGCGGGGCGCAAATGATGCTGATATTTGCCTCGTTGAAATCGGCGGTACTGTTGGCGACATCGAGTCCCTGCCGTTTCTTGAGGCAATACGCCAGATGAGCGTCGAGCTCGGCCACGATCATGTTGTCTACGTGCACTTGACACTGGTGCCGTATATTACGACATCGGCCGAGATCAAAACCAAGCCGACACAGCATTCGGTCAAGGAATTACGATCAATCGGTATCCAGCCCGACATTCTTGTGTGTCGATCGGAGCTGCCGTTGCCGGACGAACAGCGCAAGAAGATTGCACTGTTTACAAACGTGCCGGAGCCGGCGGTGATATCGGCCTATGACGTCGACGACCTGCACAAGATACCGGCGATGATGCATGAACAGGGGCTTGACGAAATCGTTACAAAACAACTTTGTCTCGACCTGCCGGAAGCCGATCTCAGCGAATGGCAGGCTATCGTCGAGGCCAAGCGGAACCCGCAGGGCGAAGTGAACGTTGCCATGGTCGGCAAGTATGTCGATCTTCGAGATGCCTACATCTCGCTATCCGAGGCGTTGTTGCATGGCGGTATTCACACGCGCACGCGTGTCAATATTAACTACATCGAAGCGCAGGACATCGAGGAACAGGGTATCGGGTGCCTGCATGACATAGATGGCATCGTTGTACCGGGTGGGTTCGGCGATCGTGGCATAGAAGGAAAGATCGAGGCCGTTCGTTACGCGCGTGAGCATGGCATTCCGTACCTCGGTATTTGCCTTGGTATGCAGGTCGCGATCATCGAGGCTGCGCGTCACCTTGCCAATCTCGACGGTGCAATGAGCACCGAATTCGAGCGCAACACCCCACATCCCGTCGTCGCACTGATTACCGAATGGCAGACGGCGAGCGGTGATGTTGAGGAACGAGATGAAGATTCCGACCTGGGCGGCACCATGCGCCTCGGAGCGCAGGAAATCAGTTTGCAAAAGGGCTCCCTGGCGGCAACGACGTACGACGCCACGACAATCGAAGAGCGTCATCGACATCGCTATGAGGTGAACAATAATTACCGTTCGACGCTCGAGAAGGCCGGGCTTCGATTTTCAGGCTTGTCGGTCGATGACCTTGTCGAAGTGGTCGAGATTCCCGGGCACCCGTGGTTTCTCGCCAGTCAGTTTCACCCTGAATTCACATCGAATCCGCGCGACGGGCATCCGTTGTTCAAGGGCTTTATTAATGCGGCACGCCAGCACCACGAGGGCGAGCTGCCGAAGGCCGCCGAAGCATGAATCTTTGCGGATTTTCGGTCGGCAATGATCAGCCCATTTTCCTGATTGCCGGGACCTGCGTCATCGAAAGCGAGGCGATGACCATTGATACGGCGGGCGCGCTCAAGGAAATTTGCTCCAAACTTGACGTGCCGCTTATCTACAAGTCGTCATTCGACAAGGCCAATCGCAGCTCACAAGCGGGTTTTCGCGGGCCCGGCATGGACGGCGGCCTGAAAATACTCGGCGAAGTCAAACGCCAGCTCGATCTGCCGGTATTGACGGACGTTCACGAAGACACGCCGATTGACGAGGTGGCCGATGTTGTCGATGTCATGCAGACACCGGCATTTTTGTGTCGACAGACAAATTTCATCCTGCGCGTTGCGGCGGCCGGTATTCCGGTCAACATCAAGAAAGGGCAGTTTCTTTCGCCGTGGGAGATGCAAAACGTCGTCGACAAGGCAAAGTCGACGGGAAATGAAGACATCCTGGTTTGCGAACGCGGATTTTCCTTTGGCTACAACAACCTGATTTCGGACATGCGCAGCCTCGCCATCCTGCGAGGCAGCGGATGCCCGGTCGTATTCGACGCAACTCACTCGGTGCAGTTGCCGGGCGGCAAGGGCACGGCGTCGGGGGGGCAGCGCGAGTTCATACCGGTGCTTGCACGTGCCGCGACCGCAGTTGGTATTGCCGGGTTGTTCATGGAGACCCATCCGGACCCGGATCAGGCGTTGAGTGATGGTCCGAACGCGATGCCGCTAGCCAATATGCCCGCACTTATCGAGTCTATCGTGGCGATCGATCGGAGCGTCAAGAAAAGCGATTATCTCGAAGCGCAATTCGGCTTGAGAATTTAGCAGCGGTGATCAAGATCAAAGATATCCACGGGCGCGAGATACTCGATTCGCGTGGCAACCCGACGGTTGAGGCCGAAGTCAGTCTTGACGACGGCAGCATGGCACGGGCTGCCGTGCCGTCGGGCGCCTCGACCGGATCGCGCGAAGCTGTCGAACTGCGCGATGGCGACAAGTCGCGCTATCTTGGCAGAGGTGTCTTGCAGGCCGTCGCCAACGTCAATGGCGAGCTGCGCGACGTGTTGCTCGCCGATAGCTTCGATGATCAGCGAGCGCTGGATCGATGCATGATCGAACTCGACGGCAACGACAATAAATCACGGCTCGGCGCCAATGCGTTGCTTGCGATATCGCTCGCCGTTGCGAGGGCCGAGGCACGGTCAAAGGGCGTTTCGTTGTTCCGGCACATCGGCAGTGATGTGACGATGCCTGTGCCCCAGATGAACATCATCAATGGCGGCGTTCATGCCGATAATAGCGTTGATATTCAGGAATTCATGATCTTGCCGGTTGGCGCGCCGAATTTCCGTGAGGCGCTGCGCTATGGCGCCGAGGTATTTCATGCGTTGAAGGCTGTGCTGCGGAGCCAGGGTTTGAATACAGCCGTGGGCGACGAAGGCGGCTTTGCGCCGGACCTGCCGTCAAATCGCGCTGCGCTCGATATCATCATGAAGGCGATTGAAGAGGCCGGGTTCAAGCCCGGAGGTGACATGCTGCTGGGCCTCGACGTCGCGAGTTCCGAATTCTGCAGCAGCGGCATCTACAACCTTGCATCGGAGGGCCGCACGTTCGACGCGGCCGGATTCAGCGCGTTTCTCGAGGACCTCGTCGACAATTATCCGATCATCTCGGTCGAGGACGGCATGGCAGAAGAGGACTGGGATGGCTGGCGCGTGCTGACGGACGCGATCGGAGACCGTGTACAGCTCGTGGGCGATGACCTCTTCGTCACCAATACGGCGATTCTGTCTCGTGGCATCGACGAAAAAATTGCCAATTCTGTATTGATAAAACCCAACCAAATCGGTACCTTATCGGAAACTCTTGATGCAATTACTATGGCGGTGGATGCGGATTTCACGGCGGTGATCTCACATCGCTCCGGGGAAACCTCGGATAGCACGATCGCCGACATTGCGGTCGGCACGCGGGCGACGCAGATCAAGACCGGATCATTGTCGAGGTCGGACCGCGTCGCGAAGTACAACCAGCTGCTGCGCATTGAAGAGGAGCTGGGTGACGCCGCAGGGTACGCCGGTAAAGAGGCGTTTTCAGTGGCGGTTCCGTCAATGGAACTGGGGTAATCGATTGTCGAATTTGCGCTGGCTGCTTGCGATTCTCGTCATTACTGCGACGATGTTGCAGCTGCGGCTCTGGTTGTCCGATGACGGTTACCGCAAGACATTGAATTTGCGGACCGCGGTTGCCGATCAGCGTGTGCAGAATCAAGGATTGCGAGAGCGCAATGCGGCGCTGGATGCCGAGGTCGTCAACCTCAAACAAGGCCTCGAAGCCGCCGAAGAACGGGCCCGCACCGACCTGGGAATGATCGGTCTGAAAGAAACCTTTTACCAGGTCGTACCTGTCGCTGACGCGTCGGATTGAGTTCACCCATGACGCCGCATCCCGGCGCGCTCCCGGACTGGGCCCGCGCACTCGGCGTACCGCTTTTTGCTGCACGCATACGCTCAAGACCTTCGGATTTTGTCGTTGACGAGCAGCTAGTCATCGAATTCAGTGGCGAGGGCGAGCACGACTACCTGCATGTTCAAAAGACCGGTGCGAACACGCAGTGGGTCGCACGACAGCTTGCGCGCCATGCTGATGTTGCCGTCGTTGATGTCGGCTTTGGCGGGCTCAAAGATCGCCACGCCGAAACCAGGCAATGGTTCAGTGTGCGCCGCAAGTCGGGCGCAAGCGATCCATGGTCGACGCTGGCCATTGAAGGTGTGCGCATCCTCGAGCAACGTCGCCACCGGCGCAAATTGCGCCGCGGCGCGCACAAATCCAATGCATTTCGTATTGCGTTGCGTGCGAAAGCGCTTGTCCAGCAACGTGACAAGATCGCGGAGCGTCTGCAACGAATCGAGTCATTCGGTGTGCCGAACTACTTCGGCGAGCAGCGATTCGGATTCGATGGCGGCAATCTCGATCTCGCCAGGCGATGCTTCAAAGGCGACCGTCTTTCACGTGACAAACGCAGTATTGCGATATCCGCGGCGCGTTCATTTATTTTCAACGAAATACTTGCCGCACGCGTAAGCGAGAAAAGCTGGAATCGCATATGCCAGGGTGACGTGGCGAATCTGGATGGCTCAGCGAGCATATTCACGGTGGCCGAAGTTGACGATCACTTGCAACAACGTTGCGATGAAATGGACATTCACCCATCCGGCAGCCTCTGGGGTAACGGCGCACCGCTGGGCAGCCACAACATTGCCAAACTCGAAGTTGCCGCGGCGGAGTGTTATCCCGAACTCGTTGCTGGCCTGACGAGCATCTCGATGCAGGCGTCGAGTCGCGCGTTGCGGCTGCCCGTGCGCGACTTACGCTGGGACATTGAATCAGATGCGTTGTGGCTCGAATTCATTTTGCCGCGGGGCGGATTCGCTACAGCGGTGCTGCGCGAGATCGCCGGGGTTGAGGACGTGTCGCTGCGTCGCCAGGTTGGCTAGGTGTGATAACTCAGGCCCGAACGTACAAACGCTGTCAGATTTGCTTTCGCGCCGATGACGGGTCTTGGCCGGCGATCCCAACCGGTCTCGTGATACGATGCTGATGGGTAGCCAGTTAAACTATACATCTGTCATTGCAAAGAGTGCCGCCTGTAATCAGCCTTTTCGGATTCGGACGATTCCGGGCTACCAGCAGTTATCGCCGCCTGCCGAGTTTCCTTTAAGACCCGCGTGCGTCATGGTCAGATTGCCTCAGGCGGTGTCTTTTTCGGCCTGCCTGAGCTGCGGCGTAGCGGTCAAGGTGTAAGTCATTGCGGTGGTGTTCGACAAGGAAAGGTTGTAGACGCGATCCATATCACCATCGGCGCAGAACGAGCCGTCGTCGGTGATCATCAATGCATCCGCAGGAAAGCCCAAGGCCGCGAGCGAACCCGAATATTGCTTATTGTTCATGAAGTACTGTTCCTGCCGATCAGCAATCTGCAGCAACATGGATGTGCCGGCACCCCGATTGGTGCGGACTGTGAACTGACCGTATGAGGGATACGCATACGCGACGATGATGGACAAAACCACCAAGACCACCATAATCTCGAGCAGCGTGACACCCGTTTGGCGGGCTCTGCTCCGTGCCTTCTTCGGCGTGATATCATTTTTCATCGTTTTCTCTCTTTGTACAGTTCGCATTAAGTCCCGGGCACCCTCGCGTCGAGACCAGATTCAACGCTATATTCTTCTTCAGCGATCTCGTTCGGCCTGACTCTGTCTCCGACTGGCGGCTGGCGCTTGCCAGCCTCGGCGATAGCTCCAGTCAGGATCTCCTGACGAATCCACACGATGAGCCCTGTCTTTCGCCGTGGCCACGGCGGTGATCCGTTTTGTAAACCGGAGCACACAACGGTTTGTGACGATGGTCACGATAAGCATGGAAATGGCATGCTGTATTACATAATCGTTCAGTGCCTTATTGAGTATTGATCGAATCGGACACTGCTTGTCAGATCAAATGCCGCCTGTCACAGCTAAGGCCGCTGCAGCAGCACGTATAACGCCCCGGTGCCGCCATCGACCTGGCGAGCAGAGACGAAGGCGAGCACGGTGTCGCATTGTCGCAGCCAGCGATTGACGCTTGGTTTCAACACGGGGCCTATCTGGCCCGACCCGAGTCCCTTGCCGTGTACGACGCGAACGCAAAGTTGTCCGTGTTCGACGCAGCCCTCGATGAAATCCATAAGCCTTGGTCTGGCTTCCGCCACGGTCATGCCGTGCAGATCCATCTCGGCTTGAATGCTGAAGCGTCCGCGCGCCAGTTTGCGCATCGTCCGCCGGCCGACGGATGGTCGGTGGAAGCGCAGGCTGTCGGCGTTGCTTTCCTCGATCGTATCGATATCGGCGACAAGGCTCTCGCGGAGGGCGTTCGATTCATCGGCGCGTGTAAATCGCGCTTTCGGCGCGGCCTTCCGGGATGGTGACGCCGCTCGCTTTTTCGACCGCAGTGGCTTGGTTCCCGACACCGCTTGTCGAAACAAGTTGGTGTCGCCATCGGTCTCGTCATCGGTATTGCGATCGGTCACGGCATCCCCTCCGTTTGGGGTATGGCGCAGGAAGAACATTAAGTATAGTGAGCGCGTCGCAAGCAGCCAAACGAACAGGCGCTCGTTTTAACAACAATGAAAATCCTCGTAAGCAATGACGACGGCTTCCTTGCAACCGGAATCAACGTTTTGACAAAGGCGTTGGCAGAAATTGCCGATGTCGTCGTTGTTGCGCCGGATCGAAATCGCTCGGCCGCAAGCAACTCGTTGACGGTGCATGCGCCATTGCGCATATCAAAGATCGCTGAAAATCGATACAGCGTGGATGGCACACCATCCGATTGTGTACATCTTGCACTGACAGGGTTACTCGACGACGAACCCGATCTCGTGGTTTCCGGCATCAATCATGGCGCCAATTTGGGCGACGACGTTATCTATTCAGGCACGGTCGCGGCGGCCATGGAGGGCCGGTTTCTCGGCCTGCCGACGATCGCCATCTCCCTGGCCGGGGATAGTCTGACGCACTTCGATACGGCGGCTCGCGTCGTCACCGAAATGGTTACGAAGCTCGAGCGAGCATCGCTCGCGCCGGATACAACGCTTAACGTCAACGTACCGGACATACCCTACGACGAACTGACCGGTGTCGTCGCCGCGCGACTGGGGTTTCGCCACAAATCGGAGCCAGTCATTCGCACCCGCGATCCGCACGGCCGCACGATTTACTGGGTCGGACCGGCTGGCAAGGGCCAGGATGCAGGACCGGGCACGGACTTCCACGCTATCGACCAGGGTGCCGTCGCGGTAACACCGCTAAAAGTTGACCTGACGCGGCACGATTCTTTGCCACAGCTCACCGAGTGGCTGACACAGTGAGCCCAGCGAGAGACGGCATACAGGGCATAGGCATGACGTCAGCACGGACGCGTGACCGTCTCGTCAAGCGACTCAAAGAGCACGGTATTCACAACGAGGCCGTACTCGACCAGATACGCAACGTACCAAGGCATTTGTTTGTCGATGAGGCGCTCGCAAGTCGCGCCTATGAGGATACGGCGTTGCCAATCGGTCAAGGGCAGACGATAAGTCAGCCTTACGTCGTTGCGCGAATGACCGAGGCACTATTGAGCGGATTCATCGGCGAGAAGGTGCTTGAAATCGGGACCGGCTGCGGGTACCAGACCGCCGTCTTGTCACCGCTGGTAAAAGAGATTTACTCGGTCGAGCGCATCCCGGAGTTGCTGACGCGGACGCGGCGGCGGCTACGTGAACTGGACATCTACAATGTGCATTTCCGCCCTGGCGATGGTTGGGAAGGGTGGCCGAAATATGCACCCTACGACGGCATCATTGTCGCGGCGGCGGCGTCCGTCATTCCGGAGAAACTACTGCAGCAACTTGCGCCTGGCGGACGACTCGTGATTCCGATCGGTCCGCCGGGGCGGCAGGAGCTGGTGCTCGTCGCACGGAAAGACGATCACTTCGAGCAGTCATCATTGGGTGCCGTTAGTTTTGTGCCTCTTGTCTCTGGAAATTAGCTTATATTAATCAATATGATGTGTCGTTTATTTCATGTCGTTTCCCTGCCACGAACGAGCACCTGATGATGACGCTGTTCGGACCCGTCTACGAGCGAGTATTGCGTTGGTCGCGGCACCCTTACGCGGAGCGCTACCTCGCGCTGATGAGCTTTGCCGAATCGTCGTTTTTCCCGGTGCCGGTCGATGTCATGCTCGCACCGATGTGCCTGGCCAACCGGCGTCGCGCGTGGCGATTTGCGGTCAACGCCACCGTGTTTTCCGTAATAGGCGGGCTTGCGGGCTATGCAATCGGCTACCTGATGTTCGAAGCCATCGAACCATGGCTTGAAACTTCGCGCTACTGGGACGCTTATCAAGCGAGTCGCGGCTGGTTTGCCAGCTACGGGGTTCTGGCGGTATTCGTGGCCGGGTTTTCACCGATCCCTTACAAGGTATTTACGATTGCCGCCGGTGTCGCGGCGCTCAATTTGCCTGGCTTCTTCTTCGCTTCCCTGATCGGCCGAGGTGCGCGATTTTTTCTCGTCGCCGCGCTGATTGTTGCAGGCGGTGACAAGCTCGAAGTGTCGTTGTCCAAATACATCGAACGCATCGGCTGGACCGTCGTGGCGCTGGCCGTCCTCGTGATCGTCTATTTCACGGTCCGACAATGATGACGTTGCAGCGTTGCCAGTGTCGACGACAGCGCCGGGTCGATTGCGCCCTGCTCGTGATTGCCATGTTGATTCTCACGGCCTGCACCTCGGCAACGCGCTGGGACGACAGCCGCGCGCAGCAACACATTGTGCGCAAGGGCGAAACGCTGTTTTCGATCGCCTGGCGCTACGGCAAAAATCCGTCCGATGTTGCGCGATGGAACAGGCTCGGAGATGGATCGTTGATCCATCCGGGGCAGGTCATTCGCCTGACACCACCCGCCGGTGCAACTGCGCGCTCAGGATCGTCGACAGCGCGCCGCGCCGACCGGGCATTGCCGAAAATCCCCGCCGAACCACCACCAGCCTGGGCATGGCCGACACGCGGGCGCATCAGTGTGGAATTCGGCGCAAAACCAGGTACCGGCACCGGTGTGCTGATCAATGGTCGGGCCGGACAGCCCGTCGTTGCCGCCGCATCGGGGCGCGTCGTCTATGCGGGCGGTGGACTCATCGGCTACGGTCAGCTTATTATTCTGAAACACAACGACACCTACCTGAGTGCCTACGGGTACAACGCGTCATTGCGGGTCAAAGAAGGACAGGCGATTAAAAAAGGCCAGCAGATCGCGACGATGGGTGAGGGGCCCGAACGCAAGCCGCGACTGCATTTCGAAATCAGGCGCAATGGCAAGCCGGTTAACCCGCGACAATACTTGCCCGCGAGATAATTCGACTTACCGCTGAGATCGAGGCGTCGCCCTTTCGTCGACGGGGGGGGAAAAGTGGGTGCAACGCAGCAGCAAAACGGGTCGTCACAGCGAACGCCGGGTTCCGGTGTCGGCGGCCCGGTTGTAAACAATTCGCGCATATCCATGGCCAGCACCGACACGGTTGCAGTGCGGTCGCATGATGCGACGCGCCTGTACCTGAGCGAGATCGGCGCTTCGCCACTGCTCACTGCCGATGAAGAGAAATATTTTTCGCGACGTGCGCTGAAGGGTGATCAGGCAGCGCGCCAGCGCATGATCGAGAGCAATCTGCGCCTGGTCGTCAAAATTGCACGGCGTTACATCACTCGTGGCCTGCCGCTGCTTGACCTGATCGAGGAGGGAAACCTCGGTTTGATTCACGCCGTGAAGAAGTTCGACCCCGAGCGCGGGTTTCGATTTTCAACCTATGCGACGTGGTGGATCAGGCAAACGATCGAGCGCGCGATCATGAATCAGTCAGGTGCGGTTCGCCTGCCGATTCATATCATCAAGGACATAAACAGCTGTTTGCGGGCAGCGCGAGTGCTCCGCCAGCAACAGGACTACGCGCCAACGGCAGCCGACATCGCGGAATTTCTCGAGCGCGATGTCAACGACGTGCAGCGACTGCTGGGCTTGCACGATCGTATGTCGCTGCGATCGGGTAGCGCCGACGAAGATGGTCTCGGGCCGCTGGAGCGGCTGCGGGCCAGGAGAGATGCCGAACCGTCGCGCTGTGCGCAAAAAGACCACGTCAACGAAATCGTCGACCACTGGCTGTGCGAACTCAGCGACAAGCAGCGTGCTGTCGTTGAAAGGCGATTCGGCCTGCACGGCTATCATCGGGAAACACTGGAAAAGATCGGCGTCGAAATCGGCGTTACGCGAGAACGGGTACGGCAGATACAACTTGATGCGTTGAAAAATCTGCGCGCGATGATGGAAAGCCACGGCATTTCGGGTGACGCGATTCTGGATTGATAAGGCATCGGTGGTGATTGCGACCAAGCCCGAATAGGTACGTACCCAGTCGGGCCTGAAGGCCCTCCTACAGATTCTCATTAGCGCCGTAGGAGGGCCTTTAGGCCCGAATCAGTACGGCACCCTGTAGTGGCTGAAGCCGCTCCTACCTCTGGTCTATGTACAGCACGGCCGCGATCCGGCGCCCTTCACCAGCCAGGACGTTAAAAGTTCGCGCCGCGGCCGGCGTATTCATGACTTCAAGTCCGATGCCACGCCTCGCAAACGCAAACACGAGTTCCCGTGGCGGAAATATATTCTTGCGCCCGGTTCCAAGGACGACGAGTTCCGGACTGGTGTCGAACAACACCTGGAAATCGACTTCGGCCAACGCGTGCACCGGTCCTGCGGCCCACGAATCGATGATGACATCGGGTGTCAGCGCGACCGTTTCGCTGTAGGTCTCGGCGCCGATGCAGACGGCGTCGTTCGAGACGCTGCGGATTGATATCGACGTCGGTAATTCTCTTGTGAACTTCAAATCCCGTTTCCGTTACCATTTGAGCGTGCAGCCGCCATCTTACAAAGCCCGAGCCACCCGGCAACCATCAAGGCAGCGATCGCGGCAATCATCGACCGGTCGGAGCGACCAGTGACAGAATCTTATGACAAATCGGCGGCCGTCGTTGTTCTGCCGTCCGTTTCTGGCGGGCGCCTGCGGGACGACAAGTTGCGTGGTTGGTTGTCACGGTCAGCGATCGAGGCGATGACGGGGCCTACGGAATGGCTCACGAGCGTTTTGCACGTCCTGGGCTACCCGTGCCCTGAACAGGGTCGCGCGGCCCTGCGCATGTGGGGCCAGACCGGCGATCGACCAACTGTCTGGATTGCCGCAGCCGATCCGGTATATCTCGAACTGCGGCTTGATCACCTGTGCCTGCACGCGCTATGTCGCGCCGCTGTGCCGACGTCGGACCTCAGAGCGCTCATCGATCACTTGCAACGTACCGTTGCCCCGGATAGCGATTTCAGCTTTGCGCGCGTTGCTTCCTACGGTTACCTGCGGGCCGAGCAAGCAATTGCCACGGCCAGTCTGCCGGCCTATGCGATTGACCAGCGTGTGCCAAGCGAATTCATGCCATCCGGTGAGGAAGCCGCCCGCTACCGGGCTTTGCTCTCGGAAGTCGAAATGGCGTTACACGAGCATGATGTCAATCAGCGCCGTCAGAAGGCGGGGCAGCAGCCCGTCAACTCGATGTGGTTATGGGGGGGTGGCTGCGCGCCCGAGCAACAGGCGATGCCGCATCCGCCGCTGTTTGCCGACGATCCACTGCTGCGGGGTTACTGGTACAGCATGAGCGGCGCGGTCGATCGTTGGCCCGGGAGCATCGGCGACTGCCTGTCCGCCTCCGCCGCAGGTTTCGTCGCTGTTGCGCCCGAGTTTGAAGATCACGACGGCGCCATGGAATCGTGGTTGCGTGAACTGCGTGAGGCGTTGCACTCAGGGCGTCTGAATCGCCTGACATTGCTGTTTCGCGAAGGCATCTGTGCCGATGTCGAGCGTTCGCATGCATTGCGATTCTGGCGTCGCGATTCGGCCTTGTTGGACTGACTATTACGATGAAGCTCATGCGACCCGTTGTCACAAGACCGATGCCCGACACGGCAGTTGCCGGCGAATTGTCAGATCTGGATCCGCTGCAGGCCCGGGTATTCGCAGCTCGCGGCGTCAAAACTGCGTTGGAACTCGATTACCGCCTGCAGCATCTGGCGCCAATCAGTTCGCTCGATAACATCGACGCTGCCGTGGAATTACTGCTCGCAAGTCGCGACGAGCGCATTATCGTCGTTGGCGACTTCGACGTCGACGGAGCGACGAGTACGGCATTGGTGCTGCGCTGCCTGCGCGACTTCGGCTTTGCAGACGTTGATTACCTGGTGCCGAATCGATTCGAGTTCGGCTATGGTTTGACTCCCGAAATCGTACGCGTGGCGGCGACGCGTTCGCCAGCCTTGCTCATCACCGTGGACAACGGCGTGTCGAGCATTGCGGGCGTCGAGGAGGCCACGACGCTTGGCATTCCCGTGCTCGTCACCGACCATCACTTGCCCGGCGACGACTTGCCGGCGGCTGAGGTCATCGTTAATCCGAACCTGGCCGGCAGCGTCTTTAGGAGCCGACATCTCGCCGGCGTTGGCGTCGCGTTCTATCTCATGGGCGCTCTGGGCAGGTCACTCGAACAAAAGGGCTGCGCCGCTGCTGCTCGTATCCCGGCGCGCTACCTCGATCTCGTCGCGCTCGGTACGGTTGCCGACGTCGTGCCGCTTGACCATAACAACCGCATCCTCGTGCAACAGGGGCTCAAGCGCATTCGCGCTGGACAATCGGTCTGCGGCATTCGCGCATTGCTGATTCAATCAGGCCGCCAGCCGTCGCGTACCGTCAGTTCGGATCTTGGCTTTGTGGTCGGCCCGCGTATCAATGCGGCGGGTCGTTTGGAGGACATCTCTGTAGGCATAGAGTGTCTGCTCAGCGATGATACGGATACCGCGGCGACGTACGCGGAGCGGCTTGACCGAATCAATGGTAAGCGACGCGAAATCGAGTCGACGATGCGCGAGCAGGCGTTCGCGTATGTCGACGGAATGGATGCCCGTAATTTGCCGCCTTGTGTCAGTGTTTACGACAAGTCCTGGCACCAGGGCATCGTTGGGCTGATTGCCGCGCGTGTTCGCGAACGTTGTCATCGCCCTGTTATTGCCTTTGCGCAAGACGGCGATGGAATATTAAAGGGTTCTGCGCGTTCGATAGCGGGTGTCCATGTGCGTGACCTGCTCGAGGCTGTCAAGAGCGCTGACGCCGATCTGATCATCACATTCGGCGGGCACGCGATGGCCGCAGGACTTACGATTGCCGAGGAAAGATTCACGGCATTTGCAGCGTGTGCAGCAGCGCAGATCGGGCGCCTGTATCCCGACGCCGATTTCAGCGGCGCGATCGTCACCGACGGAAATCTTCCAAATACGCAAATGAACCTGGATTTCGCGCGCTCGCTGCGTGATGCAGGGCCGTGGGGCTCGGGATTCCCGGAGCCGCTGTGGAACGGAGATTTCACGATCGTCGAGAGTCGCACGGTGGGCGAGAGTCACCTGCGAATGCGCGTACGGCCGGCAACGGGCGGTGACGCGATCGACGCGATAGCCTTCAATCAGGCCGGGCCGGTTCATCGCGGCGTCGTCCAACTCGCCTATCGGCTCGACGTCAACGAATTTCGCGGCATTGAAAGGCCACAGCTTGTCGTCGAGCAAATTGCATCCTCGCAAGCCGCGAGTACCAGTGCATGATAAGATCGCGCGTTTTCCGCGCCGGGAAGCACCATGGAAACGAGCCAGATCAAGCAAACGATAGACGATCTTGCTGAACGCACCGATGCGTTGAGGGGGTATCTTTGACTACGACGGCAAGGCAGAGCGGCTGACTGAGGTTCAGCGAGAGCTCGAACAATCCGACGTCTGGAACGATCCCGAGCGCGCACAAGCGCTTGGGCAGGAACGTGCGCAGCTGGAGCAGGTTGTCATCGCGCTCGATGAACTGGCAGCCGGTATCGATGACGCCAGTGAACTACTGTCACTTGCCGTCTCGGAAGACGATGCCGATACCGTTGACGATGTTGTCAAAGATCTGAATGGCTTTGAAACTCGCATCGCGGCGCTCGAATTCCAGCGCATGTTCGCCGGCGAAATGGATCCGAGTAATGCCTACCTCGACATACAGTCCGGTGCCGGCGGGACCGAAGCGCAGGATTGGGCCGAAATGCTGTTGCGCATGTACTTGCGCTGGGCCGAGGCGCACGGATTCAAGGCAGAGGTAATTGAGGCGTCAGCCGGTGAAGTGGCCGGCATCAAAAGCGCAACAGTGCACCTGATCGGCGACTACAGCTATGGTTGGCTGCGAACCGAAACCGGCGTGCACCGACTCGTACGCAAGTCGCCCTTCGACTCGGGAAATCGACGGCATACCTCGTTCGCCTCGGTATTCGTTTCGCCTGAAGTCGACGACAATATTGATATCGACGTCGATCCTTCTGACCTGCGCATCGATGTGTACCGGGCCAGTGGCGCCGGTGGCCAGCATGTCAATCGAACGGAGTCGGCCGTGCGCATCACGCATCTGCCGACGAATATCGTCGTGCAATGCCAGAACGACCGATCTCAGCACAAGAACAAGGCGTCAGCGATGAATCAGCTCAAGGCCAAGCTGTATGAATTCGAAATGCAAAAGCGACGCGCGGAGGCATCGGCCGTCGAAGAGAGCAAGGCCGATGTGGGGTGGGGCAGCCAGATTCGTTCCTATGTACTCGACCAGAGTCGAATCAAGGATTTGCGTACCGGCGTAGAAACCGGTAACACTCAGGCTGTGCTCGACGGTGATCTGGACAGCTTCATCGAGGCGAGCCTCAAGCAGGGATTGTAACCGCGGAAGACACGTGTCAATCGATAACGGAAAAGATGAAAGTAAACTGATCGCCGAGCGGCGTCGCAAACTGGACGCGATGCGCGAGCGCGGCAATGCGTACCCAAACGATTTTCGCCGAAATGCGCTGGCCGATGAGTTGCAACAGACCTACGGGCCGCATGACAACGAGGCGCTGTTGAATGACAAGGTTGCCGTTGCCGTTGCGGGACGCATGATGGCCAAGCGCGTCATTGGAAAGGGCAGTTTCATTGAACTGCAGGATCGTTCCGGGCGGATCCAGGTGCGGCTGGAACGAGACCGTTTGCCGGACGCCGTGTATCAGGATTTCAAGAAGTGGGACGTCGGCGATATCGTCGCAGCGACGGGCACATTATTCAAAACTAAGACGGGCGAACTCACGGTAATGGCCGACCAGTTCCGGCTGCTTAGTAAATCGCTGCGTCCGTTACCTGAGAAATTTCACGGTTTGGCCGATCAGGAAATGCGTTATCGGCAGCGCTACGTGGACTTGATCGTGAATGAAGGCAGCCGCGAGGTATTTCGGAAACGGTCCGCTATCGTCGTATACATCCGTGCGTTTCTCGATTCGCAGGACTATCTCGAGGTTGAAACGCCGATGATGCAAACGACGCCCGGCGGAGCGATCGCGAGACCATTTACGACACACCATAACGCGCTTGATATGCCTCTTTTCCTGCGCATTGCCCCGGAGTTGAATCTGAAACGGCTGATCGTCGGCGGTTTCGAGCGCGTGTACGAGATTAATCGCAATTTTCGCAATGAGGGCGTATCGGCGCAGCACAGCCCCGAATTCACGATGCTCGAGTTGTACCGCGCATACGCCGACTACCAGGATCTGATCGATATGGTCGAGGCAATGTTGCGCGGTATGGCTGACGCAATACTTGGCACGACCGTCATTCAATATCAGGGTGAGGAATTCGATTTTTCCAAACCGTTCGTGCGCATGACCGTCGAAGATGTGATCAAACAGTTCAATCCGGACATTGATGAAAGCCGCATGCGCGATCGCGATTATCTCGTCTCGATTTGCGAAAATCTCGGAATACCGGTTAAGGACGATTACGGCGCGGGCAAGTTACAAATCGAGATTTTTGAAAAGAGCGGAGAAAATGAATTGCGACAGCCCACGTTTGTCACACAGTATCCGACTGAAGTCTCGCCGCTGTCCCGGTGCAACGATAGCGACCCGTTCGTGACCGACCGGTTCGAGTTGTTTGTTGCAGGCCGCGAGATTGCTAATGGGTTTTCGGAGCTTAATGATCCAGAGGATCAAGCCGAGCGGTTTCGGGCGCAGGCTGCGAATCGCGAGGCCGGCGACGACGAAGCGATGGCGTACGATCATGACTATATTCGTGCCCTCGAATACGGCATGCCACCAACGGCCGGAATCGGCGTGGGCATCGACCGGCTTGTCATGTTATTTACCGATTCGCCGTCCATTCGCGACGTGCTGTTGTTTCCGCACATGCGGCCGGAAGTGTTCGACTGACTTTCGCTGCTCACCTGCACATCGTTATCCACGGCAGCCCGATTCGCGGTACAGGCTTGCTCGCTGCTCGCTTCGCGAGCTTTATGCTTCGCATTCCTGTACCGCGAATCGGGCCCAAAGGCCCTCCTACATGTAAGGCAAAGGCATGTGTTCGATTGACACGCCGTTGACCGACAGCGCTTCGTCGGCTTTATCGGTTGGTATGACTGCGAGCAGATCGGTGCCGATCGCATTGAGTACTTCGCCAATATCGCGATCGCCATCTGTCACCTTGTCGCCGGCTGCTAGCGGCTCGGTGCTTTGGAAGCGTAGCGTGCGTCGTTTCGTTGCGCCACGGTAGTGCGTGCGTGCGACAACTTCCTGACCGGTGTAACAACCTTTGTCGAGACTGATTGCGCCAAGCAGGTCGAGATTCAGCATGTGCGGAGTGAATTTCTCGGATTGCGCCTGCCGGATTTCGGGTATGCCGGCGCGCAAATTGGCGAGCAGCTGATTTTCCGCCGAATCATTGAGGCCGGGCTGAATATCGTTTGCAGCTTGTGTCTCAAATTCGACCTTGGCTCGAAAGCGAAATGTCAGCAGGCGCCGGACGAGTTCGTCGGCGAGATCGTTCGGTACAAGCAGTGCGTAGCCGCCATTGATCCGGGTTACGCGCATCAGGCAGATGACGCGCCCCTTTGGGTTGCACCACGCGCTCAACAGCGCTTCTTCCTTGGACAGAAGTTCGAGGTCGTTGCTCAGCTGGCCTTGCAGGAAGTCATGCGCATCTGCGCCCCGCGCGGTGATCACTGAGTACACTGAATCAGGCATTTCTTGTCAATTCACTATTGCGCAACAAATTATCCTCCAACCATGCAGTTGCATACATGGTCTGGCATACTTCTATTATGCCCGTTCAGCATCCGGACAATCAGGTCGAGACGGCCACATCCAGGCCCGAGCCGACCGACAGCGATGATACCGCGGGGCGACCGGATGGCGAGCATTCTCCGAAGGAAATAGGTGGGCGCGGCGGCCTCGACCCGACGCGTTACGGGGATTGGGAAAAGGCCGGCCGTTGCATCGATTTCTAAATAATCAAAAGAAGTGAAAGCATGAGCGATTCTGACAGGCCACTGTCACCACATATTTCGATCTACCGTTGGCCGGTGACGATGGCGTTGTCAATTTTGCATCGGGCCACGGGCGTCGCGATGTCGGTCGGCCTTGTCGTGTTCGCGGTATGGCTGATGCAAACAGCGGCCGGCCCGCAACAGTACGCCGAGTTTAGCGGGCTGATGTCGTCGCTGCCTGGCAAACTGGCGCTGATCGGCTGGAGCTATGCGTTCTTCTTTCACCTCGGCAATGGTGTCCGCCATCTGGTTTGGGATGCTGGTTGCGGCTTTGAAAAGCATCAGACCGATGCGTCAGCGTGGTTCGTACTGATCATATCGGTTTTGCTCACCGTCGCTTTCTGGCTGGCGCTGCCATGAGTTTGCGCACGCCATTAGGTCGCGTTCTTGGTCTCGGTACGGCCAGGGAAGGAACCGAACACTGGTTGGCGCAACGTGTCTCGGCCGTTGCATTGTTACTGCTCGGAGCATGGTTCGTAATTGCGATCGTAATGCTCGATGGCCTGGATCATGCGGCTGCTGTTGCATTCGTTGCTGCGCCCTGGAACGGTGTCTTGCTGATGCTGCTAAGTGTGACGCTCGCTTATCACTCCTACCTCGGTGTGCAAGTCGTCGTCGAGGACTATGTGCATGCGCCGGGCATCAAGGTTGTATCCCTCATGCTTTCGCGGTTCACGCACCTATTTGTCGCGGTGGCTGCCGTGTACGCCATTGTCAGGGTTGGTATCGGCGCATGAGCGACTACGATTTCATCGATCACAGCTACGATGTAGTCGTCATCGGGGCCGGTGGCGCCGGTCTTCGCGCAACCTTCGGTCTTGCCGAGTCAGGGTTCAAGACCGCCTGTGTCACCAAGGTATTTCCGACTCGCAGTCACACGGTCGCGGCACAGGGCGGCATTAGTGCGGCACTCGGTAATATGGGACAGGACGACTGGCGCTGGCACATGTACGACACCATTAAAGGGTCA
>Ga0255058_10000298_pt1 | contig 29979 bp, 32 predicted proteins | sample Cases_109_9_MG_FD_188637 | JGI IMG/M metagenome (GOLD analysis project Ga0255058, IMG submission 188637) | Seawater microbial communities from Amundsen Gulf, Northwest Territories, Canada - Cases_109_9 | ecosystem: Environmental > Aquatic > Marine > Gulf | place: Canada: Northwest Territories... | reverse complement strand
ATCGCCTTTGACCCGGTACATCACAAACCAAACGTTCCGGCCCGTTTGCGAGAGGCGTAATCCAAGACCGGTCAGGCGTTCGTCAAAGTAATCGATGCGGCCCTGGAGGGGCGGTTTGGCTCTTTGGATCCACTGGGCTGTGAAATTCTTGACTGGCATGCGCGTCCCTGGGTACCGTGTTGGGTACCAGATTATCAGAAACGCGACGGTACGGAAAGAGTCGCCTTGAAACGGTTTAATTGCTGCATTTATGGAGTTTTTCTGCTGGTTAGCTGTTCACGCAAGTTCAGCCTGTTTCAAGATTGTTCGACTCTTAATCAGCGGGTCCAAGGTTCGAGTCCTTGTACACCCACCAATCAATTCAATGACATAACTCTTCGTCGCTTTCGGTGTTCATGACCGGGCCATGGATGACTATGACAAGGCCATCGCGTTGAACCCAAACGATGCCCTCGCCTATAACAACCGAGGAAGTGGTTACTACAAAAACGGCGAGCATGACCGCGCTCTCCCTGACCTTGATAAGGCCATTGCGCTAAACCCGAACTATGTCAACGCCTACGCCAATCGAGCTGCCGCTTACTTCAGTAAGGGCGAATATGACCGCGCCATCGCCGACTTCGACAAGGCCATCGCACTGAACCCCAACTATGCCCTCGCCTATAACAATCGGGGCGCCATTTACGATAAGAAGGGCCAGCATGACCGGGCCATGGATGACTATGACAAGGCCATCGCGTTGAACCCAAACGATGCCCTCGCCTATAACAATCGGGGGGTTGCTTACAGTAACAAGGGCGAAGTTAACCGCGCAATTGCTGACTACCGCAAGGCGCTTGAGATCGACCCCTACTACTCAACGCCAAAAAACAACCTCAAACGTTTGGGCGTGTCACTTTGAGCAGGAGATGCGAAGAAAATGCTGGTCATGATCTCGATCCGTGTTGCCATCACGGCCGCCCTCATAACCTTCAGCATCCCGTCTCTGTCCCATTTTCGCTGCAAGCGCTCGCATTGCTATTCATGTGAATGTCCGCTAAGTGCCAAAAGCGGACATTCGCGGATCGAGCCGCTATGGGGACGTCAGGGCACTTCAATGCGGGCCTGCGCCCGTCAATTCATTCGACACATTTGTGGTGTCACTCTTGAACTGCAATCTTTTTTTCCTCAGAAACAGCCACTTCCGGCAACTCGGCCGCGCAAGATCGCATTCAACTGAGAGCTTCCCTGCAGTTTTTTTGCTTTTCTTGGGGGCAGCTTTTGATATCCCCGTCGCGGGTTTCTTGCTCGGCTCGGTTCGAACACTTGAGGTTTCGGTATCGCTCTTGAACTCAGGGGGAGGCATGGTTCGCCTGGACTGCAATGAAAGAGATAGAGCACCTAGTTTTTCGCGGATTTTAGCCAGCTGGTTCCGCCGCTGGTCGATATTTTCCATTGCGAGAATGGGTAGGACCGACGCGATCTTGGATTGTATTTCCTCACCAATCGAACTGGCTTGAAGTTGAGAATGAAGGGCTGGGAGCCTGTCTTGCAATGAGGCAACTCTCGTCAACAACTCCGAGGCACGCTCCTGGTGTGCCCTTTGGGCTCGATCCAAGGCCTTGTTTTGAACAAGCAACGTTTTGTAATAGGGTTCGAGCTGAGCATACCTTGGGTCCAGGTCGTCGGCGGCAGCCATCTGCTTCGCTAGCGAATTCTTCATTTTGTCAAGCTGTCGACCAGACGCCTGAAGTTCGGCTTCGAGTTTGCTGATTTGTTCGACGCGCGCATTCAACTCCTGGCTCATCTCTGCGATCCTCGCCAGCAAACTGTCGATCTTGCGCATCGCCTGACTTTGCTGCGACCCGTTTTTTCTCCCAACCTGACCGGGAGAAGGGGTTTCCGTGTCGACTTGATCCAACTTGGCCAATTTGGCTCCGTCGCCAACCTTTCGAGCAAAGCCTTCAATTTTGGCCTTCACGGTTTCGGTGGTGGCTTGGCCTCTCTTCATTGAAACCGCTTGGTTAGACAGTTCTGCGCGAGCGACTTTGAGCACGTTTCTTGACACCCGTACGCTACCCCCGGCCTCATCTAAGCGTTTGTTGATTTCGCCCAAACCAAGCGACAAGGCAGACAACAAACGTTTCTGTTTGCCGACGTCCTGGCCATAGGCATGGAGCGTCGTGCTATTGCGCTCGATTTGTTCCGCAGCTGCCACGAGTTGGCTTTGAATCCCTTCAGTCAGATTTTTTAAGTCACTTCCAGAGCTCCGAAGGTCATGTTGAGATGTCGTAAGCTGAAGCGATAGCTCCGATGCATCCTTGGAAAGGGGCGGGATTTGATCCTTGAGCGCTGCTTTTGCGGTGGCCAACTGCGCCAGAAGTTTCTCTGCTGCTTCAACTCTCGACATTGTTTCTTGAAGGTTTGTCTCAATGCGCGAGTGCGATTGTTTGTCTGGCTCCGCTTTCGGCAGCCCGACTTCGCGGTCTTGGCGTAACATCAGATCAAGACTTGCTATCTTTTCCGCTATGGCCGTAGAGGTCGCATCGACCGTCGTGGATAAACGGCTTACCAATTGACTAGCGCCGACGAGATCGTTCACGCGAGTTTGAATGGACGATTTCTTCTTCTGCAGACCGAGGGCATCCTTCAGAATATGATCAAGCCTTGCATGACTTTGTTGAATGACGTTGGACGACTGGTCTAATGAGTTCGAGTTTCTGGTCAGTGCTTCTGAATTTTTCTGGATCTCAGTGTCGGTCTTCTGAAAATGTTCCAGAATCTTGGACGCGGATCGCCTGATCGCATCAAGATCTTGATCCATTTTTTTGAGTTCGCGGGCAGTGCGCGCGCCTTCGGAAGAGGTATTTGCAGGCGTTGAGTTGACCGTTTCAACGCGGCGATCAAAGGTGGTGAGTTTTTCTGCGGCTAATTGAATGGCCTTGTCAGTTTGCCCCGCAACGTCATGCGCTTCCTTCCTTAAGCGTTGCCAAGCCAGAGCTGTGTCTCGCGCTTTCTTCGGCTGCACCATCTTCTCAAGAGCTGCCGACATTTGTTGATATTTTTTCTGAATGTCTAAGAGTTTCCGTTTGGTTTCACTTAAGGCGGCCTCGGCTTGCTCTCTTGCGCTGATGGCTGTTTGGTAGTCAGCCGCAAGTTTCTGGTGACGTGCCGCGAGGGCGTCCGCATCCCTCTCAGTTGCGTTCGACGAGTTTTTAAGTTCTTCGATTAGCTGGTCGCTTTTGTTTTGCTCGGCGCTGTGTCGTTCATTGACGATGCTCAATGCGTGCCGTGCGTCCCTCAGCTCCGCCCGCAATTCCGCAATTGTCTCTTTCGATATGATGTTTTCTTGGCGTTCTGCCAAAAGTTTCTGGTGACGTGACGCGAGCGACTCAGCATCTGTCTTAGCTGCAGTCAATAAGTTTTTGAGTTTTTCGATCAGCTGGTCGCTTTTTTGTTGTTCCGCGCTATATCGCTCATTGGCGGCAGTGAATGCCTCCCGCGCATCGCGAAGTTTGGCCTCTAGTTCTGCGACGTTCTCTTCTAATTTGGTATTGTCCGAAATGAGCGCTTGAAGTTTTTCCTTGACCGGATTGAGAAGATCGTTTGCCCGCGCCTCGAAGTCCGTGGAGTGCCTCATGGCCTGGACATTCTCAGAAGGCGTGGTGGTCACTTTCGTGCTTGTTGATCGTTCGCGCATTGCATCCACGGCGGGCAGACGATTTATATCTTCGCCGGACTTTGGTCTTCTTGCAAAGTTTGTATCGAGCCCGTCCTCGTGAACGTCCAGTTGCGACAGCGAAGGTGTTAAAGGTGTATGAGGCTTATCAGTCGCCCTTAAAGGGATGCACAGAACAAAGCTGCTTATAATGGCCGCCAGTGGTACGATCATTAAAAACAGGGTGATGTGCTTGCGCACTTTTCTCGTCGACATCTCAAGCTTCTCAATTTGATCGTTCGCTAGGGTTCTCAAGATGGTCACTCTTTACCCAGCGAGTTTGAAGCGACTCTGCGTCGTATAAAGTACGGACCAGCGACGTCCCTCTCGGGAAAAGGAGACGGAGCACAGCCAAAATTAACAGCGCGGAGCCAAGCAACTGAAAATACCGACAGTTAGACTTAACATTTGACGAGACAGACGAAGCTCAACGGTCGCGAGTCCTTCGTGGCCGCGAAAAGCTCGCAAGATTGCTGTTTCCAAAATGCGGACATCGTCACTACTGGTCTGTCACAGGCCTTCCATGATCCCGATCAAGCAGGCACCTGCGCGATCCGGAAGCCCGCCTGTTCCCGAGGGAACAGCGCCAAACGATGGTCTCGATCATTAAACCAGCTCTTGAGAGTGGTGGTCCCCGTAATCTCTTCCGCTGAAGACGATGAAACGTAAGTCGCCCGTGAGTGTGCGATCCCAAGAGGAGTTCTTGTTTATGGCTAAAAATATTAAGGTCAGCACGCCAGTAGGCACTGCGAAGTGGCCATTCTTGAACAAGCCTTCGACCATATTTGCACCAGCCTACAAGGTCGATCTGGTACTTCCTGCTAAGGAAGCCAAGCCGATTATCGACAAGATCAAGGCCGTTCAGACGCACAAGGCTGCTGGTAAGAACGTCAAGCTCGCGGCGTTACCAATTGAGACTGAGTTTGATAACCAGGGCAACAAAACTGGCAACGTTATACTCAAGTGTAAGTCGACAATTAGTGAGCACTTCGATCCAAAGCCTGTCATCTTCGATAGTCGCTGCAACAAGATCGATGTCGCGATTGGTGGTGGCACCAAGATGAAGATCGCGCTTGAACTGTATTGTTGGGAAGCTGCATCGCTTGGTGTCGGCGTCATTCTTCAACCGCGTGCTGTGAAGGTGATCGATCTTGTTGAGGACACCGGGAGCGCGTCTGCTTAGAACTGCGGTGCATCTGCTGATAGCTACGGCTTTGAGGAATAGGATGGCTATGTAGCCGACGAGAAAGAACAGAGGAAGATGGCGATGGTCAATCTTCATCATCCTCGGCCTGGCCGAGATAATCTAAGGGTATGGCATGCCCTCAAATATTCATGACGACGACGCTGGCGTCCGGCACGAGCGCACAGCCACCCCCACCATGCAAACCGTCAATAAGCAGCTCTCCACTTAAAGCATCAGACACGATGTTCCGTTTGCTCAGCCACACCGGAATGCGGCCTCAGCCTCGCGCGCCAAGCACTCGCCGCGGCCTTGGTAGCGGGGGGAATAATGCAGCGTCACGAGCCGCTTCACATTGGCCAAGCGCGCTATCGTGCCCGCCTGATGGGCCGTCAGGTGCTGGCGCTCGGCAGCCCTGTCCCTATCTGCCTCCAAGAACCCTGCTTCAATGAATAGGGTGTCGGCATCCCTTGTGAGCGAGACGACACGCGCGACATTTGCGTCAGTGAACGCGCAATCAACGACATAAGCGATCTTTCGCCCCGAGGTGATTCGCATAATCTCTTTCTTGAGCGCACCAAGGGGAAGGTTTCGAGGCCGTTGCTCACGCGGATTGGCCCACGTGATCTCAATAGGTGTCTCTTCCGGGCTGCCGCGAAGGATCGCCTCCTTGAAAGTGCCAAGCCAGGGGCCGACGGCTAAGCCCATCGCCTCCACTTTATTTCGCCAGATGTTGATGTGAGCGCGCTCCTCAAGCGCGAAAGCGAGCACGGGGATGCCGTGGTCGATCGTCGCTGCGCGGACCCTAAAGCCCGGCTCCTCCAGCAGAAGCCCCTCCTCGGCCATTGTGCTCGGCACCTCCGCACGCTCGAAGGCCAGCCGCCCTGAAAACTGCGCACACGTGAGATGTCCCTTGTCGTCCATCTCGGTGACGCGAAAGACAGGGTTACCTTCGTAGCCCGCCACAAGGTTCCATGTGTAGGCCCTGAGCTTGTGCTCGATCCCATCGATCAGCCCGGGAGGGCCATAAAAGCTGACAACCTTTTCGCGGCCGATAAAGCAACTGAGCAGGTGGTCGAATCCCGAAAAGTGATCCATGTGCCGGTGGCTGACGAACACGTCGCTCACTCGAAGGAGTTGGCGGGGCGAAAGCGGCGAGAGGTCGCCGAGGTCAAAGAGCAGGGCACGTTGCTCGAATACGAGATTAACGTAGAGGCCGGAATCACCGAATGGATCGTTAATGAGATGAGGGTCGAAGTGTCGCGGCATGGCGATGGATGTTGGAGTAGTGGGTGGTCAAGACGGTATCACTCTAATGCCCTTGCCGCGATTGCTCGCTTACAGGCGAGCAATGGCCGACCGACGCACATCCTTTCCCGTCGCCTGTTGAACGCAAGACGAAGCTGATCGCGCCTGAGACAACTGAGACAGATTAAGCGGTCGCAAGAGACCTGGCGCTTGGCGTGCAGTGGAGCCGTAGGGCAGCGTCAGAATCGCTTTTCGGGGTCTGAGCTGGTAGCCGGATCCCATCTGCTGGTCCCGCTCCACAAATTTCGATCGGCTCGACGGATGATGTCACATTATCGACCCGTCAACTCGCCCCCATTGACCTGCCTCAAGGACATGAAGCCGCGGCCAAGTCTATTGGTGAGACCAAATTGCCATTCGATCGAGCAGATCGCAGTGCCGCAAATAGGACAGGAGTCCACCGCCGCCCCGTTCACCGCTGAGATCCAGGTGAACCAACAGGCTTGCCGAGATCGCAATGCGGAGAAAGAAAAATGAACGCGGTTGAACAAACGGAGCTTGAAATCTCGCCCGAGAGTGTCTGTTTCGTCATCATCAAGGCCCGAGAGTTTGACGTGAAGGACGCCGTGTCCGAGCCCGATCCAGGATCTAATCCGACGGACGACAAGATGACTGCCGTTCTTGAGGACCACAAGGATGACCCTGTGGTCCAGGAGCTGACGTCATTCATCGGAGCGATGAATGTTGACCAGCAGATCGAGCTTGTGGCGTTGGCCTGGCTCGGCCGGGGCGACTACTCGGCCGATGACTGGCCGAGCGTACGCGAGCAAGCAGTTGAGGCTCACAACGACAAGACGGCTAGCTATCTCCTCGGGATTCCGATGCTCGGCGACTTCCTCGAGGAGGGGCTGGCAATGCTCGGATATTCTTGTGAGCCGTTTGAGATTAACCGGCTCTAATAGACGAGGGGCGCCGCCCCGTTTGTCACCAAGTGTTGCGCGCGCGACTCGCGGCCACGTCTCTTCTTCGAGGAGGAGAGGTGCCGGATATGGCAGGCGAGTGGGACCTTAGCATTTGACCCAATGCGGGCCTTCTGCGATTCCGCGCAAATTGAATGGTGTCCGCAACATTCGCCTCAGCAGGCACCTCTCGGACCCGATCTGCCAGGGTCACCCGTCGTTACGGGCTTGGCACGGCATGGCCAATTTGCCTGGCCCTCTTCCGATAGCTTGGGAAGGACGTTCTCTTCGCCACTCCTGGGGCAGATGAGCCCTTATCGCGCCAACGAATGCTTCAGCACGGCGTTTCCAGCTGAAGCATTCATTGGCGCTGCCGCCGCACAAATCACCGCGCGCGCTATCAGGAACGTCGCACAGCCCCAGGGCTGCAAAGTTCGGGGTGCGTGGCCAAGAAATGGCGCAGAGCCGCGAATAGCTCTTTCGCGTGACGGCGATCCCCTCTGTCGAGGGCTGCTCGAATATCTTCGATGATCATGATTCTAATCTTATCGGGACCATGCCGCTGTTTTAGCAGGTAGCTGGCGAATGCGGTCGCTGCGATTTCAGGCACGTGTTCGTGCTCGGCAAGCGCCAAAACCTCTTCTTCCGTCAGACCGGAAAAGGCGATGCAATCCTCCAGAGTTATCATTGTCGCTCTCGTTGTTCGTAGTGGCGGGTAGAGCCGCTAGGGCTGAAGAACGTAGGTCCCCGGCGCGTCGCCAAGCGTACGTTCTCCTTTGATATCTGCGCCGGCGGCAACTGGAGAACCCATGGAGCCGGAGCGCGCCGCGAGCCAGTTACACCATTCTGGCCACCATGAGCCGTCTTGCACGGCCGTCTGTTTGAGCCAGGTATCCGGATCGGCATAGGGCCCAAGCTCAGCTTTGGTGTGCACGCGATAGTGACGTCCGGGTCTGCCCGGCTCTGAGACGATGCCGGCGTTGTGCCCCCCGCTTGTGAGCAGGAACGTCACGTCGGTATCCAAGAGCAAATGAAGCTTGAAGACTGAGTGCCAGGGCGAAACGTGATCCCTTTCGGTTCCGACCGCGAAGACTGGGGCCCGAATGTCGGTCAGAGCAACGTGTTGGCCGTCGGCGCGATAACGGCCTTCGGCGAGGTCGTTGTTGAGAAACAGCTGCCTCAGGTACTCCGAATGCATTCGATAGGGCAGCCGCGTCGAATCAGCGTTCCATGCCATAAGGTCGATCATCGGCCGGCGTTCGCCCAGGAGGTAATCGTGGACGAGGCGCGACCAGATGAGATCGTTGGAGCGCAACATTTGGAATGCGCCCGCCATCTGGTGCGCGTCGAGATAGCCTTGGTGCCACGTCATGTCCTCTAGGAAGGACACTTGGCTCTCGTCCATGAAGAGGCTCAGCTCGCCCGGATCTGTGAAGTCCACCTGGGCGGCCAGCAGCGTCAGCGTCTTGAAGGGGTCGTGGCTGTTGCGCGCCAATTCCGCAGCGGCGATGGCCAGTAGCGTGCCGCCGAGGCAATAGCCGACGCCGTGAATCTTCCTATCGGGAACTATAGACCCCACCGCCTCGAGCGCTGCGCCTACTCCGAGCGTTCGATAGTCCTCCAGACCCCGGTTGCGATCCTCGGAGGTCGGATTCTTCCAAGAGATGATGAACACCATAAAACCCTGCTCGGTCAGGTACTTTACGAGAGAGTTCGCGGGGCTGAGATCGAGAATGTAGTACTTCATGATCCAGGCGGGCACGATCAAGATTGGCTCCGGCCTCAGCCGCTTTGTGACAGGCTCGTATTGGATGAGTTCGATGAGTTCGTTGCGATAAACCACTTTGCCGGGCGTGACTGCCAGGTTCTCGCCGACCTTGAACGCCTCCGATCCGGCAGGCGGGCGGCCATTGATGGCACGCTCCCAGTCCTCCACGAAATTCCAGAAGCCGCGCACGAGGTTCAGGCCCGCCTCTGCCACGGTCTTTTGGAGAACCTCCGGGTTGGTCGCCACGAAGTTGGCCGGTGACAGCACGTCGAGAAATTGGCGTGCGAGAAATTCGACCTGGCGTTCGTGCTGCTTGGTAACGCCGCGCACGTCGGTCGTTGCATTGTGCCACCATTGCTGTTGGAGAAGAAAGGACTGATGGATGATGTTGAACGGCCAACCTTCCCATGCCTCGTCCTTGAAGCGTCTGTCATTTGGCAGAGGCTCGATGCAACGCGTCGCGTCGCCCTGCAAGGTCAGGCAGGTTGCCAGATAGTGGGAGAGGCGCAGCCATTTGCGAAACGCCTTCTGCCCGAGCTGCATCTGTTTTCCGGGCGCAATGGCGAGGTTGATGAACCAGTCAAAGCAAGCCTCCGCAAGAGCAGCGGGAGAGAGGCCGAGCGTCATTCGCGAACGCGCGTAGTTCAGCGAGCGGTCGAGGACATTGGCCATCTCAAGCGACGGGTCTTCCCTATCATCGGCTGCCCCCTCCGTGCTCCAGATGGCTACCGGCCCGCTGGCAGCCGACGCCCCTGTCGCAAGGCCCTGATGACGGCTTAGCCGCTGGTCCGCGATTCGAGAAGCCGACAGCTTCTCATCTTTCACCGTGCTCGTTGCTAAGTTTCCCATGCGAAACTCACCGTTCCTGGAGCCCCTTGATGCAGCGGGTCAGCTGCATGTAGCGAGTCAGCTTCTCAATCCGCGAATTGGGAGAATCGAGATTTTTCTCCTCGCTGGTGAACGGGCACCACGCCACCATCGCCGATGAGGTGGCGCAAGTCTTGCCTTGCTCCAACCTCATGACGAGCGTCAGGCATAAACGATCCTTTAGCGTTCCCCGAGCGCCATAACTTGGCGCGGGGTTGTTCGTGAACGCTGTCTGGTCGACGCACAGAAGCGGAAATGCCTCAGGCAAAGGCTATCAGCCTGCCTTGACGGCGATCTTCTTCTCTTGCGCCCGGGCTTCATGCGTCTTTGGAAGGGTCACCGTGAGGACGCCCTTCTTGAAGCTCGCTTCGATCTTGCCGGTATCGACGCCCTGAGGGACCTGGAAACGGCGCTCGAAGGAGCCATAACGGCGTTCGGAGAGATAGTAGTCCTTCTTTTTCTCCTCCTTCTCTTCCTTCTTTTCGCCTCGGATCGTTAAGGCGCCGTTCGAGAGCTTGAGCTCAATGTTGCTCTCGTCCATCCCGGGCAACTCCACCGTGACTTCGTATGCCGTGTCCTTCTCGACGATATCCACGGCCGGTGTTGTGACCCGGGCCATCTCGCGCTGCCAGAGCGGCTCCATATCGAAAATGGAACGGCGCAAGGGGATGCGCCGAAAGCCCCGACCGAACTCACCAAAAAGGCTTTCCATTTCGCGGCGCAGGCTTTCCGGGGGCCACCAGTCTCGAAATGCGGGGCCCCCTTCAGCTTCCGTTTCTTTGCTCCTTACGGGCAGTTTGATCGCAGGTTCTCCCATAGCTTGGGTCCTCCTGTTATGTTGGATTTCCTCCTGCTTACAGTGCGCCGAGACTGGCTGCTTTGACGCGCATCAAAGTCGAGATCGCCTAGCCGCCGGCACCCAAGGACCGCTTGGGCGCAAAAAGAAGGCGCCGGTCTGGGAACGAGAGGCGACCGGCGCCCTAGGTAGGCCACTGTGCCCCGGGGGAAAGGGCATTCTCCGCGAGGGAGGGCGGAGCGTGGCACCAGAACAGCTAAGTCGTCCGGTGACCGCTTCAATGCCCACACCAACGTCGGGCGTTTGTGTCGCAGGACGCCGCGGTTCAGTCAGTGGCCAGGGAATTGATATCCATCAAGCCTGCCAGCGCGCCGTTGCGGTAAGAGGTTTCGTGAACGTCATCGAGCACCAGAATTCGAGGATCACGCCATGACCAAGCGCCCCGAAGACAGCGCATTTCAATTGGATCTCCCCGAACTGAGGTCTGCGATCAACACAGAAGCAATGACGAGGATGGCGCACTCAGCACTCACGGCTATGTCCGAGCTCAACGGACAACTTTTTCAGCGCGCTGCTGCCTTCAACATTGAATGGACACAGTTCCTGGCCCGGCGCTTCAAGGAAGACATGGCATTGCCCCAGCATCTGACAGCGTGTAAGAGCGCTCAGGAGGCGCAAGACATTTACATTGATTTCTGGACAACAGCTCTAAAGGAATATCAGGAAGAGTTCGTCCGTCTTGCGCAAATGGGCCAACACGTCACTCGCGAAGCCGCGAGCAATATGCAGAAGTGCGCCAACGTAGTCACCCACGAGGCACGGCTCAACTGAGAGTACCGGTCAGCATTTGCGTGGAGATGCCTGCACCGGGCCGACGCTGATGGCGACTCGGTCGGCATTTGAAGTAATGTCAGCCAAGCTACCCGCTGAGTCCCTTAAGACGGTCACGCTTTTTCTCGCAGGCGACGTTATGACGGGTCGCGGCGTCGACCAGGTGTTACCCCATCCTTGTGAACCGCAGATTTACGAGGCTCACGCGACGTCGGCTAGAGACTACGTCAAGCTCGCCGAGCAAGCCAACGGTCCAATCGAAAGACCGATGGCATTTTCTGAAGTGTGGGGCGACGCGCTCGCCGAACTTGATCGAAGGACGCCCGACGCTCGCATCATCAATCTTGAGACAGCGGTGACGCAATGCGCCGATGCCGAGCCAAAAGGCATAAACTACAAAATGAGCCCGGAGAACGCCGATGTCATCACAGCGGCTGGCATCAACTGCTGCGTACTAGCCAACAACCATGTCCTCGACTGGGGACGTTCGGGGCTACTCGAAACGCTTGCCACCCTCGCTGATGCCGGTGTGACGTATGCCGGCGCTGGCCAGGATGCCGAATCTGCTGAAGCTCCCGCCATCCTCACCATTCCTGGAAATGCTCAATTGCTCGTCTTTGCCTTCGCCTGCCCGAGCGCCGGCGCGCCCCCCAGCTGGGCTGCCGGGCCGCACAAACCAGGCATCAATCTGATCACCAGACTATCCGCCGAGACCGCGGGGGCAGTTAGCCGGGGAATTCACCCGGTCGCCAAGCCGCGGGACCTTGTCCTCGTGTCGATTCATTGGGGCAACAATTGGGGGTACGAAATACCGCAAGAGCAGATGGACTTTGCTCATCAGCTGGTGGAAGGTGGCCGCGTGGACATTGTCTTCGGGCACTCCTCGCATCACCCCAAAGGGATCGAGGTCTATCGTGGCAAGCTCATACTTTATGGATGCGGGGACTTCCTTGACGACTACGAGGGAATAACCGGCTACGAGGCATTCCGTGACGATCTCGTGCTGATGTACTTCCCGACGATGCGAACCGCCGATGGCACACTCATCAGCCTGGAAATGGTACCGCTTCAGATCCGCAACATGTGCCTTCACCGCGCGTCGCGCGCTGATGCCGAGTGGCTCGCGTCCATCTTGAACCGCGAGGGAAAGACGCTGCAAACAAGCGTTAAACTTGGCTTAGACGGCGTCTTAAGGCTCGAGTGGCAATGACAGAACCAGCGGCATGCGCGACACGTGGCCTCAGCGCGCGAGTTGATGCAGATCAGAGGCGAGCCGCCGCAGACCTGTAAAATCTGGGGACGTGAAGCCTCCCGCTGATGTGGATCACCCCATGGAGCCCGATCTTCATGCTGGATTTTCTAACGCCCCAAGAGATTGAAATCCTGCCCCGAAGGCTGCCTGGATTGCTCACCATGCCGGAGGGAGCAAAAGGGATTGTGGTCTTCGCGCATGGAAGCGGCTCGAGCCGGTTAAGCCCGCGCAACACGCGCGTTGCTCGTGCTCTCAATGAAGCACAGCTCGCAACACTCCTCTTCGATCTCCTCCTGCCACATGAGGCCGAAGATCGGCGCAACGTCTTCGATATTCCTCTGCTCGCGACCCGACTTGAAGAGGCGCTGGGCTGGCTGAAGGGCGAGGAGGTCCTTGCGCCCCTCGCTGTCGGCCTATTCGGGGCAAGCACGGGTGCAGCCGCGGCGTTGGTGGCGGCGTGTCGGCAGCCCGATCAGGTATCGGCTGTAGTCTCCCGAGGGGGGCGTCCGGATCTTGCGGCTGGCTCGCTCGCGCGCGTGAAGGCGCCGACGCTTCTTATCGTTGGCGGGCGCGATGAATTGGTGATTGATCTCAACGAACGTGCCATGGATGAGCTCAAGTGTGAAAAGCGCCTGGAGATCGTTCCTCGAGCCACACATCTATTTGAGGAACCTGGCACGCTTGATGTCGTCATATCCCTCGCCGCGGCCTGGTTCGTTCGATTCTTAGGGAGGGTCTCCGAATCATGAAAATCGGGATCTTCAGAAACCGCAAGCAAGCCGGGGAGCTCTTGGCCGAGGAAGTCGCTCGACGTGCGTTTCCCGATCCGATCGTGCTTGGATTGCCGCGCGGCGGTGTACCCGTCGCTGCGGAGGTTGCCGCCAAGCTCAAGGCACCCCTTGATATCGTTCTCGTGCGCAAGATTGGGGCGCCGATGCAGAGAGAGCTAGCGGTAGGCGCGGTGGTCGATGGTGGCGCCCCCGAGATTGTGCGCAACGAGGAGCTCATCTCTCTGGTTGGGCTCACTGAGAATGAGTTTCAGCAGGAAGCCAAGAGGCAGCTAGAGATCATCGAGGAACGTCGCAAACTGTGGGTCGCAGGCCGCTCGCGAATTCCGGTCAAGGGCAAGACCGCTATTATTGTCGACGACGGCATCGCAACAGGTGCAACGGTGAAGGCATCTTTGCATGCATTGAAGAGACAAGGCCCGCAACGGATCGTCATCGCAACGCCCGTTGCCTCGCGAGAATCGCTCGAAGAGCTGCGACGGGAAACGGACGACGTGATCTGCCTGGAGACACCGGAGTATCTCGGTGCAATCGGCTTCTTCTATGCAGAATTCTCCCAGGTGAGCGATGCAGAGGTATCGCGTATCCTTGATAGCATGTCGGCGGAGGGGATGCCGGGCTAACGAGTCTGAATGATGCCTGCATTGATCGCGTGCGGAGATGGGCGGCGGGATGTCGATGCTGATCCGCTCCCCAGCCGCGAGGCATAAACTGTTAGTGATCACTCAAGTTCATGGGACCAGGTCAACCGATACTTCGGTGAGAAAGATGAGAACTAGGTTGCGCATTAAGAAGCAAGGTGCCCTTCTTTATGAGGGCGTCCATGAGATCGTCGATCACGACAGCTTTGGCGCGGCATTTGCCGATGTTTGGCGCACCGTGCGCGAGAGGCAATTGGAGAAAACCACAAGTATTGGCGAGCTCATGGACAAACTGAATGACGAGATGCTCGAACAATTACAGGGCGCTGAAATCAGCATTCAAAGAGCGTAAAATGGCAAACAGCCAAGTTGCGCGCAAAACGCGCCTGTTGGACCTCGCTCACACGCTGCGCAAAGTGCTTGAGGTGTTCAGCTGTAAAATTGATGCGCGTCAACGCTCAGGCCCGCAAAGACCCGCATACGACGTATAGTCTTGAGGCCCGAGAAATTATCTCGAGGTTTCTGAGGCGTGCCCCGGTCTGCAATGAGAACCAACGATGGGCGAAATTCGGCTTTGGACCCCGCATGACGCTCGGCCGCGCATTGCGCAAGGTGACCGCTTGCGGCTGTTCGCACTCAACGCCACCACCGAGCTTGGTGGCTCCATTGCGAAATGTTTGGGGATGCCGCTTTGCGCCCACGAGGAGCGCGAGTTTGAAGACGGTGAGCACAAGGCGCGACCGCTAGACCCTGTGGGCAACGCAGACGTCTATGTCGTCCAAAGCCTGCATGGTGGACCAGAGGCGAGCGCCAATGACAAACTCTGCCGGCTCTTATTTTTCATCGGCGCACTCAAGAATGCGGGTGCAGCCCGCGTCACGGCGGTGGTGCCTTACCTCTGCTACGCACGCAAAGATCGCCGCACGAAGCCGAATGATCCCGTGACGACGCGGTACGTGGCGGCCATGTTCGAGGCTATAGGGACCGATGCGGTCGTGACACTTGAGGTGCACAACCCTGTGGCCTTCGAGAACGCCTTTCGCTGCCGGACGGTGACGCTGACGGCAACACCGCTGTTCGTCGAATATGCAAGCAAGCTGAAGGACGAGAACCTCTGCGTCGTCTCCCCGGATACTGGTGGAGCTAAACGGGCAGAGCTGTTCCGTGAGACTCTGGAGGCGATCCGTGGCCGACCCATCGGCAAGGCCTTCGCCGACAAACATCGCAGCGCTGGCGTCGTAACCGGAGATCTCTTCGTCGGTGACGTGACCGGAGCAACCGCGCTCATCATTGACGATTTGATCAGCACCGGGGGCACGCTCGTGCGTGCGGCCCGGGCGGCTCGATCCGCCGGAGCACGCAGAGTAATTGCTCTGACAGCTTACGGTCTCTTCATGGAAGGCGCCGCTGAGGCGCTCGCCGACCCCGTGCTCGACCGGGTCGTCGTAACCGATACGGTTCCCCCCTTTCGGCTTCCGGCCGGCGCGACGCGCGATAAGCTCGATATTCTCCCTTCTGCGCCGCTTTTTGCGGAGGCGATCGCGCGCCTCCACGAAGGGCGCCCGCTCACAGAACTGTTGGTATTTTGAGAAGCCGCTGAAGACGCACCGCATCCCTTGCCGCGATTCTCAGATAGGTATGAGTACGCTGGCGCCATTTCTCCGGCGTTTGCGGGTTCGGCTCCAAGACGTGAGCGATGGCAAGACCCGCGCGCAGCGCCGCGCGGTGGCAGCGATAAAAGAGGAACAGTTCAGGCTTGGGATCATCGTGGAGCGCGCGTGCGACGCCCCGACGGACATAGTCTCCAATCCAGGTGGCGCCGAGCCGCTCGCATTCGAGGCTGAGGTAGGCGATCTCATCAAAAGGATCGACCATCCGGAAGTGAGGATTGAATTCCAAGCAGTCGATAATCCTAATCCCGTCGGTGAGCCAGATGTGCTCGGGGCGCAGATCGCCGTGTCCGTCCACAATGCGGCGGTCGCGGATCCGCTCGATGAGGAATCCAGCGCGCTTGTCCAGAAAGCAGCGCTGGACACGTTCGATAGTTCTCACCAACCCTGCTGGCAGATCGAGGCGCCGATCGAGCAAGAAGCGACAATCGCGGGAGATGTTGTGATGCCATTCGTTCAGCTGTGCGACAGGCGACAAGTAGGGACGCGCTGCATGCCGGTAGAATTTGCCGAGCGTTGTCACCAGCCGATCGAGTTGGGAGGCTTTCACTCTATCCTCCTCGATTGCGCGATCGAGCGCCCAATGCTCTTCAAGGCGGCGCATGACGACAAGCCAATCGACGACCTCGCCCAGGCCGCCGATCGAAAGGCCTTGCGCAGACTGGACCAGCGGCACGACGTCGAGATAAACGTCCGGCGCGAGTCGCCGGTTGAGGCGCAGCTCAGCCCGGCACATCACCTCGCGGCGCGCGAGCGCGGAGAAATCAAGATAAGCGAGCCGGACCGGTTTTTTGAGCTTAAAGACCTTGTCTCCGGCCAAAAAGACCCAGGACATGTGGGTCTCGCGGCGGCTTACCTCGCCGACCGGCTCTGGGTATGCCGATGGCCGGCTGAGGAACTCGACCTTGGCAGCAAGGGTTGGCCGACGGTCTTCCATCATCGAGACGTCGTAATGCACGATTGGTTCGCCCTTGCTCAAATTGTCCAGAAAGGCGCTATCGCGGCCAAAGGTTCCGATCAAACCACAATTGCACACTCTCGCGGATCAGGAGCAGTATGATTCCGGCGGCTCCTCCTCGCCCGCCGTCAAGATCTCAACAATCTGGTAGGCAACAGCGCTCAGCTGGTGCCCTCTTTTCCGAGACTGTCCGCGTCGCCCGTCGCTGCGACAACTGCCTCTTCCAACTCTACGATGGTCGGGTCTAAGTCCAGGATTTCAAGCACCTTGGGATCATCGATGTCGCCGATGACGCGCTTGACGTCTTCCGCTGTCGCTTGAACGCCGCGCTGGCCGGGGTTGCGTCACAGCTGCTGCCATCGAAACGCTCCTCAAGGTTTGCAGGCCTGCTCTCAAACCCCATCGGGCCCCACCCAAACTAACGTCCGCGCTCAACTTGCCCATTGACGTGGGTCAAAGCGCTTGCGCTCGCGGTCTCGTACCGAAATCTGTGGAGGTCGCAATGTCGCAAACCAGCAATCAGGAGGTTAGAATGTCTACGCTTAAAGTCATCGAAGTTCTGGCAGAGTCAAACAAGAGCTGGGAGGATGCGGCACAAGAAGCCGTCACTACCGCCTCAAAAACTGTGCGCAACGTAAAGTCGATCTGGATCGACAACTTCGAGGCCACCGTCGAGGCAGGCAAGCTGAAAAGCTACCGCATCAACGCAAAGGTCTCCTTCGTTCTGGACTGAGCTTTGGCCTGTCGGCTGGCATCATAGCCGGGCGAGCGAGAGCTCGCCTGCAAAATAGGCACCTCGCATGACGCTGTCCGGCGCATTCGCAACAGCTGTTGGCTCAGAACATTTTGCCCACGATGCCGATGTGGGAGTGCGCGGCTGGGGCGCGACGCCGTCGCAGGCTTTCGAACAGGCGGCCGTGGCGCTGACTCGCGTTGTAACTGACGCGGACGTCGCTAAACGCGACCGCATCGATGTTAGGTGCGAGGCCCCCGACATCGAGCTTCTGTTCGTCGAATGGCTCAACGCCATCATCTATGAGATGGCCATTCGTAGCATGCTGTTTGCACATTACTCGGTTCGCATCGACGGAACAAAGCTCGAAGGCACGCTGTGGGGTGAGCCGGTCGACGTCGAGCGGCACGCGCCTGCGTGCGAACCGAAGGGCGCCACCTATACGGCGCTCAAAGTCGCGAAGAACGCTGAAGGTGTATGGTCGGCCGCCTGCATCGTCGACGTATGAAAGGAGCCGGGTCATGGATCTCACCCGCCTTACCCGAGTGGACTCGACGACTTGGCGCATCGAGCCACACGGCGCCATGCGCGTGCCAGCGATCATCTATGCCGACGAAAGTCTGATCCGCGACATCGACGACAAGGTTTACGAGCAAGTCTCTAACGTCGCGGCATTGCCTGGCATCGTGCGTGCGTCTTATGCGATGCCTGATGCTCACTGGGGCTACGGCTTTCCTATCGGTGGGGTCGCGGCCTTCGATCCCAATGAAGGGGGTGTGGTCTCGGCAGGCGGCGTCGGGTTCGACATCTCCTGCGGCGTACGCACCATGCTCACTGGCCTGCCCGTTGCCGACATTCTCGCCGAACAGCGGTCCCTTGCCGACGAGCTCTTTCGTCAGATCCCTGCCGGTGTCGGCAGCAAGGGGTCAATTTCGCTCGAGGCCGATCAGATGGATGCCATGCTGGCAGGCGGCGCCCGCTGGGCCGTTGATGAGGGTTGGGGCGAAGCGCGCGATCTGGAACGCATCGAGGAAGAGGGCGCGATGGCCGGAGCGCAGCCAGAGCATGTCTCGAAGCGTGCCAAGGAGCGCCAACGCCGCGAGATGGGTACGCTCGGTTCCGGAAATCACTATCTCGAGGTCCAAGGGATCACCGAGATCTATGACGCAGCAGCAGCCGAGGCCTTCGGCCTCAAGCAGGAAGAGGCTGTCGTCACCATCCACTGCGGCTCGCGCGGTCTGGGCCATCAGATTGGAACCGAGTTTCTGAAAGAGATGGTTATCAGCGAAGAGGCAGCGGGAATCGAGCTTCCGGATCGCGAACTGGCTTGTGCACCGATCAACTCAGAGGTCGGGCAGCGCTATCTCGGTGCCATGCGAGCGGGGATCAATTGCGCCTTGGCGAACCGCGAGATACTTGGCCATTACGCACGGCGTGTCTTTCGTCACTTCTTTCCCGCGTGCGACCTTAAGCTGCTCTATGACGTCTCACACAACACCTGCAAGGTCGAGCCGCACTCGGCCAACGGTGAGCCACGCGGGCTCTTCGTACATCGTAAAGGCGCAACCCGTGCTTTTGGGCCAGGGCACCCGAGCTTGCCGGAGGCCTTGCGTTCCTTCGGGCAGCCTGTCCTCATCGGCGGCAGCATGGGAACCAGCTCCTATATTTTAGCGGGCACTGCGAGTAGCGAGGAGAAGGCTTTCTCCTCGGCGTGTCATGGCGCTGGCCGCGCGATGTCCCGCCATGCGGCATTGAAGCGTTGGAGCGGCCGCATGATCCTCGATGAGCTTACTGCGCAAGGCATCCTGATCCGCAGCCCCTCCAGTCGTGGCGTCGCAGAGGAGGCGCCCGGCGCCTATAAGGACGTGGGAGTGGTGGTTGCCGCAGCTGAGCATGCGGGTCTAGCTCGGCGGATTGCCCGGCTGCGACCGCTCATATGCATCAAGGGTTGACGTGCATGGACGACCATCGCGCATCGCGGGATTTTCTCTAGACGACTCATTGATCTCGTTATGTATCGCACCGGACCTTGTCACTTGGGCCGGATTCGAGCTCGGCGCCGGCATGCCGATCAACCCCTCGCAGCCCGAAAAGGATGCAGTGGTTCTGCGCGTGGCAGACGGGTTCGTCGGCCAAGTTCATCCGTCGCCAAGCCCATCAGGAAGAGGCCGCCCAGGGTGATCAATACGAAGTGGATTTCCATCTCCGTCGGTTGCCTCGCCTCTCGTCACAATGATCAGATTTGCGCTCCAAGCTAAAGCATTAACTCCTCTTTCGTCACGTATAGGTTGCGCGCGTTTGCCCGGTCTGTAGTTGCTTAGATCGTGCAGCCGCTACAGAACCATCTGAGTCATATTGTTGGCTAGGCAGAGGCTCACGGTCGGCAGCGCCAAACTAAGGAGGTTCTGCTCACTGTCGTCTTTGCCCCAACAAGCGGACATTGGTCGTTTCGCTGCCTACATGTTCAACTGGGTGCGCATCCCGGAACTCTGCAAGTCATTCCTGGCCGCGGCCGCATCGGTCACTTGGGTCTGGTGAGAGACACAAGAAGAGGCAGGAGGCTTCCATACTCAGAAAAACACTTACTGCACTTCAGGCGTGCGCGCTGCTCGTTGGCGTCGTCGTCGGCATTGGCATATTCAAGACGCCGCAGGTGGTTGCGGCGAACGTTTCGAGCGACACCGCTTTCCTTGGTTTGTGGCTGCTCGGCGGCCTTGTTACTCTCATCGGTGCGCTTTGCTATGCCGAACTCGGGACGGCGTACCCGCATGTCGGCGGCGAGTACCATTTTCTGCGAAAGGCCTATGGCCCCGGGCTTGGCTTCTTGTTCGCGTGGGGGCGCATGGCCGTGATGCAATCTGGCTCCATTGCGGCAGTCGCCTTCGTCTATGGCGACTATGCCTCGTTCCTCATTCCGGCTGAGCCGGCTGTTCATGCGGCGCTCGCGATCATCATCCTTTCCGCGCTGCAGCTGAAGGGCACGGAGCTAAGTAGCCGCGCCCAGCTAGCCCTGACGACCGCGACGGTGGCCGCCGTTTTGTTTGTCGCCCTTATCGGCTGGGCTGTTGTCCCGCAATCTGCCGCGACGTCGCCCGCACCGAGCGGCGGAGCCGCAGGGCTTGCAATGGTGTTCATCCTCCTCACGTATGGCGGTTGGACCGAGACAGTCTACCTTTCGGGGGAGGTTCGCAATCCACGGAGGGACATCCCGCGCGCGCTGCTCTTCGGCACCGCCGCCGTGACGGCGCTCTACCTGTTTGCGAATTACTCCTACCTCAGGGCGCTTGGGCTCGAGGGGCTGAGACAGTCCAGCGCCATTGCTGCCGATTTGGTGGGGTTGGTGTTTGGAGAAATGGGTGCGGCGGTGGTCGCGGGCATTGTGTGCGTCGCCTCGCTCAGCACGCTCAATGCGACGATTTTGACCGGCGCGCGCTCAATGTACGCGCTGGGCAGAAGCTTTGCCCCTTTCGCCGTCCTGGGCAAGCAAAGCGCCGGCGGTCGCTCACCGCGCAATGCTATCATCGTCCAGGCGGCCATTACAATCGGGCTCGTCGTGTTCGGGGCCTTTGCCCGCGACGGCTTCCAGTCGATGGTCGAGTACACCGCGCCAGTATTCTGGACCTTCCTGCTTCTGGTCGGTATTTCGCTGTTCGTGTTTCGCTGGCGGGACCCGGCAAGAGCGATTCCGTTCCGTGTCCCGCTCTATCCGGTGACGCCGCTCCTCTTCTGCGCCACGTCGCTTTATCTCCTCTATTCGAGCCTCGTTTACACGGGCCTGGGCGCACTCATTGGCGTCGCGATATTGTTGGCCGGCATCCCGATATTCCTCCTTGGCCGGCGCGCGACCAGCTCGCCCCGGGCAAGACGCGTTGGAGCACAAGGACAATGACACGAGCAATGCTAACGATGTTGGCGCATGTGGCGCTCATGGCGGGGGCCAGGACGTGTTTGTTCACGAGAGCGCCCATGAAGAAGCCGTGGTAGTGTCGACAAATTCAAGGGTCATTCCGAATGTTGGCCTGCTGTTCACGGCATAGCGCTTCAATCACTCAAGGTCGAAGTCAGAATGAGGGGACTGAAATCATTCTCTTATCCTTGATAAAGTCATGTCCACGCTCTTTAGGTTGATCCCCGTTGTTGAGATGCTGACTGACTGTTTGGGGCCGCCGTACGAGACTGACATGGAGCCGGAGAAGCCACTATTGCTTATCGTAAAGCTTAATCGGTTTCCAAGATCACGACCGCTTACACCGCCAGTGGCATTATAGGTGCGCTCCTCCCAAGTTCCAGAAATCTTGTCTCCTACGCGGGTAAGCTTGCTACGAATCTCAACCTTGTAGCTGGCGCTGGCGCAACGAAGGGCAAGGCGAAGCTCACTACCACCACTAGTATAGTACGCGTTACACTTGATGTTCTCCCATTGGCCGCCCTGAAGAACAAGTTGACCCGCACCGGTCCAAGTCCCGAGCAAGCTGTCGAATGGGTTTTTCGCCTGCGCATTTGACACCTCAGATGGCGTTAGCGTGAAGGCTGCGAGCGCTATAATAAGACCGCCCCGGAATACGCTCTGACGGCGAAATCTCATGAGTGCGTCTTTCGATGACTTTTGACCCCGACTTCAATTCGAGGCGGTCCCTCAACGCGAGCGATGGTGCAACGCTCAATCAAAGTGCGTGACGAGCCCACAAGCGGTGGTCCAGGTCGAATGTTAGTTGGCCGGCGGCCGAGGGGAGAGCGTCGGACGACTGGTCGCCCCTTGAGATTTCCCTGTAAGAGCTCCCGCATTGTCTCGTGCAACCCGAAACCTCAACCCGGTTTACCCTTCTCGGCGCAGCGCGTCAGCTCGATCAGGTCAACTGGTGCTGACGGGGGACGTAGGCCCGAGAGTTCGTCAAAGCGCCTTGCGGATCCGATCGTAAGCGGTCTTCAGATCCAAGCCGAGCTGCTTCACAGCGCCGCCAACCTCTCCCGCGGTCCGGTCGAGCTCCGCCTTTGCGCGGAACGCTTTCCAGCGCTTCTCAAGTTCGGTCCATTCATCCTGGGCCTCCATCGAGCCGAGATGAATTTTGAGCTTGATCTCGTCGCGTGTGGCCCTGAGATCGTCGGAGAGCTTTTGAAGGTCTGGCATGGTCGCGCCCCTTGGCATCGCCTCCCTGGCTTGCTGATGCCGATAATTAAAAAACGGCGAAAAGCCAGCCAACAGGAGGGGGAGTTAAGCACCGGTTTAGAGCAAGTTTAGCCACTAAAAAGCCGGCCGGCCTTGACCGGAATCAATAGGCTTTCGTGCGTCGATGCTATGATTGGTCAGCGAGCAGGTCGATGAATAAATGACCGCGGCCGTGCGACAACAGACACGAACTCCGAGCGCCTGTATAATGGAAGAGAACACGGCCCTTCGCCTTACCTCGACGGCCTTCTCTGAAAGCGAGTCCATACCGATTAAATACACGTGCGAGGGGCAGGATATCTCACCGCCGCTTGCATGGTCGGGAACGCCTGAGGGCACAAAGAGCCTCGTCCTTATTGTCGATGATCCAGACGCTCCGGACCCTCAGGCACCGCAGATGACTTGGGTACATTGGGTTGTCTACAACATGGCCTCTGGCACGACCGAGCTGCCGGCAGGAGCCGCCACTGAGGGACTTCCCCAATCGGCACAGCACGGCCTCAACGATTGGAAGCGCGCCAGCTACGGTGGCCCATGTCCGCCGATCGGCCGGCACCGCTATCTTCACAAGCTTTACGCCCTAGATACCGTGCTTGAAGGTCCGCAACAGATGACTAAGGCAGACGTGGAGGCGGCGATGGATGGCCACGTGCTCGCCACGGCCATGCTGATCGGCACTTACGAGAAACAAAATTAGGGTTGCGAGACGATGTTCCCCACTCACCACAACCGCACGTTTTCAGCTCGCGTGGGGGCCACGCATTTGCATAAGGGCGGCTTCGATGCGTCGCCAGTTTTCCGCCTGCTGATTTCCCGAACAGTGTGCCGCGGAAACGCGTCAGGTGCGTTGACATCCATCAACATGGGAAATGCGGTCCGCTTTAGGGGAGCAGGCCATCACCACCTCAAGTGCCGGGAAAAAAAGACCATGCTGGCAGTGAGCACCTAGCGCTAAGGAGCCCAGCGCGGTTCTTGACGGCAGGCCATTGGTGATCCGAGGAATTAACTCAGAGGGCGGAGTTCGTTCGCGACCAAGGAAACGATATCATGTCTGAGCACATCTATAAGCACATAAACCTTACCGGCTCGTCGAAAGTGTCTAGCGATGATGCGATCCGTGCTGCGATCGCTAGGGCGGCGAAATCAGTGCGAGGCATGCACTGGTTCGAGGTGGTTGAGACGCGAGGGCAAATTGAGGGCGGAGCCGTCAAGTACTGGCAAGTCACGATCAGGATTGCCTTTACGCTCGAAGACTGAGCGATGAAGTAGCAAGTTTCAGGTACCACGCACCTAGACGTGCCTAGACCGCTTCTCCTTCGCCACGCCGCTGGCCCGAACGGCCGCGGATTGATCACCCAGCAAGGTATGCAGGTGTTCGGCAGGAAGACTCTGATGTTCGCTTTTGGCACTTAGCGGACATTTGCGCCGCCTCTGAGAATGTCCGCTTTTGCGGGTAAAGCGGACATCCCTGATGTAAATTGGCCTGCCTCACGGAGCGGTACCAGTTTCTAAGCTAGAATCCGGCGTCGCCGCGGTGTCTCAATCAGTCCATCTACTTGATCAGCGTGATTGGAACCTCGGCCAAGTGGATAACCTGCGTAGCGACAGAGCCTAAAAGCAGGCCTTTAACGCCACCAAGACCGCGAGTCCCCATCACGATGTGCCCAACGTCTTCCTCCCGTGCTGCCTGTGCGATCATCTCGGCCGTCTGTCCGGTGCTGGCGAGCGTTTTGAAAGCGACGCTGGCACCTTCGCATTTTTCTATCGCGTCCCTCAGAGCCTTGCCCGATGCTTGCGAGGCTGCCTCATGCAGCCAGTCGGCGGGCATTGCCTCCGATAGGCCTGCTGGGTTGATGGATCCAATGTTCTGAACATGGAGCAGAACCAACGAATTGCCTGGAGTTCGAGCCAGCATCTCGATTGCGAAATCGACCGCGCGAAGCGAGGCCGGCGAACCGTCGACTGGGATCAGAATCTTGGACGAAGACATGTAATTACCCCTGGGGCTTTGTCACTGAAGTCACATGAGAACCGGTTCTTGCTGCCCGTCATGCGGGGCTCTATGGCGGCCATGCCTCCGGTCCGCACCTGAGCAACCCTCATCGGGGGGTCCCAGTTGAATGTTACTTTAGCAGTGGTCTCGTTGCCAAGGCGCCCTGCTGCACCCCGACAGTCTCTAACAAGTCCGTACTCAACGTTCAGCCGTGCGCTGTATGTCCGCTTTTGGCCCAAAGCGGACATCGTCGCTCTTCACTCTGATATTGCCCACTGGCTCCCGAGACGATCGTACCGCCGTCCTCTCCCCAGTCTAGCGCGGCCCTCCAAACATTCCCGACTCGGGGAATCGAGCGCTGAATTCTAACTCAGGAACTGGTATCTCTACTTGGGGCAGACCAGGTTCTTGTCCTGAACGGTAGCTAGCCAATGTCATTCGATTTCACATCAATCCTCTTCATCCTTATTGCAATCATGGCGCTGCAGCCTTTGATCATGGGGCGATGGTATGCCCTACGACGTGCCCGGGCGATCCGGGGGATTGAAAAGGAGCACGGCACGCGAGTTATCACTATGATCCATCGTCAGGAGAAGCGCAGCCTTTTCGGTTTCTCGGTTTCCCGGCACATCGATCTGGAGGATGCCCAGACGGTCATTGCTGCGATCAAGGAAACGCCTGATGATATTCCGATCGATCTTGTTATCCACACGCCCGGCGGCCTTGTGCTTGCGGCGATGCAGATCGCCCGCGCGGTGGAAGCGCACCCGGCAAAAGTAGTGGTCTATGTTCCGGTCTATGCGATGTCCGGCGGAACGCTGATTGCGCTCGCCGCGGACGAGGTCGTACTGGGTGAGTTCTCGGTGCTCGGTCCCATTGATCCACAAATTCTTGGGCTTCCAGCCGCAAGTATCGTAAAAGCGCGTGACTCGAAGCCGATCGCGGAGGTCTTTGACCTTACGCTCGTTCTGGCCGACGTGGGCGAAAAGGCTGTTGCGCAGGTTAAGCAAGGGGCAATTGAGTTGTTGACGCCGCGGTTGGAGCAGGCGGTGGCAGAGACCATTGCGGCAAAGCTAGCGGGTGGACATTGGACGCATGATTACGCGCTTACCGCCAGCGAAGCGAGCGCACTCGGCCTTCCCGTCAAAGTGGGAATGCCGCTCCCAATCATGGAGTTTATGAAGCTCTATCCGCAACCCATTCAACGATCCAGTGTCGAGTACCTTCCCATCGATATCCCGCGTCAGCGGCGAGTTTGAAAAAACTTTCCGCCGAAGAGAGGTCCGACCCGGTGCGTGCTAGAAATGTGACCGGCAAAAGAGATTGTTGGTCTCGGGGTCGCTTGCTGACCTGTTGCACCCATTCCTCGAGAGCAGACGTGGCAAACTACTCATAACGAGGTCCGCTTTCGGCACTTAGCGGACATGCATGGCGCGCGTCGGATAGGAGACTAGGCCTAGGGATTTGTAGCACTAACTCTGTCGCCTTGGCCCTGATGTCGGTGTTGATGGTGCGGGCTCTTTCCATAACAAGACGCGCGGGTGAACAGTGCCATGATCGAGCTCGTTTGGCACGCATTCCTGCTCTCATCCTCATGCAACAGACGCCAACACCCTTCGAAGTTCAGTCGCATTCGCTGAGGGGGAGACAAGCAGTATTGTCACAGCCATTATGACGACGTAAGCAGCATTTTGTCATTTCGAGCTTGATGCGACGAAACTGGCCGACGCATAGCGACACCAAATCAAATCGCGGGATCATGGAAGCATGCAAGAGAAGGCGGACCATAGAAAACTCCGCAGCTATCTGCTCGCCGTGGAAGACACGGCGTTCCTCCAAAGAGACGAGCTCCGTCCCCTTCGCCTGGCGCTTGAGTTCAACAAGGTCGATCTCGTACTCACGGATATGGGCATCAAATCGACGATCGTCGTCTTTGGCAGCTCGCGCATACTTTCCCCGGAGCAGGCGGAAGAGACGTTCCGCAACGCCCATGGGACTGTAGCCCTGAAGATGGCCGAGCGGCATAAGCGTCTCTCTGCATGGTATCAGGAGGCGCGCAACTTCGGACGCATCGTGTCGGAGCGCGGCGGCTCACTTGCGCCGCAAGGGGGCGTTCATGAGAACGTTATCGTCACCGGCGGTGGTCCCGGCATCATGGAGGCAGCCAACCGCGGCGCGGCCGATGCGGGCGCACTCAGCATCGGCTTCAACATTTTTCCTCCTGCGGAGCAACAGCCGAACGCGTATACGACAGCAGAACTCACATGCCGGTTCCACTACTTTGCAATAAGGAAAATGCACTTTGCAATGCGTGCAAACGCGCTTGCTGTCTTTCCAGGGGGGCTCGGCACCTTGGACGAGCTGTTTGAGATCCTGACTCTGAAACAGGCGCGCAAGACCCCATTGATGCCCGTCATCCTGTTTTGTAGAAGCTACTGGCACAAGATCATCAATTTTGACGCGCTTGCCGAGTTCGGCATGATCGAACCTGAGGATACGGCACTGTTCGATATTGTGGATACGGCCGAGGAGGCTTGGGAGGTGATGGTGAAGCGCGGCCTGACAGCGCAAACGCCTCTGCGAGAGGCCTGAGCCGGTTTGATGCACACCGGTTCAAATCACCTGCTCCATCGATCGGCTGGAAAGTAGCGAAACGAGCAGGTCTCAGGCGATCAGGAACACAGCACGCGTCGACCGGCCGACACGCCTCCAACCTGGCTTTCTCGGCTTGCGCGAAACGCGCCTCAACCTCGCGGAGCATCCGATAGTCTGTTGAGTCGTGGATATCTCCCGACCACGTCGTCCGCCATTCATGGTGTCGATCTAGTCGGATTCGCTCAGTAAACTTGGAGCCGTTTCAGGGGAGCAGACCAAAATTTGTTGACGGACAATTCCCGGCGCCTCCACTAGCCAAGTCTCAAGACGAGCCGAACGCCATGGGATCATACCTTCTCGATGCTAATTTCGGCACCGAGCAGTTGGTCGAGCACCTCATCATTGATGAATGTCCATCAGCTCGCCAACGCTTGTGGTACAGGTGCGTCGCTCCGGGCACAATTTCGAGGCGCGTTTCACATGGGATCTTACGATGGAGAAGCGTCCATTGGTGAAATCTAGCCTTCCAACACATGACTTGAATTCTGAGGATAGATCCGTTGGGGCCTTAGGGGGTGGAGATTGGTCCGGCGCGACCGGCCACGACCTTGCGTTGTTCACCGACCTTTATGAGTTGACCATGCTTCAAGCCTATTTCGAGGAGGGCATGGTGGACGAGGCGGTGTTCAGCCTGTTCGTGCGCCGGTTGCCGCCAAGGCGAAACTATCTTCTGGCCTGCGGGCTGGAAAGCGTCCTCGAGTACCTGGAGAACCTCACCTTCACTCACGACGACCTTGCGTATCTGGCGTCGCGCCATCAATTCTCCGAGCGGTTTCTCGATTCCTTGCGCAAATTCCGGTTCACGGGCGATGTCTACGCCGTGTCCGAGGGCATGCCCGTTTTCGGCAATGAACCAATTCTTGAAGTGGTTGCGCCAATCCCCCAAGCGCAGCTTGTAGAGACGATGATTATGAATCAAGTCCACCTGCAGACCGTCCTCGCTTCGAAGGCGGCGCGGGTGGTGGTGGCGGCAGCTGGCCGAACGGTGGTCGACTTCGGGGCGCGACGCATCCACGGGACGGATGCCGCCCTGAAGGCAGCGCGGGCCTTCTACATCGCTGGCATCACCGCAACCTCCAACGTCCTCGCCGGCAGAGTTTACGGCCTCCCTCTTGCGGGTACCATGGCGCACAGCTTCGTCCAAGCCCACAAGGACGAGGCAGAGGCGTTTCGCGCATTTGCCCGCCTTTATCCCGACACTGTGCTGCTCGTCGACACCTACGATACGCTGGCCGGCGTGCGGAAAGTGATCGATCTTGCCCACGCGCTCGGTGAAGACTTCCGCATTCGCGCCGTTCGGCTCGACTCAGGCGATCTCGCTGAACTTTCAAGGCAGGCGCGCTGTCTCCTCGACCAGGCGGGGCTTCACAATGTCGGGATCTTTGCCAGTGGTGGGCTCGACGAGGATAACATCGCAGAGCTTGTTGCCGCAGGCGCGCCCATCGATGGCTTCGGCGTGGGGACGTTGATGGGTGTGTCGAGCGACGCTCCCGGCCTCGACATGGCCTATAAACTGTGTGCGTACGCTGGCGAGGGCCGTCTAAAGCTCTCGACCGGCAAGGTGCTACTGCCGGGCCGCAAGCAGGTGTTTCGCATCGAGAAAGATGGTCGCGCCCGGCGCGATGTCATCGCACGCGCGACCGAGAGGTTGGAGGGACGGCCCTTACTCCAATTGGTGATGCACAAGGGCAAACGGCTGCCCCCTGCGATGCGACGTCTCAACGAGATAAGGGCTGTTGCAGAGCGCGAAATTGAGCTCCTTCCGGAGCGCGTCCGCGGCCTTGAGCCACTCAAATCGCGCTATCCAGTCGAGGTCAGCGAAGAGCTGGTGGCTTATCAGGCCGAAATCACCCGCAAGGTAGCCGCGAGCTAGGCTGGTCGTCCCCGCGGCAGCACGGAGGTTTGGAATGGCAAATCCACGAACTGCGCTGCGCAAGGGCGACGCGCTCATCATCGTCGACGTGCAGAAGGACTTCTGTCCCGGTGGAGCCATGCCGATCGAGAAGGGTGATGAGGTCGTGCCCGTGCTCAACCGTTGGATCACGGCCGCTACGGATAAGGGCGTGCCGATCTATGCCTCGCGCGACTGGCATCCGGCGCGTCACATGAGCTTCAAGGAGCAAGGTGGCGTTTGGCCGCGCCATTGCGTTCAGGATACTGATGGCGCCGCCTTTCATCCCGACCTCGAATTGCCAAAGCACACAAACAAGATCACTAAGGGCGTGCGCTTCGACAAGGACCAGAACTCGGCATTCGACGAAACCGGCCTCGCCGCCCACCTGCGAGAGCATGGTATCAAGCGAGTGTGGATTGGCGGACTGGCACAGGATGTGTGCGTTCTAGCCACCGTTCTCGACGCTCGCAAGGAGGGCTTTGAGGTCGAAGTCATTACGGATGCCACGCGGCCTGTTACAACTGATGGCGGCGTCAGAGCAAACTGTGAAATACGCGATGCAGGCGCGCAAATGCAGACCACCGAGACGTAGCTCTGTGAATGTCCGCTTTTGGCAGATAGTGTTGCAAAACTCTCTTGATGCGTGTGGCGAACAGTGATTCCGTTGTCGTGAGCAAGTCAGGTTGGGTCTTAGCAGAGCGTGCACCAGGATTGCCTATCGCGCCATTGCGGCGGTCAGTGCAAACTCCATGAGTTGCTCAGCCTCGGCAAAAAGGGCCGGGTCAACTGCGTGACCGGAAGCGGCGACATTCTCATCAACCTGCTCCGGACGGCTGGCGCCAATAATCGCCGACGCGACATTCGGCTCGCGCAGTACCC
>Ga0255058_10000297_pt1 | contig 30013 bp, 18 predicted proteins | sample Cases_109_9_MG_FD_188637 | JGI IMG/M metagenome (GOLD analysis project Ga0255058, IMG submission 188637) | Seawater microbial communities from Amundsen Gulf, Northwest Territories, Canada - Cases_109_9 | ecosystem: Environmental > Aquatic > Marine > Gulf | place: Canada: Northwest Territories... | reverse complement strand
CCCTATGCCGGAGGTTGATTTTTTCAATATTTATTAAGGGCTTTAAAATCCAGTCTTTTAGCTTTCTTGCCCCCATAGATGTAATGGTTTCGTCCAAAAGACCCATGAGGGATTCCGCTTTATTCCTCCCTTTTTTATTAACAAGATCCAAACTATTGATAGTAGCCCCATCAAGCCCTAAATAATCTTTCTTATCGAAATAAGTCAGGCGATTGATGTGCTGAAGAACGGATTTTTGTGTATCTCGAATGTATTTTATAATCGCCCCTGCGGCGGGTATGCCCAATTTCAACCTTTCACACCCAAAGCCGTCCAGGGAAACCGTCTGAAATTGTTCCAAAAGAGCTTTATAGGAAATTTCGTACTCAAAAACCCATTCATCACAGGGGTTGAATATTCCGTTGTTTTGATTATTCAGGCTATTTAATAGGGCATTTTTCTCCAATGCGCTGCCTGGAATCAGAATTTCCCGAAGATCAAGGGAATCAATCTCATCAGAAAGCGTTTCAAAAGCATTGCCCTCAGAAAATTCCGTGATTTTAAATTCTCCGGTGGAAACATCAAGAATAGCCAGTCCAAAACTGTTCTTATAAGGGTAAATGGCCCCAAGATAATTGTTTTTTCTTGAATCAAGGAGAGAAGAATCAATCACTGTGCCGGGAGTAATAATTCTAACGACCTCTCTTCGGACTATGCCCTTTGCTAACTTTGGGTCTTCTACCTGGTCGCAAATGGCTACTTTGAGTCCCTCTTTCACTAATTTTGCGATATAACTGTCTGCCGCATGGTGCGGGAGGCCGCACATCAGAACAGGATCAGCGGCATTTTTGTTTCTGGATGTCAGGGCTATATCCAGGATTTTAGAAGCTTTTTTTGCGTCCTCAAAAAACATCTCATAAAAGTCGCCCATCCTGAAAAAGAGAATGGAATCAGGGTTCCTGGACTTAATATCCAGATACTGTTTCATCATTGGAGTTTTTACTTCATAAGCCATAGGAAATACCTTTTTATCTATCTTTCTGTCGCGTTAATTTTAACCAATACCTAATACCTGAATCTTGCATGATGGATTTTTTGAGGTCATTTTTCATACAACTGGAAGGTCAACATAGAATAAATAGATTTTAGCATAGAGCTTACGGACCGCAACAATATTATTTTAACAAGGCAAATTGGACACCTCATCCTAATAGCCTAATCCTTTAGACATTGGGATCTCCGCAAAAATAGCTCAATTTAACCACCATAACCACAGTTAAATTAACCGCCTTCGGCGGGACTTTTTGGACAGGATTAACAGGATTAGAAAAATCTTGTACATCATAAAGTCCTATCCTAAAAGAAATATTCAATTACGGATGGTTAGAAAAAAAATTCTAAAAACTCAAAATAGAAAATTAAGTAAAAACGCTTAATGTTCAAGAAGAAATTGATAGACAGGAAATTTAAAAAATCCTGCTTATCCTGTTAATTCTGTCTAAAAAAAATAAAAAATGGAAATTCCTATACGATCCAGTTAGAAAATTAACGAAGATTTTTATTAAAATTATTTAAGCTTTCTTAATTCTTTCCGATTTTGATATAATTTAAGAAGAGTTTTGTTAGTGAAGGCCCATATGCTTGATAAATTCAAAAAAAGAAAAAGATTCAGAATGGTTATTCCAGCTCATCCGGCCTTTAATATTTATTCACATATTGCTATAAAATCGACAGCGCTGGGGCCTGCATGTATTGCAACTATAGTTAATAAAATGGAAGGGTGGGATGTCGAAATTATTGACGAAAATAATCTTCGTATATTCGGCCCAAGAAGCGAGGAAGGCGGAGCCGATCATAAATTTTTACAACGGGAAAGACCCGCGGATGTCGTTGGTTTTTATGGTGGATTAACAAGCGCTATTCCCAGACTCTATAAAATAGCTCAATTCTATAAGAACAAAGGAATTTTAACCATCGCCGGAGGAAGCCATTTTGTGGAAGAAAATTTAGAAGAGGCCTTGCTTTCAGGCCTTGACTACCTTGTCATTGGCGAGGGAGAAATAACCATTAAAGAGCTAATATGGGCTTTAGAAGGGGGGCAAGATGTCAGTAAGGTCAAAGGGATTGCTTTTCTCAAAAAAGGCAGGATGATCCTTACTCCCCCAAGGGAACCTCTTGTGGATTTTGACAATTTACCCTTCCCGGATTTCTCATTAGTCCGCTATGCCAAGATAAAAATTTATCCTGTAGGAAGAATACGAGGCTGCGTTATGGATTGCGAATTTTGCTCTGTTAAAGGCAAACCACGATACGCATCCCCGAAAAGACTGCTTGAGACTATCAGCTTGCTTGTGGAAACAAGGGGAGCTAAACATTTTTTTATCGTTGATGATCTTTTCGGGCAACAGAGAAATGAGACCATAAGATTTTGTAATATGCTCAGGGATTATCAAATAAGCATAGGCAAAAAATTGGACACAACTGTTCAGATAAGATTGGATAAAGCTAGAGATTCGGAACTGCTTTCCGCCATGCGTCAGAGTAGAATTAACACCGTCGCGATTGGTTTCGAGTCGACTATTGAAGAAGAGTTGGAGGCTATGGACAAACACGTCAAACCGCAGGAGATGTTAACCTTCACAAAGACATATCATAAATTTGGATTTTTGGTGCACGGCATGTTTATTTTTGGCTACCCTCTTAAAAAAGGCGTCAATTTCAAAATGTCTGTTAAAGAACGGATCAAACGCATGAAGAATTTTATCAGGAAAGCTAAAATTGACACGGTGCAGGTGTTGCTGCCAATTCCACTCCCCGGGACAAAATTGAGAGACAGGCTTAAAAGCCAAAACAGGATTTACCCAACTCAAGATGTGGGTTGGGAATATTATGATGGCAATTTCCCGGTCTTTGAGCCGGACGAGCCCATGCCTGCTGAAGAAATGCATACCTCTATCAGAAAAATAATGTATAAGGTTTATCAGTTCAAATATATCTTTGTGGTAGGCTTAAATGTATTTTCTTTTCCTGCCTTAATTTTCTTTTTGCATAATATTAAATTAGGTTGGGAAACCTGGCACCGCTCATGGCGCAACAGTTTGATTCGTTTTGGCGGCTGGATAACCATGCGGAGTTGGGCTTCACAGTTTAAGAAAGATAACTTTTTGGTTAAATTAAAAATAGCAAGAGGACATTTAAAAACGATCCATGAGCCAAAAGCTAAAGAAAATAAAAGGGATTTCGATTTTGCTTAAAATACAATTGCGGTATGGCAGAACCCATTTGGATGGCTTCCTCAGGAAAGAAGACTTTCAATAATCCGCGCGCATTCTATTGCTCCATTTGAGGAATAGTTTTTTTTGTATTTCAAACCCTTTATTGAAGTTAAGGCTTCCTGCCAGTTTCCGGTTTCAAAATCCTCTCTTTTGATTAACAGGGCGCCTCCTGAATTTTTAAACTCTTGAACAAAAGCAAAGTACTCAATAGTCCGCTATCAATGGGGGACTTTCGGAAAGGAAACCATAAGCTCCCAACCACATAAAGCCCATAATAACAATGGCATGGGTTCTTCCTTAGGAACTTCATTCCAAGGGTTGATGGTAATAACCGCGATCCTTAATCTGCTTACTAAAAAAGACCTAAAATCATTACAGGATCGATGCGGCCTAAATCAGGGAAATCTTCTCTTATTTCAATAAAAATCAGAAGAGGAAATTAACTATCAAAACTCTGGCAGGTTTTTCCAAAAAGCCACTTAAATTCCAATAAAAAATCGCTTGACTTTACAAATTCCACGCATTAAATTGATTCTTTAAACAAAATAAAAATTTGATTTTACCTTACACCATAAAGCCACAAAAAGTCACAGAATTGAACCGATCTACAAAGGTATAGAGGCATTACTTCCTACAGAGGAGGCTCTTCATTTTGTAGAAGCAAAATTACGAAGGCAATCTAATGAGACTCTTTGAAAGGAATGCAACTCGAAAAGGGTTTACCAACACCACCAATTTTTCATCGAAATGGCTCATGGCGGCCAAAATTGTAATAATCCTTCTTATTTTAACCATAACACCCTCTTGTTCTCTCGACTCTGCCTCAAGCCAACTATCACCCAAAGGTCCACTAGCCACCGTCTCACCCGCAAACGTTGAAGACCTTTTTATCGTGGATTGTCTTTTACCGGGCAAGATAAGGCGTCTGGGCACCAGGGTGATCTATGTTACACCGCGCCGTCCTGTTAAAACGACTGCTTTGGATTGTGGAATCCGCGGCGGCGAGTATACGGCCTACGACCGGAGCGACTACAAGGCCGCGCGCCGTGTCTGGCAGTCAGCGGCCGAGAGCGGAGACAAGGAGGCGCAGAACTATCTTGGCGAGATATATGAGAGGGGCCTTGGCACTGAGCCTGACTATGAGAAAGCCGCCAAGTGGTACAGACGCGCCGCCGACCAGGGCCATGCCCCTGCACAGATAAACCTGGGCAAGCTTTACGAGCTCGGACTTGGCGTACCTGTTGATAAGATGAAGGCTCTTTACTGGTACCGCAAGGTATACGGCCTTTCCGATTTGCAGATTTCCAATGACCCTCACCCACCCAAAGAGGTACAAGAGAGCATCTTGCCGGACTTGAAGAAATTGAACTTCGGCAGATACCATGCTCTGATTATCGGCAATAATAATTATAAGGTTCTTGATAAGTTAGAGACGGCACAGGCGGACGCCGAGGCGGTCGCAGAGGTACTAAGGACCAAGTACGGCTTCAATGTTATCCCCCTTTACAATGCAAGTGAAAAAGATATCCTGGCTGAACTTATTCACCTCCAGAAGACCCTGACCGAGGAAGACAATCTGCTCATCTATTATGCGGGCCATGGTGACTATGTTGAAACCAAGACCATCAAACAGGGGTACTGGCTGCCCGTAGGCGCTACTCGTACCAACAGGTCGGGCTGGCTCCCTGACCGGGAGGTTATGATACATCTGAGCCAAATACTGGCCCGCCATATTATGGTGGTTGCCGACTCGTGCTATTCCGGCGCACTGCCTGGCTCAATGCTAACGAACCTGGGCCCTGTCCATACAAAAGAGGACTTGATCAAGTTTTATTATCAGATAAACAGAAATCGTTCGAGGACCGCATTGACCTCAGGAGGCCTGAAACCAGTACTGGATGAGGGAAGCGACGGCCATTCGGTTTTTGCAAACGCCTTTTTAAAAGCACTTAGGTTGAATGACGGTGTTATGGACGGAAGATATCTGTATGCCATGGTTTCCGTGAAGGTTGCGGCGGCGGCTTACGACAAGCAGTTCGAGCAAGTGCCCAAATATGGTCCTGTTGATTTGGGAGGTCACGGCGGGGGCGAATTTATATTTGTTCCAAAGGATTGGAAGTAGTCTTTTTTTAATCTGAAGATTAAGGAGTGGAATCATGGAGGTTAAGGGAGGTTTTTCCGTCTCGGGTTCGTCTTTAGACCCTGAGCGCTTCGCAGGCGCGCCGGTGCTGGCGGCAATATTGTTTATTATGGTCGTATTTACCCCTACATTCCTCCACGCAGACACAGAGGGAATGCCCGGGCCGGACGATGGGGACGGTGGTAAAAACAAGGTGGGCCTGGTACTGGGGGCGCCATCGTCCGACCCTTCAGGTATTCCTCTCGGCAAGGGGTTTAAAACGATAAGGTTTCATTCTCTGGTTTGGGGTACAGCCAAAGCACCCAAGTCCCTTTCACTTGACGAGGCGGATGTAAAAGGCAAGGTCATTGAAAAGGGCAAAAATGTTGCCACCCTTCTGGACGACGGAAAGGGCGAAGACAAACATGCGGGCGACTATGTTTATACGGGAGCTTATAAAATAAAGATTGATGTCGAGGATGAAAGGTATTTCAGGGTCAGCGCCGTATATATGGACAAAACCGTGATATCGGGTGTTTCCACCCTTGGGATAACGAGTTTCCCTCTTGATGCAAGGCCGTCAAACCCTAAAATGCTGGATAAAGACCCCGACGGAGGCGGCCTAAGGCTTTTTGCCAATGAGGTGCTTTTGGTTTTGAATCCCGGGCTTTCTTCTTACCCCGGCCGCATCAAGAAGATAGCCGCCTCGGTTGGCGGCGAAGTGAAAGGCGTCATACCTTCTATAAGGGTGTACCTTGTGGAAATACCTGATAACACAACAGCAAAGGGAGTTAAAGAGGCAATAAAGACCCTTCAGAAGGGCTTTGGTAAAGAACTGAGGCGGGCTATCCCCAACCACGAAGTGGTGAGCCAGGGGTCACATACGCCACAGGATCCAGCCGCTATATGCAGCAACACAATAAACAACGCTAATGCAGGTACTGAAAGCTGCCAATGGTATATACAATATAATACCACCGCCACAGAGGTTGTTGACCCTGTTGGTATCACTAAAGCCTGGGACATTGCAGGCGGCGGAAGCTCAACCCATAAGGTTGCGACTATAGATCCTAGCGGCATAATGGGAACGCATACTGACCTTTCCAACCAGTGTATACATGGAGGCGCGTCACCGGGTGTTGACGCTTGTGACCAGACTAATGCTGCTTATAACCATGGAACATGGGTGGCAGGGGTGCTTGCGGCAAAGAGTGATGACACCGACATTGCGGGTGTTGCATGGGATACTAAATTGGTGTCATATCAATCCGACTCAACATACACTATCAGCAATGCTATTAATGATATCAGAACAGCTGGTACAGTTAAGATTGTGAATTTAAGTTTTAATGCAGGTGGTCTTGAAACGGCCATAGCGGATGCTGCAAGTAATGGAATACTTTTCATAGCTAGTGCCGGGACAATAGATAAGGTAGATAATAATACTTGTAGTGACGATGTTTTCGAGCCGGCAAGTTTAAGTACAGTACCAGACAACATTATAGCCGTTGGTGCTACAGATATCGACAACAGTTTAGCTGACTACACAAAGAGTGTGTACAATCCTTTCACTTTTCTGTATGAAGATGTATCAGAGTGTAGTAATAGGGCTGGCTTTGTTGATGTTTATGCTCCCGGCGAGGACATTTATACGACCACCATGAGTGGCACTCCCCCTTACACTCATGCAAGCGGAACAAGCCTTGCCGTCCCCATCGTCTCCGGGGCGGCGGCAATACTTTGGAATACGTATCCGGCCTGGGCCGCAACGGGTATTCACGACAGGATTGTTGAGCGTGCCAAGACACTTTGTAAGTCAGGTGCGACGACCCCCTGCACTGAAACTGATCCCGATAAGATTGTTACCACAACGGACTCAAGGCTACATAACAAACGCCTTCTCGATATCGTTGCCGCGCTGGGACCTCCGACACTAACACCTAATAGTCAAAACATTACCCTCACAAACAATTGCGGCGTTTATGATTCCAAAGACGTAGTCGCGGTCGTGAGAGCCAATGACATTGACAACACACTCCCCCGAATCCCCGACACGTATGTTGAGTCGTTAAGCTACTCATTCGTCAGCGCCACAGGCGCCTCAGTGCAGACAAGCGGACCGTTCAGCATCGATAGTAGTACGGGCGTAATAACCGTCGCTGATACCCTTGCTTGTCCTTTCACCGGCACAACCTTACCAATAAGAGTGACAGACTTTGTTGATCTTTCAGACACAGGGGAACTTGCAATAAATGTTATTGACCAGGAAAGCTTATGCTGGCCGCCGCACCGGGGCGTCCCGGGTGCCGGTACCTGGAATGTTCCTCCTACCATAGACGGCGATGTGCAAGATGACGTGGGCTGGACCGGCGCCCACAGGCTCACATACGGAAACGGAGGTACGGAGAACCTCGCCTTCCAGGGCTTGAAACAAAAAGACAATAAATACCTCTATATGTCCTTTGAGGTAAGGAACGACGATAGCTTCGACGTAAACGACCAGATAGTCCTATACTTCAGAAGAAGCACGGGTACGGCCGACGATGGACGGCGAATACTTATTTCCCCGAATTGTAACGTTACGCCCTGCGCCCCTACCACAACGCTATCACGATATGATTACACTAACGGCGCCTGGACAGGTGCCGGAACTCCTTCAAACCTGGATGTAGTGGCAAAGTCCAATCCTGATGGCAGTTCCAATCAGTGGAATATAGAGGTAAAGGTACCGACAGCCGGTGGCGTCGGCGCCGATGGCGGCGGCGCAGGATGGGTTGATTTAGGCCAGGATTTCCTCTTCTATTTTAATGTTATACGAATTAAGAGCACAGGCCCGGAAGATACGGCAGTTGAGTTCCGTTGGCCCAGAAACTCAACAGAGATTACCGGCACAATGGAGGACTATGTTTTCGGGCCTCGCGACCTGGGGCTTGCAACCACGAGCAACACAGCCACATGCAACGGGCTCTGGCTTGCGTGGAACGACATTGGAACCCTAAACGACCCGCGAAGCAAGATAAACACAATCAGTGGCAATAAGTTTTTCGCCACAGTGCACAATGATACCGAGGTCGGAGGTGTGAACCAGGCCATTCCCAATGTGAGTGTACGATTCCGGATTGCCGATTGGGGGCTTCCCAGCCAGTGGAATGATATTAGGGCAGATACTCCGCCTTCGGGTTGTGTATACGACGCCAACGATAGTAATTATAATCCCACATGCCTTCAAGATCTTCAGGCAGGAAGTATAACAGAATTTAACCTGGATTGGACGTTGACTGCGGGTGAAAGGAGTGACTATATAACTAAAGATCACCAATGTATTCTGGTAGAGATTGACTCTCTGTCAAATGCCAATATCATAACCAAGAGCGTGTACCGTAACATGGACTTCGTGGATGGATCGGAGTTTAAGAGGGAGGCAACCATAAGCGCAAAATCCTACGGCCCGCCTCCCGACGGCAAGACCGAACATATCTTTGACCTTCACGTGACAACGCGCGAACTGCCGGTTGAGATGGATGAAAAGCGGGCGGCCCGTGAGAGAGAGGACGAGGTGGAATCCAGATTCATGTGGGAGTTGAACGGGTACCGCCACACAGGCAGGTTTATTGTAATTAATAATAAAAAGTACGCTATCACAGACCCGGTAGGCTCCTTCGGTTACATCGTAAGCCACAAAGGCAGCGCCGTCCAGGATTGGCAGCAGGTACTGCTTGGCGCGGAGAAGGTGGGTAAGAACCTCTACCGGCTTTCGATTAAGCCTGGAGAGGTCGCAAAGGTTACCACAAAAATAGTGCCCGAAGAGCAGGACAAATGGTGGTGGCTGTGGATTCTGATAATCATCTTGATTTTACTTGTGATTATGTTCGTGATACACGCCGTCAAATCAAATCAAAAGGGGGGGCAATGAAAATGAAGAGGAAACATGTTCATGACAACAGTGGGGCCGTCGCCGACCCTGCAGGCTCGTATCATATGCCGAAGGGAATAAGACGTCTTGCGGCAATTATATTTCTCTCGGCACTTATCGGGGGATCTACCCTCTTCCCCACCTCTGTATTTTCCAAGACCCTTGATGAGGCGGTGGATGAGCAGTTGGCTGCCTCCGGCACCAAGGCATGTAACATACTTCTTGATGGAGGAAGCTCGTCAGTGCTTACCGGTTCTTTAAAAAGTATTTGCGATAGAACCATACTCGCTAGTAGCTTTCCTTTTTCAAATACCTCCGGCGGCGGGGCCGGAACCCCTACTACCTTGCCCGGTATAGTCAAGGAGCGCATGGAGGGGGAAGAAGACGATGATGAAGACAGCGGTGTTATGGAACTCGGAGGGGGGCTCAGCTTTTTCTTCTCGGCCGAGTACGAAGAGATAGACCGTGAAGCGACTACATTCGAGGCCGGGTACGACTCCAACATTACACGTTTTACTCTGGGTGTGGACTACAGGGTCTCAAACCGTTTTGTTGCCGGCATGGCCCTTGACGCCTCCCGCCATAAAGGAGACTTTCTCGGTGTAGGTAATTTCAAAAACGAATCAAAGGGTGTAATCCTTTTTAGTGACTTTCTTCCTACCGACAGGAGCTTCCTGCAGGCATACGGAGGGTACGCCTTAATGTCGAACGAGCGTGAACGCCTGGCTGTTTTTAGAGAGGTTTACATCTCTGCGCCACCCTTTACTGCAACCGGTACCCCCGAGGCAAACTTTGACGCAGACCAGTACAGCGTGGGACTGCTGGCCGGGTACGACCTCCCACTAGGCGCCCTTACCATAGGCCCTCGCGCAGGGATCGACTGGTCGCGCATAGAATACGACACCTACAGCGAGACCAACGGCGAGGGCCTCTCGGGCCTCGAACTCACCTTCCACGACGACGAGGAGAAATCGCTCCTGACCACCCTCGGCCTCACGGCCTCTATAACTGGTAGCACCAACTTTGGCGTCGTGGTGGCGCAGCAGAGTATCTACTGGAAGCATCAGTTTAACCAGGACCAGCGCGACGTCGAGGTGAGCTTCGTTGGTGACACCCGTGCGAAGCGATTTACCTACAAGACCGAAGCGCCGGACCAAAGCTTCTTTGAGTTTAATGCCGGCTTTTCGGTTATTCTTCCTAAGGGCATACAGGCCTTCGTTAACTTTCGGACGCTATTTGGCCACGAATTTCTTAAAAGTCATGCCGGAACGATTGGCCTACGGTATGAAAAGTGACCCGCAGCAGTAGTGGCCAACCCCGCATTAACCCGTGCGCTGGGTTTTCCGGGTTTAATAGGGGTATTTTTATAATGTGACCATCAGAACTGCTTATATTTAAAATCAACATTATTCTAAGCACTCTCAGGAAGAGACAGTTTTTTAAATACTATTACACTGAAAAACTTGTTTTTTTGGCAAGTTTTTTCTGTTAGTTCACTGGAGCGGTAGCTCCTTTTGGTTGTGGCCCCCCGGCCGCTTTATGAATTGTCATTAGACATATTTTATTGAATCAAATAAGGATGCCGACTTGAAAGGCTCATTTGTTACAACCGCCATTATCTTCATTTTATCGCTTGCAATATGGGTATTTTTCTATATCTGGTCCCAGCGCCTGGACAAGTCGGAGACGACTGTTGTTGTGGGTTTCTGTATAGTGGTCGTGCTTTCGGGGAAGTGGCTCCTGGCTCGTATCAGCAAAAAGGGGGAAAAAGATGCGCATAAAAATTAGACTCTATCTGATTTGTTGTGTCTCGGCAATGGTGATTTGTATCTATTGTTATTCGGACACCCTTTATGCCGGACAGAGGCAGTCATCTTCATCACTTAATGCTGTATGCAACCCCGATAAACCAATGCCTTTTACCGGTGAAACAATAAGGGTAAGGGCCTGGGTGACTTCGTCGACAAACCAGTCCCTGCAATACGCCTGGTCGGTGACAGATGGGACCATTGAAAACAAGGGCTCCGAAGCTATCTGGAACTTTGCCGGTGTATGGCCGGGAACATATAAGGCTACCGTGCAGGTTCGCGATCCCATTGGCGAAGTTATAGAGTGCTCGATACAGGTCATCGTGCGTAATTCCTTGCGAATCCGTGACCCTAAAAGGCTTAAAACCGGTCGAGCTTTTCTCTTATCGGGCCAACCTGAGGAGAAAGGTTATGGTTTATACAGTTATCTCCTTTTGGATTCCCGGCCGGGCAAAGAAACACGCAAGCGGTACCTTAAAGCCATTATGGAGTATTTAAGATTTACCGATGTTTCACTGTTTGAGAAGGCCGGTATTGATCCTGACAAATTAAATATCACCTATCTGCCCGTTGACACTCTTCCGGGGAAAGATATTTTAACCACATTGTCAAAGAAAGATCTAAAGGAGAAAGACCTGGCCCCGATTGCCGAATGGGTGTTGAAACATTACGACTATATCCGGGCTGGAATACTTCTTGGTAATATTCCTGGAAATCACAGAAAGGGGCCTTATATTGTTTCCTTCCGGAAGGCTTATGACTGGAAAGGTGATGTTGCCCCACCCTATCTTTATCAAGACCAGTCATGGGTCCCACCGGATCTCGTTTCTGAGTGGATGAATGTTTTTTTGAATCAGGCGGCCCAGGAGCGTTTCTGGGACGAAAGTACTGGAGAGCAGTTAGTACTGCATCTACGAACAATCATTGGAGTTGTAGCTGCTGGTGTGCCGGATGTTAAAAATTCACTCAGTGGATGGATTAAGTGGATTCGCGATTCAGCCTAAGGCAACAATGGCTTTTTTTGCCATTGAGGCAGCCAACTGGATCTCAATGACAATTAAGTCACTTTATCGGTTTATTTATAGAGCCACGAATTAATAAAAAAGAAAAAAGGGAACAGATTTATTTTATCCCTTTCGTTGGCCGCCCCCTTCCTCTAAATTCAATAGGTCTCCCTTTCCTTTTAGAAGCTTCCTTTTAAAATCTATTACTACCTGTTAATTGGCCCCTTTGAAATGCTTGACGTATAAACTCCCATTCATCCTTAGAAACTGATTCCTTTGCAACAGGGTAGAACCTCTTTGGATTACGGACTCAGGAAAGAAGACTTTCAATGACCCTCGCGCATTCTATTGCTCCATTTGAGGAATAGTTTTTCCTGTATTTCAAACCCTTTATTGATGATAAAGCTCCCATCCAATTTCCGGTATCAAAATCCTCTCTTTTGATTAACAGGGCGCCTCTTGAATTTTCAAACTCTTGAACAAAAGCAAAGTATTCAGCAAAGTCCTCCCTCGGCGGATAAATGATGGGAATGTTGTTCACCATTGCCTCCGAAACCATTCCATATCCGGGTTTAATAAGAGCGCAATCTGAAGAGGCCATTATGTCCTGATGAGCATAAATGTCGCTTTCAAGGCAGATAAAGTTGTCAGGCGGGGAATCCAATGGATAAAAGGAAATGAAAGTATGGCCTTCAATTTTCCCAACCAACCCTGATGGAATATTTCCAGCTCCATGATTTCCCGCATAGAAAAAAACAAGTTTGTTTTCCTCGGGAATTTTGAAATCCCGGTTGAGCCTTTCTCTAATATTTGCGCCTTTCCTCGCAATAAAACTAATTTTCTTCCTGTCTTTCAGTTCCGGCATATCCATTGAAAGAGGGGTAGTTAATGATTTGTCCGCCAACCCATATTGCTCTGCCAATTCTTGAATTATTGGATGCCCTTCATTCTTTAAATAAAAACTATATATTCCCTTCCATGTGAAATTCCCTATAAAAACAGAAGGAAGAGACGTCTTTTTTGCGATAAGGAATGGAAAGGAGGGGATGTCGGATATTATTGCTTCAATATTTTTTTCCTGAATAAAAGACCGTTCAGACTCCATTGACAATTTATTAATTTCGGATTGCTTTAGGTAAGCGTCCATTGTGCCATCAATATCTACGTCAAAATTATTTCTTTGCAGACACCCTGTATCAGGGGATGGACCAATGATCAACGGCTCAGAGCCAATAATTTGCTTTAAAAGCCATTTGGGCGCCAGGGTTTTTATATAAACAGTATTATTTTTTACTAATTCGTGAATAACTTTCCCAGCTCTGGACGCATGTCCATATCCATGGGAAGAAATATAGTAGAGGATGGCGTGATGTTTCATTATTTTAGCCCTATGTGTCCTATATCTTACGACTTGGCGAACATGATATAATTAAAAGTAGATTTTCTTATTCTTTAAATCCTTCGAAATCTGACTTCTTTTATTAAATTACTTTTTTAAGCCCTGACCCATACAAGAGCCGAGGTTAGCTAGTGGGACATCAGTTAGCAGCTCAATTATAGTTGAAGGGACGCTCAAAAAGCTGCCGGTTCCACCAAATCTCGCGGGTTAAAATAATTTTTGCGGCTGCAAATCAATGGCCAGTTTTTTTTCCGAAATCAGATTCTCATCATTTTAATATGAGAAATATAGCTCTCAGAAACAATGCTCATATCGCTGTAATAGGCGCTGGACCAGCCGGTTCCTTTTTTGCGATAACAGCCCTAAAAGAAGCTGCAAAACTAAACAAAAAGGTGAATATTACCCTTTTTGATAGGAGAAGATTCTCTTCCAAAGGTCCCAGGGGCTGTAATATGTGCGCCGGGATTATTCAGAGTGAAATGGTTAAGCAACTAAACGAGTTAGATTTGCCAATTCCTTCTAAAGTAAAGCAAGGAGAAATCAAGGGATATGCCTTTTGTATTGAAAACTTATGCGCTTCTATTATCAAAGAAAATCCTTTTCCTATTGCAACAGTGTTCAGGGGCGGCGGACCAACTCAATCCGCTCTCCTTAATGGAAAAATTAGTTTTGATCATTTCCTCTTAGAAAAAGCAGTGAGTAAAGGGGCAAGGTTTGAAAATGAGCAAGTTAAAGTGATAAAAATTCCCTCAAAAGCCGATGAACCTTTTAGAATCATATTTGGAAATGAAAGTAAAGTCCTTTCGGCCGACCTTTTGATAGGGGCCTTTGGAGTAAACAGCAGATCTTCCATCGCTCAATTAATTCCTGAATACCAACCACCTGAGAATTGGCATGCCTATCAGGCAGAAATATTTTTAGGGCAAGAATATATCCAAAAAAAGTTCAGAAATATGGTGCATATCTGCTTTATTAAGCCGAGAGGAATTAAATATCTAGCGGCAATTCCAAAAGGCGATTATCTGACAATCACAGCGATAGGGAAAAATGTAAATCTCAACGAACTTCATCAGGCGATTAACCATTCTGAAATCAGGCAATATCTCCCTGATCAGTGGCGGATCAAATGTTATTGTCATCCATGGCTACCGGTGACTCCAGCCTTTAAACCCTATGGGAATCGTTTGATAATCATCGGTGATGCCTCTTATTCTCGGTTTTTAAAAAATGGCATTCATTCAGCTTATATCACAGCTCATTATGCGGCTAAGGCAGCATTGAACAAAGGAATCTCTAACGATGCATTAAAAAAATATTATGACCGGCCCTGCCGAAAAAAATTTGTTCTTGACAACCTTTGCGGAAGATTTCTCCTCCATGTTCTTGACTTTATTTTGACAAGAAAAATACTCTCGCAGTCATATTTGAAATTAGTAACAAAAGAAAACCAAGGGCTGGCAAATTCTCATCGGAAATCTCGCTCCTACCTACAGAGACAAAACTTATCGGATCTTCTCTGGAACCTTTATACCGGCAATGTGCCCTATAAGCATGTTCTTACAAAAACCCTGAGTCCCGTTTTGTTATTAAAACTTGGCATGGAGTTTATAAAAACTTCCCTGGAAGAGCGGCGCCATGCAACTTAGGAATTGGCTGAATAGTTACTAAAGAAATAAAGTTTAAAAACCAAACTAGGGGGTCCTGGCAAGACGAAATCCCAGGCTACCGTCCCGATATTCCGGTCGGGCGTAGCTACGGTAACTTGTGCGAAGCAGGTGTGGGTCATTGCTCCAGCTACCACCCCGATAGACCCTGTAGATTCCCTCTGACGGTCCCTCTGGATTACGCTTAGGCTTTTGAGAGGTTTTACTGTAATAGTCCTCGCCATACCAATCAAGCACCCATTCCCAAACATTTCCGGACATATCATAAAGCCCCAGTCCATTCGGTTTTTTTTGCCCAACAGGATTAATAGTCATTTTCTCAGGGCCATAATTGTTGCCTTTATACCAAGCATAATCCTCAAATTCTGAGCTGCTGCTTGTGCCCGCCCATTTTTCTTTTATGCCGCCGCTTTTTGCCGCATATTCCCACTCTGCCTCTGTGGGAAGCCTGTATTTCAATCCGTTTTTTTTATTTAATTTATTGATAAAAATATGGGCGGTTTCCCATGTCACTAGGTCAATGGGGCAGTTCTTTCCACAAAATTTAAAAGCCGAGGGGATACTGCCCATAATTTTTTTCCATTCGCCCTGGGTTACCTCATGTTTTCCAAGATAAAAATCGTCCACACATACCTTATGAACAGGCCTTTCATCGGAACCACCGTCTCCGAAGGTGTCTCCCATATCAAAGCAACCCCCTTTAATGAAGACCATCTCGAAAGGAGTTATCTTTATTTCAGGTTTCTTTTTGGGCGGACCGAAATTCTTGTCAATCTCAAAAGCGGATGCGGTGGCTATAAAAATAAAAGAAAGGATTCCAAAAAAAATATATCTAACTAAATAAATGAATTTCATAATTAATACCTGAATCTTAAACACAAAAGTTTGCTGGAGCTGCAAGGCTTCAAGCGTCCTGACGTAGCGCCTTACTTCAAGCGCTTGATAACGCAGCAGGTCCTGCGAAATCTTGCGCCTTTCAGATGATGGATTTTTTAAAATTTAAAATCATATGCGGAAGTAGTTATAATAGCTGCCCAAACAGTATAATTTTCATTTTTAAAAATCCATAGGGTTATTTTAATTAAGCCTCTTTAATGGCAGATATAAGTTCAAGAACCATTTTTTTCCCATCGCCAAAGAGCATTAAAGTATTATCAGCGGCAAAAAGCGGGTTTGGGATGCCGGCAAATCCCGGACTTAAACTCCTTTTAATGACTATCACCGTCCGGGCCTTATCCACATCCAATATCGGCATGCCGGCGATGGGGCTCGTGGGATCTGTTCTAGCAAGAGGGTTGACAACATCGTTTGCGCCTAAAACAATAGCCACATCGGTCTGCTGAAAGGTTGGGTTCACCGCATCCATTTCTTTCAGTTTATCATAAGAGATGTCCGCTTCCGCGAGGAGGACATTCATATGACCTGGCATTCGGCCTGCAACGGGATGTATCGCAAACTCCACATTGCATCCTTTGGATTCAAGCAAATTGGACAAATCTCTCACCGCATGTTGGGCCTGGGCAACCGCCATTCCATAACCCGGCACGACCACAACACGCTTTGCGTTATCAAAGAGCATGGCCACTTCTTCAGAAGTGGTGGATTTCACTTTGCCGGCATAAACTTCGTCGGAAGACATCTGTTCCCCGGAAGGCTCCATAGAGCCAAACAAAACATTGACCAGCGATCTGTTCATGGCTTTGCACATTATGTTTGTCAGAATTATCCCAGACGCGCCCACAAGAGAGCCGGCAATAATTAAAATATTGTTGTTAAGCACAAAACCGGTCGCAGCTGCGGCAAGACCTGAGTAGGAGTTTAATAGGGCAATCACCACAGGCATGTCCGCGCCGCCTATAGGTATTACCAGCAGAACTCCCAGAAGGGATGACACTATCACTAAAGCAAGATAATTTTGGATATTCAGGGGATTCATAACCACTAATATCCCCATGGTCAGAGAAACTAAAGCCACAAAGGCGCTGAAAAACTGCTGCCCCTTAACCCTCACATCCTTTACAAAGGAAATCTCCTGCAGCTTGGCGAATGCCACCAGACTCCCCCAGAAGGTTACTGTGCCAATTATTCCTGATACCACGGTTGCTATAATCAATTGAATGTGGGGATGATCTGTTTTTATGCCTGCTTCGATAAGGGCCGCCCCCGCTACAAGAGTGGATGCTCCTCCTCCAAAACCATTAAAAAGAGCGACCAACTGAGGCATGGCAGTCATTTGAATTTTAATCGCTAAAACCGCCCCAATGGCCGACCCGATTATTAAGCCGGCTAGAATGATTTCAAAACTGATTATATTTTTATCAAAAAGAGTAACCGCAACGGCAATTAGCATCGCAACCGACGCCGTAATATTTCCCCTCACGGCCGTGCGAGGATGGGTAAGGCCTTTCAGCCCTATAATAAAAAGAGCGGACGCCAGCAAGTAAAGCAGGTTAATGATGACCGTTTGATTCATACTCTCTTTAGTCCTTTCTCTTAAACATCGCAAGCATGCGGTGAGTTACAAGAAAACCTCCCACTACATTAAGGGTTGCTAAAACCACAGCCGTAAATCCTAATATGGTAGTAAGCGAAGTATATTGAGACCCAGCGGAAATTAGCGCGCCAACGAGAGTGATTCCGGATATCGCATTGGCTCCAGACATCAGCGGAGTGTGCAGTGTTGGAGGAACCTTAGTGATGATTTCAAATCCAATAAATATGGCTAAAACAAAAATAGTCAATGCGGTCATAAATATTTCCACTGAGATATCCCTCCTTTTTTTTATTTATTGTCTAATTATTTGGCGGAAACCAGTTTTTTAATTAGGGGGTGCACTATTTCCCCCCCTTGAATAACCAAGGTATTCTTAAAAATTTCATCATCTGCTCCATCAATAAGCTTCCCATCTTTTATAATATGAAGCAAAAAGGAGGAAATATTTTTTGAATACATTTGACTGGCATGATTCGGAACAGATGAAGCTATATTCGTTGGGCCCATAATAGTGACCCCTTCTTTGACCACTGATTTCCCTGCCTCGGTAAGCTCGCAATTCCCCCCACGCTCGGCGGCGATATCAACGATAACGGACCCATTAAGCATGCCCTTTACCATCTGGGAGGTAATTAATATGGGGGCTTTTTTCCCGGGGATCACGGCAGTGGTTATAACAACATCGCTTTCTGAAACAACGCAAGCCATCAACTCGCGCTGTTTTTTATAAAAGGATTCATCCATTTCTTTGGCATATCCTCCACTATCGGATGTATCCTTCGCCTCCACAGGCAACTCAACAAAGGTTGCGCCCAGACTCTCTATTTGTTCTTTGACTTCAGGCCGTAGATCGTAGGCTTTTACCACAGCGCCCAGTCTCTTTGCTGTGGCAATCGCCTGAAGTCCCGCCACTCCGGCTCCAACAACTAAAACACGAGCCGGGGCAACAGTTCCGGCGGCGGTCATTAGCATTGGGAAAATCTTGGGAAGCGCCTGCGCCGCAAGAAGGGTCGCTTTATACCCAACTATTGTCGCCATGGAAGAGAGCGCGTCCATACTCTGGGCGCGGGTGATTCTAGGCATAAGTTCCATAGCAAAAGCGGTAATTTTTCTGGATGCGAGTTTTTCCAAAGCGCCAAATGCGGAGAGAGGATCAAAAAAACCAATTACAGCCAAATCCGGTTTCATCAAATTAAGATCGGCGGGGTCATTTTTTGCGTCAACGCTAAAACCACAAACTTTTACAATGAGATTCGCGCTGGAAAAAAGTTCTTTTCTACTCCGCAAAACCTTCGCGCCCTTATCATTGTAAGCAGAATCGCTAAAACCGGCCCGATCCCCCGCCCCGGATTCCACCAAAACCTCCATTCCCGCTTTTGCGAGGTTGGGAACCATTTGAGGAATTAAAGCCACGCGGTTTTCATCGGCAGTTATTTCTTTAGGGACACCAATAATCATAAAGCGGCCAAGGGGTCGCAACCAAATAGGGCTGCCGCCCTGGAGAACAAAAGAAAAAACTTGTTCAAAAAACAAGTTTTTACAGAATAATAGTATAAAGCTCTTATCCTAATTTCAATATTATTGTTATTCCAAATAACAACCTGTGGGATTTTTCCAAAAATCTTAACGGGAAGACATCATATAAAAACGACTGATTTTTAATTTGATACTATCTTGTATAGGACGCAAAAACAATTAGAAAGATTCAAATCTTGTTCTCCACTTTTTTCGCTTCACCAGTTAAGTCTTTAGGATTAGGATATTTCTATTTTGATTATTTATTCTATAGATTTGCTTTTTGTAACATTAAAGTAAAGTTAGAGCCATTTTCATTTCCAGTAGTTTTTGAAAAAAAGGTTTAACCCTTGATCTTTTTCTAAGTTAACTAAATAATAAAATCATGCGCCAAGTTTGTTGAACTAAACCGGATATTTTGTATCAACGCGGTAACCAACTGTAATAGTAAAGTCCAAGAAATAGTTATCATATCTCAGCTTCCGGACTTTGCTTGATTTTTAAAATGGCTTTTTACAGTAAACCCAGTTAGAGATGGGGAACCACCCAAGATAGTTTCAAAAGTAGATACATTTTTTTACGAGTCGTTTCCGTAATCTCTAACGAGGTTAATAATTTTCGAAATGGATAAAATCGTTTTATTCGATGGTATTTGCAATTTGTGTCATGGTTTTGTTCAATTTTTAATTCGAAGAGATCCGGGGGGGAAAATTAACTATATCTTCCTTCAATCAGATGTTGGCAAAAAATATCTACAAAAATTTCACCTTTCCAAAAATGAATTATTTTTCATCCTGTTTATCGATCAAAACAAATGTTATATAAAATCATCGGCTATTTTGAGAATTATTAAACAGCTCCATGGCTTTTATCCCCTTTTATATGTGTTTATTTTAGTTCCGCCTATTATCCGCGATTTTTTTTATGATGTAATTGCCAAAAATCGCTACCAATGGTTTGGACAGAAAGAAATGTGTCGCACGCCCACCAAAAACATCAAAAGCCGATTTCTCTAAAAGCAAAACGGAATTTTGGGTAGAAGAAATCGCCGATATTTTTATTCTTTCAGAATAAATGGCTATTTCTTAAGCAAAAACCGGAGAGTTTCTTCCAGATTGGAATGTTGAAAGGCAAAACCGGAATTATTCAATTGACGGGGTTCCACTCGCGTACTCGCTAGCAGTAGTTCATCAGCCATTTCCCCAAAGAGCAAACGCGCCGCGAAAGCGGGCATAGGAAATATAGTTGGCTTCGATAACACCTTGCCCAATATTTTTGTAAATTCGAGATTGGTAACAGGTTCCGGAGCAACCACGTTTATTGGACCATGCAGCGCTTTATTTTCCAAAACATGCAGAATGGCCCTCACAACATCGTTTATTGCAACCCAGCTCATATACTGTCTGCCTGTTCCAATTTTGCCTCCTAATCCAAAACTAAAGGGAGGAAGCATTTTTGACAATGCTCCTCCTTTATCGCTGAGGATAACTCCAAATCTGAGATGCGCCACTCTTGCCCCAGCATTGCCAATAGATTTAGACGCTGATTCCCAGGCTCTGCAAGTTTCCGATAAAAAACCAGAGCCCGAAGGGCTCTGTTCATTCATTAGGTTATTCCCGTTATTCCCATAAAACCCGATGGCAGAGGCTGATATAAAAACCTTTGGTTTGCGTTTCAGACTGGACAGAGCTAAGGCAAGCAGCCCTGTTCCCTTTACGCGGCTGTCGCGAATGAGGGTTTTTTTTTCTTCCGTCCACCTTCCTGTCGCAATATTTTCGCCTGCAAGGTGAACTATGCCGTCCAGATTTTCAAGTTTATTTTGCTCAATGGAGCCTTTCCGTGGATTCCAGTTAATTTCTTCGTTAGGGGCTTTTACTTGAGAGCGTATCAGGCGAACAACCTTATGGCCTGAGTTTGTAAGAGAGGGCACAAGCTGCGAACCAACAAGCCCATGGGATCCTGTAACAAGAATTTTCATTAATGATCTTTCTCCGGGGAGAAACCCCGGCGTAAAGTATTTTCTGTGATCGTCCGGGGCTCCATAAATTGAAGAAGATAATCCGGACCGCCCGCTTTGCTTCCAATGCCGCTCATTTTGAATCCCCCAAAGGGTTGTCTCCCAACAACAGCGCCGGATATTTTTCGGTTTAAGTAAAGGTTTCCCACCCTAAATTCTCGTTTGGCAAGTTCCATATTAACGGGGCTTCGCGTGTAAACGCCTCCTGTCAAAGCATAGCATGTCGCATTGGCTATAGCCAGGGCGTCCTTGAAGTTTGCAGCCTGCATAACGGCCAGCACAGGGCCAAAAATCTCTTTTTGCGCCAGGGCGCTGTCCGGTGGAACATCGGTAAAAATTGTGGGGCCAACGAAAAAACCGCTATCCAGGGAGGAAACATCCCCCTCATACGCCACTTTTGCAATCTCTTTTCCATCTTCTATGGCTTTTTTAATTTTGTCCCTGGCCTGAGTGTCAATTACGGGTCCCATTAAATTGCCCGGAGATTCCGGCATGCCTATTCGCAAACTACGCGCGGCTTCAACCAGACGTCGCACCAGTATTTTATATGCTTGTCCAACAACAATAACCCTTGAAGCGGCGCTGCATTTTTGCCCTTGATAACCAAAGGCGGAGGATAGGATCCCAAGAACCGCATCATCCAGGTCGGCATCGGCGTCCACAATAATGGCATTTTTCCCGCCCATTTCAGCAATCACACGCTTTAAATGAAACTGGCCCTTTTTGACTTTAGCAGCCTGTTTAAAAATTCTGCATCCTATTTCTTGAGAACCTGTAAAGGCAATAAAGTTTACCTTAGGATGGGACACAAGGTAGTTCCCTATTTGGCTTCCCCTTCCTGGAAGAAAATTTACCACGCCATCGGGAAGTTTTACTTCGCAAAGGATTTCCATTAATTTAGCCGCAATCACAGGTGTTAAAGAGGAAGGTTTTAAAATGATGGTGTTCCCCGTTACAATAGAAGCTGAAAGCATGCCTGTTAAAATGGCCAGAGGGAAATTCCATGGGGAGATGACGACACCTATTCCACGCGGCTGGTAAAAATATTCGTTTGTTTCTCCGGCTACATCCAGGTTCAATCGCGTGTAAAGACGCAAGGCTTCACGGGAATAATATTCCAGAAAGTCAATGGCTTCTGTTACATCCGCATCCGCCTCGCGCCAGGTCTTTCCCGCTTCATAGATTTGCCACGCCGCAAACTCATCGCGTCTTTTTCGAAGACTCTCCGCTATGCGTAATAGGTAATCAGCCCGTTCTTTAACCGGACAATCCCCCCAGGCAGGCAATGCTGATATCGCGCTTGATATAGCTCGTTCAACCTCTTTTTTATTTGCCGAGGCCGCCTTTCCCACAACTTCATCAGGCCGCGCCGGATTTAAAGATATAATGTGCGTAGTTTTACTCACCTTTTCCCCATTGATTATTAGAGGGTATTCTTTCCCCAGATTCTGTCCGACATATTGAAGGGACGCGGCAAAGGCCTTGCGCTCGATATCATTTGTAAAGCGATGAACAGGTTCGTTGATAAAGGGTGATAGAATTGGCGACTCATAGGAATCTGGACCGGGCGATTCTTCGTGGATCTGGCCCTCAGGTTTAGGGGGAGCCAACAAAATTTCCTCGGGTAAGTCTTCAGCAAAACTCATGCGCAGGAAGGATTGGCTCGCTGTATTTTCCAACAATCGCCTCACCATATAAGCCATGCCCGGGATCAATTCCCCGCAAGGAACATAAATTCGGATTCGTTGATCCATTTGGGCAATAGCTTCTTTCAATGGATCTGCCATGCCATATAGCATCTGTAATTCATACTGACCGGGTTGCAACCCATGGTTTTCAGCCAAAACCATTGTAAGGGCCAGACTGCGTATATTATGCGTGCCAATTGCAATGTCTATAAACGAGTGATTATCCATCATATGCTGGACACAACGCTCAAAACAGAGATCGGTCTCCCATTTTTCAGACCATATAGGCATGGCCCAGCCCTGTTGCTGGGCGATGATTTTTTCATAGTCCCAATAGGCGCCCCGAACCAACCGGATAGAGATTGGAACGCCTCTTCGCTTGCTCCAGTCTATTAAATTTTTCAAATCCTTTTCCGTATTCCGCAAATATGCTTGAAGGGCGACTCCCGCGTCAGCCCAATCTTTAAATTCCGGCTCAATGAGGATATCTTGAAATACCTGAAGGATAAGTCCCTTCATGTCATATTGCTCCATATCCAGGCAGATAAAGGCGTTTTCCTGCCGGGCGGTTTGCAAAATCTGCCGTAATCGACCTTTAATTGTCTTAGCTCTGCCTTCAATATCCACCGGGTCAATCTGCGAACATAAAGAAGAGATTTTAATGGAAAGGTTTAGCCTGGGAAATGTTCGCCCATTGATGGTATCTAAAAGCGGATTTGGCTTCCACTGGTTAACCAGGGGGGACAAACATTTAAGATATTGTATATATTTGGCATGGTATTCTTCCGCTTCAGCTCTGCTAAGGGTGGCCTCCCCCAGCAGGTCCAGGGTAAAACACATATTTTCATGGCGAAGCTGTTTAATAGTTAGAAATGCATCATTTACATTGGCTCCCCCAATGAATCGCTTGGCAAAACTATGCATAGCGGTGCGGACCGCTCCGGCGGCAATGTGAGCGGTCATTTGACTTCGTGAATGCTCAATGGCCCACTTTGCAAATCCTGGTATCGGCAAATCTTCTTTCCCTAAATATTCATAAAGATGTCTTGAAAGATCCTTATCGTTGGTTAGGGAGGGCAAAATATCCACAAATCGCAAGAGTTGAACACGCAATTGCTCGTTTCCCATCAGTTTTTGGAAAAGGATTTCTTCCCAGTGTTCGCGCGCCCAAAAAGCCTGCTTTCTTTCTCGCGCTTTATTTAATAAAAGCGCTCCTATTTTTTGTATGCGATCTTCTATATCTTTTGATAGCGGTTCCATTTTTAGGAATTTTTTCTAAAAAAAATAGCCCATCTCAAAGGGTTATTTGGTCTTTGGAATTTGATTTCACATAATCTATAAATTTATCGCATTGGAATTTCCATTTTTACTTCCAATAAACCGAATTAATAGTAATACCCCCCTTTAATCCCCCTTGCAAGGGGATTAAAGGGGGGTATTAAGTTCTTCTCAATTCCAAAATTTATAAAGCGGCGTGACGCCGCAACCAAAAGGAGCTACCGCTTTGGTGAGCTAACGGAAAAACTTGCTCAAAAAACAAGTTTTTACAGTGTAATAGTGTAAAACTAATTGAAATGGGCATAAGGACAGAGGCATTTAAGTCTTATTAGCTGTCACTTTTTTCAAAGCTTTAATAAAAGCCTGGTTTTCAAAGGGCTGTCCCACAGTCACTCTTAAGCAATTCTTTAAAGGACCTGGAACATTTAAATTTCGTATAAGGATTCCCTCTTCTGTCAATCTCATGTGAATATGGTCGGCGTTTTTTTGCGTTTTGAAAAGAATAAAATTTGCGTGGGAGGGAAAGGGAATAATACCCCCAAGCTTCTCCAAATCCTTTAGTTCTTTCCAAAGAAACTCTCTCCCTTCAATAATCATCTTAATTTGAGACTCAAGTTCGTCGCTTTCTTCTAATAGAACCGTGGCTGCTTTCTGGGAAAGGCTGTTGGAGTTATAAGGGAGACGCACCTTATGAAGTATGTTGACTATTTCTTCATGAGCAATTAAATATCCCACACGAAGTCCAGCCATGCCAATTTTTGAAAGAGTTCTTAATACAATCAAATGATTAAATTCTTCGAGATGGCCCATAAAAGTTTTTCCGCAAAAATCCGCATATGCCTCATCAACCACAACAAGAGATGGGAAAGTTTTTATTATTTCTAAGAGGGTATTTTCAGAAAAGCAATTTCCTGTGGGGTTGTTGGGTGAGCTGAGAAATATAATTTTGGGCTTGAGCTTTTCATAGGCCTTCTTTATTTCTTCTAAATCAATATCCCATTCTGGATTTAAAGGGACCTCTTGAGGAGAGGCTCCTAACGATTTGGCAATAATCCCAAACATAGAAAATGTTGGAACAGGGTATAAGATTTTCTCGCCCTTTTCACAAAAGGCTGTTATCAACATTTGAATAAGTTCATCCGAACCATTTCCAATAAGGGTATTTTCTATTTTTATACCGGATTTTTTGGATATTATTTCTCTTAAGTCCATTGAAAGAGAATCGGGGTATCGGTTTAAAGAAATTTTTGCAATAGAATCTAAAACTTGCTTTTTCAATTGAGAATTGATTACAAAAGGATTTTCATTTGCCTCCATGCGAATAGGACAAGAAATAACTTCAGGCTTGTAGGTCTTTAATTCCCTAATATCCCTTTTTGCCATTTTTTGAATATTAATTTCCATAATGCCAATTTCGAGCGGAATTTATTAGTTCACCTTGAACTGCCTGAGAGAAATGCCAATTTGCTGGAACAAGTTCAATGCCGTATCATTGAGCGGGTATTCAATATTATAGACCACCTCTTTTATCCCGGCATTGATAATCATTTTCGCGCACATCAGACAGGGGGCAAAAGTGGTGTAAAGAATCGCATCCTTAATGCTAATGCCGTGGTAAGCGGCCTGAATAAGGGCGTTTTCTTCTCCGTGGGAGCAAAGACATTCATCCAGGCGGGCGCCTGCCTCGGCAAATTCATTGCAGCGCGGGCAGCCCCCTTCGTCGCAATTCTTCAGCCCTCTTGGAGTTCCATTATATCCCGTGGAAATGACTCTCCTGTCTTTTACAATCACAGCGGCCACATGCCGTTTCATGCAATTGCTTCTGGATGCGACCACTTTAGCAATATTCATAAAATACTCATCCCAATGAGGACGTTTTTTTTTATTTTCCATCCGCAATTCCTGTAAAAGGAGATCAATTTTTTTAAACAGGTCTTGAAATTGAGCGTCATTTTCCAAAACCTTGTCCGCCATTTTCATGCTGGCAATAACCTGTTGTTTGGAACTATCCTTATTTACCGCCTCTAGCTCTTCCACCCGCGTAAATTCCTTTAAAGTCTTCGGATCGCCCTCTCGGTTTCTCGCTGTCATTCTTTTAAACCTGTTTTCGGACAAAGAAACGACTTTTATAAGCACAAATCTTTTTAATTTTCTTAATTCCTCCACTTCCCTAGGATTGCGAATGGAATCGATCACATAATTTTTATCCGCCTGGATTTTTGCCGCGGTTCTGACCGCCAACACGGAGGAACCATATTTCTGTCTTAATGCATTTCCCCTTTCAATCAAGGCGTCTCTGGTAATTTCAATACCCTTTGTGGACAGATCCTCGCGAATTACATCAGATAGAGAATAATAGTAAAATGACTTTTTTTTAAGATATTCCGCCACGGTGCCTTTCCCTGAGCAATTTTCACCTGTTAATCCAATAATCATTTAATAACTCTCCCTGAAAAAAAATTAAAAACCATGAATAAGTCAACAGATGCCAAAAAACATTGTATCATGGCAGAATTAAAACTTTTATTAAAATATGCTAATACAAAATCGTTTTAGGTATAAGCTAATATAAACTTGCAGGCTAACTAAAAGTTTAGTTTGAAAGCCAATCAATTCTATTCTAAAATGAAATTTTTTAATTTTATTAAAAATTCTATTTATTTATTTATTGTTCATCTTTAAAACTTAACAACTCAGACGCTCCATTTTCCGATTAGGAATTTGGCGCTGGGAACCTTAAGCCACCAGATCCCACGATTTTGAAATATGGAAACTTTAAATAAAATAGCTAAAGAGGGGAATAAAAATTTTACAATTTTAATTGCTGAGGATAATAAACTTCAATCGCAAATACTTGAAGATCTTATCACTCCTTTGGGATATAAGGTTATTAAAGCCTTCGACGGAGAAGAAACCCTGGAGAAAGCTTTCAGAAACCTTCCTGATTTGATTTTGCTGGATGTGGTGATGCCGAAAGTAGATGGATATAAAGTCTGTAAGGCGTTAAAAAAGGATAACAAAACTTGGTTCATCCCAATAATCATCATAACCTCACTGAATAAACTAAATGATAACATTAAAGCGATTGAATTGGGAGCCGATGATTTTTTAACGAAGCCTTTCAACGAAATTTTATTGTCCGCCAGGGTAAACTCTTTAATAAAAGTAAAGTCTTTAAACGATCAAATTGCAATGCATTCTGTTTTATTGGAGCAGCAAGTCAAAGAACGCACCAGTGAATTACAGGAAACAAAAAATGTGACGGTTTTTTCCCTGGCAAAATTAGCGGAATGTAGAGATCGCGAGACAGGAAAACATCTGGAAAGAATTATGAATTATTCAAAAATTATGGCAAAAGAATTATCCACAGCTGAAAAATTTAAAAATATCATCACCGAGGAATACATAGAAATGATTTATACCTCCAGTTCATTGCATGATATTGGGAAGGTCGGAATTCCGGATAGAATTCTTTTAAAACCGGGAAAGCTGACGGAGGAAGAGTTTGAAATTATGAAAACGCACACCTTGATTGGCGGTGACGCGCTAGAAGCGGCCGAGAAAAAAATAAAAGGAGAGTCGTTTTTAAAGCTTGCAAAGGAAATTGCCTATTGCCATCATGAAAAGTCTGATGGAAGCGGATATCCTTTCGGGTACAAAGGAGATGAGATCCCTGTTTCGGCAAGGATAATGTCGCTGGCTGATGTTTATGACGCCATGACATCCAAACGGGTATATAAAAACAAAATCTCCCATGAGGTAACAAGAAATTTTATTATTGCTAATACAGAAAACCATTTTGGCCCTGATTTAGTCCAGGCATTTTTAAATATAGAAAACGAGTTTATAAAGGTCAAAAAAATCTTAAATATTTAACCTTAATAATGGAATAAAAGGATTTTATCCCTGTCAAGATCGTGCCCTTCAAAGTTGCGCTTGTAAACATGCCTTTTGGTTTTCATATTTATCCATCCATCCAGTTGGGAACTCTCTCCACTCTATTAAAAACAGAAGGGTGGGAGGTAAAATGCTTTTACCTGAATCTCCATTTTTCTCATCAATTAGGGCTCCCCGTTTACAACCAACTCTGCGAAAAAAGATTTTTGATTTGCGAATGGCTTTTTTCTCAATCCTTGTTTGGCGATTTGCCAAAAAATAAAGAGTATATAAATCATTTTTATCCTTATATTCAAGAGGTTTGCCAATCCCTTGGCTGGTCCAGGGAATTTCTTTTGGAGGTAAAAACAAAAACTGCCCCGGAATTTATAGATTGGGCTTTGGATTCCTTTAATTGGAGCGAATATGATGTTGTAGGGTTTACATCAACCTTCAACCAGAATCTCGCAAGTTTAACTCTGGCAAAAATGATCAAAGAAAAATATCCTTCTATAAAAATTATTTTTGGGGGGTCCAATTTCGAATCAGAAATGGGCTTGGAATATTTTCGAGTTTTCCCATGGGTCGATTTTGCCGTGATTGGGGAGGCTGAATATGTTCTTCCCGGGCTGTTGACCGCCCTTGAAAAGGGGGGAGCTATCCCCAGGGGAGTGGCTTATCGCAAGAGGGGCGAAGTAATTTTTGAAGAGAACCAACAAGTTTTTCTGGACTTTGAAAAATATGGGGCTCCGGATTATGATGATTACTTTGAACAGCTAAAACAGATAAATCCTTCTTCCCCATTATTGGAAAACCCGATTATTCTATATGAAACTGCCCGAGGCTGCTGGTGGGGGGAAAAACTTCACTGCAAATTTTGCGGCTTGAACGCTTTAACCATGCAATTCAGGGCCAAGGCAGCGGTAAAAGTCCGTTCGGAAATCCGCGCTCTCTCGAACCGTTATAATACTTACCGCTTCAGAATGGTGGACAATATTCTTAACATAAAATACATTGACAGGGTTTTTGGAAAATTTGCGGAGGAAAATTACGACCTGAAATTTTTTGTGGAAGTTAAAAGCAATTTAACCAAAGAGCAAATTAAAACCCTGGCCCATGGGGGAGTGAACGTGATTCAACCTGGGATTGAAAGCTTTAGCTCCAACCAGTTAACTGAGATGGGAAAAGGAGTTCGACCCATCCAAAATATTCTTTTTCTGAAATGGGCGCTCTATTATGGAATTGATGTTTCCTGGAATATTTTGACAGGGTTTCCCGGAGAGACCAATGAGGATTATCGAAGGCAAATAAACATTATAAAAATTCTCAACCACCTCCAGCCGCCAAAAGCGGTAGGGGAATTCTGGTTAGAGAGGTTCAGTCCTTATTTCAATAACCCGGAGGATTGCCACATTGAAATAAAAGGGCCTGGAGAAGCCTATCCCTATGTCTACGATTCTGAAAAAATTAATCAGATGAAAATTGCCTATGATTTGGAATTTGAAACCAGAAATCAAATTGATCCCGCGTTGAAAAAGGAACTCCTCATGACGGTGGACCAATGGAAGGAGAGAAGCCAGGCAGAAAAGAACCCCTTTCTGTTTTTTATGAAATCCATGGATTTTGTGATGGTATATGATGGAAGGTCTAAGGGGGAGCCAGAGAAAACACGGTTTATCGGGCCCCAGGCCTGGATTATTTCCTTTTGCAATGAAGCCCCAAAATCATTGCGGCAAATTAAAGACCACATTCAAGAAAAAGGCGGCACGAAAGAAAATATCAGGGACGCGGAAAAAATTATTAAAAGTTTAGAGGACAAAGCTCTTCTTTTCGGGGAAGGTGATAAATATATAGCTCTTGCCCTTCCTTATAATTCTCATTTGTGATCTATTCCCATGGTCGAACAAAATCAAATTAATTCAACCTAAAATTGAGCGAATTTTTTTAAAGTTTCTTTTAACACACCCCTAAATCCCCTCTTATT